>Ga0172372_10000726_pt1 | contig 50512 bp, 38 predicted proteins | sample LakKiv5m_2_FD_114544 | JGI IMG/M metagenome (GOLD analysis project Ga0172372, IMG submission 114544) | Freshwater microbial communities from Kabuno Bay, South-Kivu, Congo - kab_092012_9.5m | ecosystem: Environmental > Aquatic > Freshwater > Lake | place: Democratic Republic of the Congo...
CGTTGACGACGTCGCGCTGCAGGCCGCGGCATTCGTGCGCCTCGCCTGTCGCCTCGGTGACGCCCCGGTCGAGATCGCGCAGCGCTTCGCCGAGGCGCGACGCGACAACCAGAATCCGGCCGGCCTCGTCGTCGACGCGCCGGACGTCGTCGGCGTCGGTGACCCGATCGACATCACCGCCGAATGGAGCGCAGCGGCCGCCGAGACCTATCTCCGCTACGACCGGGATGCCGTCAGGCTCATCGAGACCCGGGAGGTGCTCACCGCCTCGTTCTTCGTCACCGCCGGCCAGCTCGCAGCCGAGCGGCTCGGCGCCGTCGACGACGCCACCTCCGTCCGCAACCGCTGGATGGCCCCCGACGTCGCTGGCGTGGTCCACCTGTGGGTCGTCGTGCGAGACGGACGCGGCGGCACCGCCTGGTCGAGGCACACCCTCACCGTGGAATAGGTGAAGAGACTGGACACCCGTTCATGCCTCTGGTTACGGTACGCCTGTGCAGGTCCGCATCCTCGGGGTCGACCCCGGCAGCCGCAAGACCGGATGGGGCGTCGTCGACGTCGAGGGCTCCCACATCACCCACGTCGACAACGGCGTGCTCATGCTCGACGACGACCGCGACCTCACGATCCGCCTCGTCGACCTCGCCCACCGGCTCAACGACGTCGTCACGACCTATGCGCCCGATCGCGCCGCCGTCGAAGACGTGTTCGTGCAGCGGGGCGCCCGCTCGGCGCTGATCCTTGGCCAGGCGCGCGGCGCGGTCCTCACGACCCTCGGGCTGCGCGGCCTGCAGGTCACGCCCTATTCGACGTCGATGGTGAAGCAGCGGGTGACCGGCGGCGGCCGCGCCGACAAGGAGCAGGTGGCGGCGATGGTCACGGCGCTGCTGGGCCTGCCCGAGCATCCGTTCGAAGACGCCGCCGACGCCCTCGCCATCGCCCTGTGCGCCGCCTTCGACAGCCCGCTGCGCGTCCGTGGTCCGGCCGGCACGACGCTGCCGCCGACGAAGAAGCCAAAGACCCGCGGCCGCGATGCCCTGCTCGCCCTCGCTGTCGCCCAGGGCAAGGCCCTCTGACGCGACGACGACGACCACCACAACGACGACGACGACCTCGACGACACGACAGGATCCGCCATGATCGGCTACCTCAAGGGCACCGTGCAGTTCTCCGACCTCGACGCCGTCTGCATCGTCGTCGGTGGCGTCGGCTATCGCGTGCTCATGCCCCTGCCCGACCTCGCCCGGCTGGCGAAGCCCGGCAGCGACGCCGAGGCCTACGTCCACACCCACGTGCGCGAAGACGCCATCGTCCTGTACGGCTTCTCGTCACGCGACAGCCTTTCGCTCTTCGAGCGCCTCACCGGCGTGTCGGGTGTGGGGCCACGCACCGCCCTCGCGCTCCTGTCCGGCCTCGACAGCGAGGCCCTCGTGCGCAGCATCGCCGAGGGCGACGAGGCGCGGCTCACGAAGGTGCCCGGCGTCGGCAAGAAGACCGCCCAACGGATCATCCTGGAGCTGGGCGACAAGCTCGCGAAGCAGTCGCTGTCGTCGGGCCTCGCGGGCGGCGCTGGCGGCGGCCCCGTCGACGACCTGCGCTCGGCGCTCGCCAACCTCGGCTACAAGACCCCGCAGATCGAGCGGGCGTTGCAGAAGCTCAAGCCCCTGCTCGACGAGGGCAGGGACCTCTCGACGCTGGTGCGCGAGGCCCTGAAGCATATGTGACCGACGCGGAGCTGCCGATCAGAAGGCCGGGAACCGCACGAGGCACAGCTCGTCCACGCCGGGAGAATCGCCCACCGCCACGTCCGGCAGGAGCATGCTGCCCTGGAACGTGAAGGGGAGCTGGAGGGATTGTGAGGCGTCGATGACGACCCCACCGCCGGCGGCCGCGGCCTCCGACGACGTCGCCACCCGGCTGTCGAGGAGGCCAGGCGCGACGTTGAACTGCACGCGGAGGAGCGCGGCGACGTTGCCGCCGGCGCTGAACTCCTCGGCGTCGTTGACCTTCGCTGGCGCCGATGTGCTCTCGACGCTGGCGTAGAGCTGCCCGCCATTGACCGGCAGGAAGGCGAGGCCGGTGACGACGTCGACGCCGTCGCCGCCGACGCTGATGAAGTTGTCCACGCCGCCAGCCGCGGCCACCGAGAGGATGAACCCGTCGCTGCCGCTGGCGCTGCGGCCGCCAAGCACGCCCGTCCAGGCGCCGCCGACGAGGAGCTCATTGGCCTGGCCGAGCGCGAGGGCCCGCACCGTCGGGGTCCCGTCGGCGACGGGCACGGCGTGATGGATGGACGGCGCAAAGGTCTGCGGGTCGGCCGTGATCACGGTGATGGAGGTGTCGGTGGCCGGCGGGGTGACGACGGCGCCGACGCCAGCGAAGGAGGCCGGGCCGACGGTGTCGCCGGCGAGGTGGAGGCTCACACCGTTGGCGAGGAGCGCGCGGATGTGCTGGGAACCTGGCCCCGAAAGGAGCTCGATCCGGCCATCGCCCGCGAAGTTCGGGAATGCCCCCGTCTCGCCGAGGCGCAGCAGCACCCCGTCGGTGCCGTCGGGCGACAGGTTGATCGTGATGCCGGCGGTGTCGGCGACGGTGACCGGACCGGTGACGCTGCCGCCGACAAAGACACTGGTGCCAGCCGCGGCGACGGCGTCCAGAATCAACTGCTCTGGCATCGGCAGCAGCCACTCACAGCTCGCGAGGTCGAGGCTGAACCGGGCGACCCAACTCACCGGGGAGAGGCCCGCGCTCGCCTGGCAGGCCGGCCCCCAGGAGACGATACCGGACTCGACGAGGCCGACGACGTAGACGGCGCTGTCGGCGGCGGCGACCCCCACCACCTGTCCCGTCCCGGGGCCGGCGTCGGTCACGATGTCGACGGCGCCTGTGAGCGTCGAGCGGCTCATCAGGAACGGGGCGCCAATGGAGAGTTCCCGGCGCTCACCGTCCTCGTCGGGATCGAGGACACCGGCGAGCTGACCGCCGACGATGACGCGCTCGGAATTGAACGGTCCGGCCACGGCGCTGGCACGCGCGACGACGCCCGAGTCGGCGCGCAAAAGGACCGGATCGGTCGCAGGCGCCGGAACGAACTGGATGTCGAGGGCCGTCGTCTCGCCGGCGACGACCGTCGTGGTGCAGCCGCCGGCCTCGGTGCAGTGCTCGGCGAAGAACTGCAGGTCGACGGTCGCTCCTGGCGCAGGCTCCACCTCGAACGACACCGAGCCGGGCGGCAGCGACAGGATGCGCTCCGACTGTGGCGTCGACGCGCGCATGCGCCGGCCCGAGACCGCGATGACGCCATCGCCGGAGACGTTGACGACGAGTGTCCCGGTCTGGCCTTCGCCTTCGCCTTCACCCTCACCCTCGCCCTCGCCCTCACCCTCACCCTCACCCTCACCCTCGCCCTCGCCCTCGCCCTCGCCTTCACCCTCGCCCACCGCATCTTCGTCGATGCAGAGGCCGTTGCGGCAGGCGTAGCCCTCGAGGCAGCTGCCATCCTCGGCGCAAGCGAGGCCCTCGAGGTCGGGCTCCTCGAGGAAGAGGGCCGCGCACGAGGACGTGGCGAGCACGATGGCGACGATGACGACGCGACGCAGCAGGCTCGACATGTTCACTCCATCACCAGGCCAGCGACGGCGACGGCGGCCCCCAGCGCGATCGCGAGGCCGCCGGCGAGGTAGCCGACCGCGGCGGCCCCTGCGGCCGTCTCGCTTTCGTCGAACCTGTCGAAGGCCTCCTTCTGGGTGACCCCGTCGGCGCGGGCGGCGGCGTCGGCGTTGAAGGCGACGACGTCGAAGAAGACGCCGGCGCCCACACCGACCAGACCGAGGACGGCGATGCCGCCACCGACCAGGGCCATCGCCGGGGGCCCTGCGCCGGGCGGCGACGCGACGCCCGGCGGGGGCGACGATGTCGACGACGCATCCTTCACCTCGAGGTCGAGCACGAGAAGCTTCACCTTCGCGCCGGGCGCCGTGACGCCGCTCTTGAGAAAGGCCTGCAGCAGCTCCGTCGTCGTGGCGTCGATCTTCGCGGCGAGGCCCGAGACGTCGCCGGCCTGGGCGACGCGGCGACCGCCGGAGCTGCCCTCCTCGGAGTCGAAGAGGTTGAGCGTGAGCAGCAGGTCGCTGCCGAGCTGACCGACGCTGCCGTAGACGACGACGCGGGCGCCCATGGCCCCGGCGAGCTCGGCGAGGCAGGTGCTCTCCTCGCAGCCGAGGGCCTGGCGGTCGCTCTCGACGGCGAGGGCGTTCTTGATGTCGTCGCGGGTGAGGACGTCGAAGGCCGGGTCCTTCGCCGCAGCGGTGGCGACGAGGCTGGTGAGCAGCGCGCCCTCGGTGGTCGTGACCGCGGCGGCGGCAGGCGCGACCAGCGCGGCGCAGACGAGGAGCCAGACAAGACGACAGGGCGACATGACCTCGTGCTACCCCGATCGCCGGCACCGGTCGAGGCGCGCGCCAGCGTCGTCGCAGGGCGCGACAGCGGGGTCGCCGCCCTGCGATGCTGCGCCCCATGCCGAGCACCGCCGACCTCCGCGCCCTGCCCCTCCGCACCCTCGCCCGGGCGCTGTCGACGAGGGAGGTGTCGTCGACGGAAGTGACGCAGGCGTACCTGGAGCGCATCGACACCGTCGAGCCCGTCATCCACGCCTGCACGGTGGTGCTGCGCGAAGAGGCCCTCGCCGCCGCCCGCGACGCCGACGCCCGTCTCGCCCGCGGCGAGGCCCGCTCTGCTCTCGACGGCGTGCCCCTCACGATCAAGGAGAGCCTCGACCTGCGGGGGCACGCGTCGACGTTGGGGATGCCCCGGCGCAAGGCCCACAAGGCCACCGACGACGCCGTCATGGTCGCGGTGCTGCGCGAGGCGGGCGCGGTGTTTCTCGCAAAGACCAACGTGAGCCAGGCCCTGCTGTTCCACGAGAGCCGCAACCCCTTGTTTGGCGAGACGAAGAACCCGTGGAACACGGCGCGCGGCCCGGGTGGCTCGTCGGGTGGCGAGGCCGCGATCATCGCCGCCGGTGGCTCACCTGCGGGCGTCGGCACCGACATCGGCGGCAGCATCCGCGGGCCGGCCCACGTCTGCGGCATCGTCGGTCTGAAGCCCACGGTGGACCGCTGGAGCGTCGTCGGCAGCCAGGGCGGTCAGCCCGGCCAGGAGCTCGTGCGCGGCCAGAGCGGCCCGATGGGGCGGACCGTCGACGACGTGCGCCTGCTCTGGGAGTGCGCCGATCCTGTCCGCATCGCCGCCCTCGACCCGAAGGTGCCGCCGCTGCCGGTCGGCGACACGTCGAGCCCGGTGAAGGGACTGCGCATCGGCTGGTTCGTCGACGACGGCGTCATCACCCCGAGCGCCGCCTGCCGTCGCGCCGTCGAGCGCGCGGTGCGGACGCTGCAGGATCAGGGCGCCGTCGTCGTCGAGTTCCCACCGCGCGCCGTCGATGACGTCATCGCCACCTACCTCGCCGGCATCTCCGCCGACGGCGGCGTCACCCTGCGGGCCCAGATCGCGAGCCATGAACTCGACCCGGCGCTGTCGATGCTGTGGCGTCTGCAGCAGCTGCCAGCGAGCGCCCGCCGCCTCGCGGCCCGCGCGATGGACCTGCAGGGCGAACGCCACGCCGCGCGCCTGCTGCGCGCTCTTGGCGAGAAGCGCGTCGCCGAGGTCTGGGCGCTGACGAAGCAGGCCCGCGCTCTCGCCGTCGACGAGCTCGCCGCCTGGAGCCGCGCCGGCCTCGACGCCGTCATCTGCCCGCCGCACGCGACGCCGGCGCTGCCGCACGGCCTGAGCCGCGACTTCTCCCTCGGCGGCGCCCTGTCGATGCGCTTCAATCTGCTCAACTTCCCCGCTGGCGTCGTGCCGGTGACCCGCGTGCGCCCCGAGGAACAGCTGCGGCCCGCGCCGCGCGGGCGCTTCGAGAAGGTGGCCGCCGTCGTCGACGCCGACAGCGCCGGCCTCCCCGTCGGCGTGCAGGTCGTGGCCCGGCCCTTCCGTGAGGACGTGTGCCTGCGGGTCATGGGCGCCGTCGAGACCGGCGTCCGCGACGACGACGGCTTCCCGGTGCTGCCGGCCATGGACTGACGGACACCCCGCCGATCGCGTCAGCCGAGCAGCGGCTTGATTCCGACGAAGTAGGCGAGGACCCAGGGCGCGACGAAGAAGACGGCGTCGACGCGGTCGAGCATGCCGCCATGGCCGGGAATGAGGTTGCCCGAGTCCTTCACGTCGAAGGCCCGCTTCCACAGGCTCTCGCAGAGGTCACCTATGGGACCGAGGACGGCGATGGGTCCGGAGACGATCAGGATGTCCATCGTCGTCAGCGGCGCGAAGGTGTCGGCGAAGAAGGTCTTGCCGATGAACATGAAGGCCGGGGGCCCGAGGATGCCGCCGACGAAACCCTCCCAGGTCTTCTTCGGCGAGATGGCGCCGGACATCTTGTGCTTCCCGAGGAAGCGGCCGGCGAAGTACGCCGCCGAGTCGTTGGCCCAGGTGCCCCCCAGACCGACGAGGAGGAAGCAGGCGGCGGCACTGGCGGAATAGCCGGTGCCGAGGGTGTCGCCCATGTCCCGCAGGCGGCTCAACGCGCTCACTCCGGGCGCAATCCACAGCACCGAGAACCCCAGCAACGCAAAGGTCCGGAAGGTGACCTGGAGGTCCGCGCCAGGCCGCAGCACGAAGAGCGCCGCGAGCGGAAAAAACGCCGCCGACAACGACAGCAGGGCGAGCACTGGGCTTGTCGCCACGATGCCGACGTAGACGACGAAGACGCCGGTGACGAAGAGGACGGCGCGGGCGAGCCGGTCGTCCCTGGCGACGACGGCGCCGTACTCGAAGAAGCTGGCGGCGGCGGCGAAGAGCAGCACGCCCCGTGAGAACCAGCCGCCCATGACGAAGGCGCCAATGACGATGGGCAACAGCACCGCCGTCGACAACAGCCGCAGCTGCAGATTGCTCACGCTTTAGCTCCCGGAGCGGACGTGCCCTTCACCTGGGCGCCGGTCTTGCCGAAGCGACGCTCGCGGTGGTGGAAGGCATCGAGGGCCTTCTGCAGCTCGGTGCGACCGAAGTCGGGCCAGGCCACGTCGGTGACGTACAGCTCGGCATAGGCGATCTGCCAGAGCAGGAAGTTGCTCACCCGCAGCTCACCGCTCGTGCGGATGACGAGGTCGGGGTCGGGCATGCCGGCGGTCTCGAGGCGGGCGGCAAAGGCCGCATGGTCGATGGCCTCGGGCTTGAGGACACCGCGCTTCACGTCGTCGGCGAGGCGCCGCGCGGCCTGGACGATCTCGTCGCGGGAGCCGTAGGAGAGGGCGAGCGTCAGCTGCATGCCCGTCTCGTTCGCCGTCGCCGCCTTCGTGGCCTCGAGCAGCGTACGGACCATGAACGGCAGCCGGGCGGTGTCGCCGATCGACGCGAGCCGCACGCCGTTCTTCTTCAGCGTCGGCAGCTCCTCGTTCAGGTACTGGTGCAGCAGGCCCATCAGGCCCTCGACCTCGTCGGTTGGCCGCGACCAGTTCTCCGACGAGAACGAGTAGAGGGTGAGGTACTTCACGCCGAGTTCGCGACAGGCCGTCGTGATCTCGCGGACGGTGACGGCGCCCTGCTTGTGGCCGGCGAGGCGCGGCAGGCCCCGCTGCTCGGCCCAACGCCCGTTGCCGTCCATGATGACGGCGATGTGGGTCGGGACGGCGGTGCGGGGGGCGGTCACGGCGCGGGGTTCGCCCACCGGATCGGGGCCGTCAACGCATGCCCCGGCCGCGATGCGACGGATGTTCAGGCTGCGGCGACCGCGCGCCGACGCCTGCCAGTGTGTGATGGTCGGCCCGGCATGCGCGTCTTTCTCATCCACGGCATGGGCCGCACCAGCGTCAGCCTGGCCCTCCTCTCGGCCCGGCTCCGTCAGGCGGGCCACTCCACGTCGAGCTACGGCTACTTCGTCACCCGCGACGCCCTCGACGTCATCGCCGCCCGCTTCGTCGAGCACATCGAGCGGGCCGGCGGCGTCGACGCCGACTTCGCCGTCGTCGGCCACTCGCTCGGCAACATCGTGACCCGCATGGCCCTGCCCCACCTGCCCGGGCTGCGTCGCTTCGTCATGCTGGCGCCGCCGAACCAGCCCCCCGCCCTCGCCCGCCTGTTGGCGCAGAACCCGGTCTTTCGCGCCCTCACCCGCGACGCCGGACGGCGGCTCGCCGACGCCGCCGGCTTCTACCCGACGCTGCCGGTGCCGCAGGTACCGACCCTGATCGTCGCCGGCACCACCGGCCCCCGCTTCGCCCGCTCACCGTGGCAGGGCGGCGACAACGACGGCATCGTCGGCGTCGACGAGACGCGACTCGACGGCCCCGACATCACCCACGTCACCGTCGAGGCGATCCACACCCTCATCATGAACAACGCCGGCGTCACCGCCCTCGTGCAGCGCTTCCTGGCCGAGCAGGCCGAGCAGGCCGACGCTGCGGGCGACACCGCTGCCATCGAGGCCCCATGACCGCGCTGCTCGCCCTCGTGCTCGCCGGCACCGTCGCCTCGGCGCCCCCCGGGAAGGTGTCGCCGCCCGCTCCCGCGGCGACGGCCGAGGCCCGGCCGGAGATGATCCGGGCCCTCGTCATGCCCGCCGAGGTGACCGGCACCCTCGTCACCGTCGTCGGCACCGACCAGCGGCGACGCCTCGAGAGCGACGTCGCCAGCATCCTGCAGCACTTCCGACGGCTGACGGTGCTCACGTCGCGCGACGTGAAGAGCCTCGCCGACCTCGACGCCAACCGACAGATCGCGGGCTGCGACACGAGCTGCGCCACCGAGATCGCCGCCGCCCTCGGCGCCCGCTACGTCGTGGGCCTGCTGGTGGAGCCCACCCCCGAGGGCGTGCAGTTGACGGTCACCCTGCTCGACACCACCGAGGCCGCCATCGTCGGCACCGGCAAGGCCCGGGGCGCCCGCGTCGTCGACCTCGGCAACCAGCTCCCCTTCGCCGTCACCGACGCCGGCACCGTGCTCAAGACCCCGGGCGACCCCGACGCCGCCGCGATCCTTCATGCGATGCGGCCCAAGCTCGCGGTGCTGCCCATCCGCGGCGACGCTCCGCGCCCACCGGGCCTCCAGGTCGTCGTCGATGAGGCCGCCGAGCGCCTCGCCACCCGGCTCGGCCTCGTCGTGCTCCCCGGCGAGCGCTACGCCGCTGCCGCCACCGCGCGGGGCTGCGCGGTCGACGATCTCGGCTGCGCGCTGCCGGCCACGGCGTCGACGTTGCACGTCACGCAGGGCGTCGGGGTCTCGCTCCACCGTGACGCCGCCGCCGGCACGCCGCACGCCCGCCTCGTGCGGGCCGCCTTGCTGGGCGTCGATGGCGGCGTCGTCGCCCACGGCGAGGTCGCCGTCGCCGACGGCGAGGACGTCGCGGCGATGGGGCGGGCGGTCGCGCAGGTCGTCGAAGGCCTCGGCACCGGCACCGGGCGGAGCGCGAAGCCCGCGGATCGGCGCCGTCGGCTGCGTGACGTCGACGACCGCGACGACGACCGCGTCCTCGAGTCGTTTGCCTGCACGATCATGCGCGGCCTCGAGGGCGTCGGCGCCACCTGCGAGCTCAGCCGCACGGCGCTGCGCATCACGCCCCACGTCTTCAACCTCCAGTCCTACAAGGAGACCATCGCCCTCGACGACGTCGTCGGCGTCGAGCCCCACAACCCGCTCGGCTTCCCCTCCGGGGTGCGGCTCCTCATGCGCGACGGCCCCGCAAAGGAGATCGTCGTGGGCATCGGCCCCCGCGACCGTCTGTTGAAGAAGATCGACGACCTGATCCACTGACGGACGTCGCCGCCGCCGCCGGAGGCGACCACGACGACGATGGCACCGTCAGGGCGACGGGAACGTCCGCGTCGCCCGGTGGATGACGACGGCGTCGGCGTCGGCGCGGGCGAGCATGTCGTCGAGGGCGTCGCCCCAGGGGGTGCCGCTGTCGGCGAGGGCCTGCCGCCAGCGGGGCCCGAGCGTCTGGTAGACGAGTTCCACCTCGACGGTGACCGGGCGCGTGTCGCGCACGAGCAGGCGCACGGTGTCGCCGCCAGCGACGAAGTCGGTGTCGCCGGTGGTGCCGATGGGGGCCGTGCGCGCGCCATCGGCCGACACGATGTTGAAGCCGCGCGGCAGCAGGCGGTTGTCCTTGAGGGCCCGCTCGGCGCCCAGCAGCGACGTCGTCGGCAGCCCGAACTCGTCGGCCGGGACCTGCTCCCAGATCTGGGCGACGGCGCCGCTGTCGATGACCTTGCGGTGGGGCTCGTGGAGGTTCGGCCGCACCTCGGTCGTCAGCGGCACGTCGTCGTCGTCGATGACCCGACCGGCGACGTCGAGGCGGCCGCTCTCGAGGAGCACCGCGCCGTCGGCGTCGCGAACGACGACGTGCAGGATGAGCCGCCGCGACGGATAGCCGGCCGGCAGCTTGTGGCCGGCCTCGGAGCGGACAGCGACGTCGACGGCGAAGGCGTGGCCGATGCGGATGACGTCGCCGATGGTGACGCTGGCCGCGCTCTCGAGCAACGCCCGCGACGCGGCCAGGGTCGCGTCGAACGACGCCGCCGGCGCCGTGGCCCCGAGCACGGGCTCGTCGCGCAGCAGCTGCGGCACGAGGGCGTTGCCGCCGACGAAGAGGTGGCGACCGTACGGCGTGCGCTCGACGACCGGGCCGAAATCGCCGCCGCCGGGCTGGCGCGCGATGCGGGTCGTGATGGCAAGGCCGTCGTCGTCGACGGCCGGCATGTGGCAGCTCTGGCAGGTCCGCCCCTCGGCGGGCAGGCCGGCGGCCCGGTGGTCGAGGAACGTCGACTGCTCGAGAAAGACCGCGCCGGTCGGGGTGCCGTCGGGGCGCAGCGTGTGCGTCGCGAGGGTGTGGCACGAGCCGCACAGGGCGCTGTCGCGGATGTGGTTCGCCTGCACCGGCGTGAAGCCGCTGACGTTCGCCATCGGCTGCGCGAACGGGTTGGCGAAGGGGCCGTAGATCTCGTCGTCGGGGCCGTAGGCGTAGCTGCCGTCGAAGGACGCCTCGGTGCCGAGGCCCTCCGCCGAGGCGCGGTGGCAGTTCACGCAGGTGACGCCGTCGAGGCCGCGGTGGGCGTCGTCGGTGGCGCCATCGAGGTCGGCCAGGCGGGGCGGCGGTGCCCCCCGCTCGGCGCGCTCGCGAGACAGCGACGGCGCGTGGCACGAGAGGCAGACCCCCTCGATGGCCGCCGCCGCCGACGGCGCCCGCTTCACCTCGGCGGCGAGCTGGGCGCGAAAGATGGGATCGCGGGCGGCGTTGGCCATCATCGAGGCCCGCCACAGGTCGAACGGAGCGATGTCGCGGCCGGCGGCGTCGCGCATCGCCGTCGCACCGGCGCTGTTGCTGTGGCACGTCGCGCACACGAGCGACGTCGCGTGGGGGCCCGTGAGGGCGGCCGCGCCGGCGAGGGTCGTCACCGGCAGCCGATCGGCGCGCCGGGGATCCTCAGGCTCGCCCTCGCCTTCGCCTTCACCCTCGCCTTCGCCTTCACCCTCGCCTTCGCCTTCGCCTTCGCCTTCGCCCTCGCCTTCACCCTCCCCTTCGCCGGAGCCGTCGGTGGGCGTGGGCGGACACGCGGTCAACGCCGCCAGAGCCATCGCAAACCCCACACCACGCCACATCAGAGCCTCCGCACGGACGATGTCGTACCTCGTGACGAGCCCGGGGCGCCTGTCGGCGGTGCAGGCGCGAGGTGCGACATAGGGTCGCATCGCGTCCGGATGCGGCCGGGCGAAAACTTATGGAAGTGTCTCTACGGGTGATCTGCTGGATCTGCACAACCGTCGGGGCTTGAACGGATGTCTAGGTAGAGGCTACCTGTGGACATGCTCTCCCACCTGACCGTGAAGAACCTCTCCCTCATCGACCATGTCGAGCTCGCGTTTGCGCCCGGGCTGACGGTCCTCACCGGCGAAACCGGCGCCGGCAAGTCGATCCTCGTCGAGGCCCTGCTGCTGCTGCTCGGCCAGCGCGCCTCCGCCGAGGTGGTGCGCCAGGGCCAGGCCGAGGGCGTCGTCGAGGCCGTCTGGCACCTCGCCGACGACGGCGCCGGCGTCGACGTCCGCCGCGCCCTCGACGAGGCCGGCCTTCCGCCGATGGAGGACGGTCAGCTCATCCTGCGTCGGGTCATCTCCCGCGAGGGGCGCCACAAGCAGCAGGTCAACGGCGCCGTCTGCACCGTCGCCCAGCTCAAGAGCGTCGCCGAGAACCTCGTCGACTTCACCGGCCAGCACGCCCACCAGCAGCTCATGCGCCCCGACGCCGCCCTGCCCCTCGTCGACGGCTTCGCCGGCCACGACGACGATGTCCGCGCCATGGCGGCGGCCTTCAAGGCGGCGCGAACGCTGGCGGCCGAGCTCGCCGAGCTGCGCACGAAGGAGCAGGAGAAGGAACGGCGTCTCGACGTCATCCGCTTCTACCTCGACGAGATCGAGACGCTCGCGCCCCGGCCCGGCGAGGACGAATCGCTCGAGCTGGAGCGGCGTCGGCTGATGAACGTCGGCAAGCTCAAGGACGCTGTCACCGAGGCGAGCGCCCTGCTGTCCGACGGCGGCCGCGATGGCAACGACGACGCCCTCACCACGCTGCGCCAGGCCCAGACCGCCCTGCGACGGGCCGCGCGCGACGACGAGACGCTGCTGTCGCTGGTGGAGTCGCTCGAGAGCGCCGTCGCCATCGTCGACGACGTCGCCCGCGACCTCAACCGCCGCATGGACGTCGAGGACGATCCGGCCCGACTCGAGTTCGTCGAGGATCGCCTCGATGCCCTCAAGAAGGTCATGAAGAAGCACGGCGGCGACCTCGACGCCGTGATCGCCGCCCAGCACGAGCTGGCCGCCGAGCGCGCGCTGCTCGAGAGCGCCACGGAGCGCATCGCCGTGCTCGAGGGGGAGGTCGAGGCCGCCGTCGCCCGGGCCGCCGTCGTCGCCACCCGCCTGAGCGCCGCCCGTGTCGACGCCGGCGTGCGCCTCGGCGCCGCCATCGAGCACGAGCTGCCGGCCCTCGGCATGCCAAACGCGCGTGTGCACGTCGTCGTCGAGCCCCTGCCCGCCGCCGAGGGTGTCATCAGGACCGCCGACGGCCGCGGGCTGGTGTCGACGGGCGCGGACCGCGTCGAGCTGCGCTTCTCGGCCAACGCCGGCGAGGCCCCGGCGGCGCTCGGCAAGGTCGCCTCGGGCGGCGAGCTGTCGCGCGTGCTGCTCGCGGTGAAGCGCGTGCTGCTCGACAAGGACCCGGTGCCCGTGAGCGTGTTCGACGAGGTCGACGCCGGCGTCGGCGGCGCCATCGGCGAGGCCATCGGCGAGAAGCTCGAGGCCATCGCCGGCCAGAAGCGCCAGGTGCTGTGCATCACCCACCTGCCCCAGATCGCCTGCCGCGGCGAGAGCCATCTCGTCGTCAGCAAGGCCGTCGACGACGGTCGGACGGTCTCGCGCGTGCGCAGCCTCGACGACGTGGCCCGCGAGGGTGAGCTCGCCCGGATGCTCGGCGGTCGCGAGATCACGGCAACGACGCTGAGCCACGCGAAGGAGATGCTGCAGCGGGCGCGAGAGGCCCGCGAGGCCGCCCGTATCGCCACGGTCGACGTCGCCACGGTCGCCGTCGTCACGGTCGACGGCGTCGCAGCCGAGGCGCCGAAGAAGGCGCGCAAGAAGGCCACGGCGCGCCCGGGCGCCGAGGCCTGACGGGCTTTGCAGGCGGCGGCCGGCGGGTGACGATGGCGTCATGCGCGTCCCCGCCCTCCTCTCGCCGCTGCTCCTGATGGTCGGATGCGGCGCCGACCTCGACGTCGGCGCCCCGGGGCAGCGGGCCGCGATCATCGACGGCACCCTCGACACCACGCACGACGCCGTCGTCGCTCTCATCGGGGACGCGTTCCTGTGCAGCGGGACGATCATCGCCGCCGACGCGACCTCGGCGTTCGTGCTCACGGCCGCCCACTGTGTCCAGAACCCGCCGCCCGTCGTCGTCGTGGGCAACGACTTCAACACCGGCGATGTCTTCACGGTGCAGGAGGCCACGGTGCACCCGGCATGGACCGGCGGAACCGAACGGGACGTCGCGGTGCTCCGCATTGGCGGCGGTGCCAGCCTGCCCGTGATTCCCCTGGCCGACGCAGCCCCGCAGGTCGCGCAGCCGGTTCTCCATGTCGGTTTCGGCGAGGTCAGCGAGGGCGTCAACGGCAACACCCGCCGACACGCACGCGACGCCGTGATCGACGCGGTGTCCACCGCCGCCTTCGTCGCTGCCCCGGGGCCCTGCAGTGGCGACTCCGGCGGGCCGGCGCTGAGCGTGGGAGGCGAGGAGCGCGTGGTCGGCGTCATCTCGGCCACGGCCGGCACGACCTGCAACGATGGGATCATCGACGTCCGGGTCGACGACGTCGCCGACTTCATCGCTGGTGTCGTCGGGGGCGAGGCGCCGCCGGACTGCGACGCCTGCATCGCCCTTGCCTTCGATGACACCTGCGCCGGCGTCATCGATGCCTGCCTCAACGACCTGGCCTGCGCCGCCCTCGCCGACTGTGTGGGCGGCTGCGACGACATCGCCTGCGCCAGCGCCTGCGAGGAGGCCCACGCCGCCGGGGTCGCCGGCTACCGGGCGATCACCACCTGTGCCTGCGTCGACGCCTGTGGCGACGTCTGCGCCGACGACCCGGCCTGTCCGGCGGGTGAGGGTGAGGGCGAAGGTGAGGGCGAAGGTGAGGGGGAGGGCGAGGGCGAGGGCGAAGGCGAGGGCGACGACGACGACGACGACGACCCACCGCCGGAGGGCTGCACCTGCGCCGGCAGCGCCGGGGCGCCCCTGTGGCTCGTCCTCGTGGCTGCCCGACGTCGTCGACGCGCGCCTTGCCGACGCGGCCCCGACGCGCCATGACCCGGGCGTGCCCTGGCTCCTGCTCGACACCGCCATGCCCCGCGCTGCTGTCGCCGTCGTCGACGGCGCCGATGGCGCGGGCGCTGTCCGCGCCAGCCTGCTGCTCGATGACACCCGCCGCCACGCCGAGGCCCTCGCCGGCGCCGTCGACGACGTCCTCGGCCGGGCCGGCCTGGGCCCGCGCGACCTCGACGGCATCGGCGTCGGCGTCGGCCCCGGCTCCTTCATCGGGGTGCGCACCGGCCTCTCCTTCGGCCTCGGTCTGGGCCGCGCCATTGGCCGCCCCGTCGTCGGCCTCGACGGCCTGACCGCCCTCGTCGGCAGCATTGTCGACGACACCGCCGCGCGGGGCGTGTACCTCGGCGTCATCGACGCGAAGCGCAGCGAGCGCTACGTCGGCCGCGTCGTCGTCGATGGCGCCGGCGTTCACGCCGCCGGTCCCCCGCAGGCCCTCGCTCCCGACGCCATCGTCCCCGGCGACGCCATCGCGGTCGTCGGCGCCGTCGATGTGCACCTGGCCCCGACCGGCGGCTGGCCGGCGGGCGTCGACGTGCACCCCCTGCCCGGCCCCACCGCCGCCGGCCTGCGCCTGGCGCTCCAGGTGGCGGACCGGACGCGCCCGCCGCTGCCCGTGTATGTTCGGGACGCCGATGCGAAGGTCCCGACCACGGACCCGGCCGCACGGCGCAGCGCGGTCCTCGCGGCGCTCGACGCCGACGACGCCGCGCGCGGAGGCCGCGGATGATGACGACGACGACAGGTCAGGCGCAGCGGGCCGCCGAGATCCGCGCCCGCCTCGACGCGCTGCTGCGCGAGCACGCCGAGGTGAAGGCCCGCGTCGCCGAGTATCAGCGACGTCGGTGGCTGTCGGCCGGCGAGGGCCTCGAGCTCAAGACGCTGCAGCGCCTCAAGCTCCAGAAGAAGGACGCCATCGCCGCCCTCGAGACGGAGCTGACGACCCTCGAGCGCACCTTCGAGTTCGACTGAGCCCTCGACGACGACGACGCGACCATGTCGGTCGGCCGGCATCCAAGATGTCCCGCCCGACACCCCGGAGCCGCCCATGCCGCCGACGCCCCGTACGACGACGACGCAGACGACGACGATCGAGCTGTTCAAGGAGGAGATGAAGTTCTCCGCCGGACACTTCACGATCTTCTCGGCCACCGAGCGCGAGAACCTGCACGGTCACAACTTCACGGTCTACGTCGCCATCGAGGGCGTCGTGAACGACAACGGCATGCTCGCCGACTACGGCGGCTACAAGCGCTGGGTCATCGACCGCTGCAAGGCCTGGAACGAGACCTTCATGCTGCCCGGCCAGTCGCCACACCTGCGCGTCGTCGAGGACGGCGGCCGGGTCACGGCCCTCTTCGCCGATGAGGCCATTCCGTTTCTCAAGCGCGACGTCACCGTGCTGCCGGTGAAGAACGTCACCCTCGAGGAGCTGTCGCGGGTCTTTGGCGAGGGCCTCGTCGCCGACCAGCAGAAGCTCGCCGACGACGGCGTCGTCGGCGTCACCGTCAAATGCGCCTCGGGGCCCGGTCAGTGGGCGTCGTGGCAATGGAAGCGCACATGAAGACCCTCGTCGTCACCGGCGGCTCCACCGGCATCGGTGCCGCCACCGCCCGCACCTTCCTCGCCGCCGGCTGGCAGGTGATCTCCCTCTCGCGCCGCCCGTGCCCCGTCGACGGCGTCACCAGCGTCGCCGTCGACTTCGCCGTCTCCGGCTGGGAACGCCTCGTCGAGGAGCAGGTCGTTGGCCGCCTCACCGACGGCGTCGTCTGCCTCGTGCACAACGCCGCCCTCCTCGAGAAGGACACAGCCTGGACGCTGCACAGCGACCGGCTCCGTCACGTGCTCGAGCTCAACGTCGTGGCGCCCGCCGTGCTCAACCGCCTGTTGGCTCCGCGCATGAAGGCCGGCAGCAGCGTCCTGTACGTCGGCAGCACCCTGTCGGAGAAGGCCGTCGCCAACACCGCGAGCTACGTGACGTCGAAGCACGCCCTCGTGGGGCTGATGCGCGCCACGTGTCAGGACAGCCACGGCCGCGGCGTCCACACCGCCTGCATCTGCCCGGGCTTCGTCGACACCGAGATGCTGCGGGCCCACGTCGGCCGCGGCGGCGACCCCGAGCCCGTGCTCAAGGCCCTTGCCGGGCTCAGCAGCCACGACCGCCTCATCCAGCCCGACGAGATCGCGCGCCTGCTCCTCGCCTGCGCCGAGCAGCCCGTCATCGACGGCGCGGTCATCCACGCCAACCTCGGTCAGCTGGAGCGCTGACCGCTGCCGACGTCGCCGGGGAGGCGCGTCGCGTCGTCCATGCTGTGGTGGGCGTCGTCGGCGAGGGACTTGAGGATTGCCCGGGCCTCGGTGCGACGGTCGGGGTCGACGAAGACGCGGCGCATCGTCGACGGTGTCTGATAGCGCTCGTAGAGGGGCGTGTAGGCCTCGAGCGGCACCGGCTTCGTCGACGACGACGACACCACGAAGATCGGCTGCTTGTCGGCGCGGTCGAAGTACTTCGAGAGCACCGAGCGCGAGCGGGTCGTGATGAACTCGATGCGCTTCTCGGCGAGGCGCTCGACGAGGACGTCGTGGGACACGCCGGTCGTCGCCTGCTGATGGCCGGTGTTCTGTTCGTCGAGGAGGATGAACGGGCGCCGCTCGACGATGCGCCGGGCCCAGGGGTTCTTGCTCCGGCGCAACGTGACGATGAGGTCCATGTCGTCGAGCTGCGTGTACTTCTCGATGTCGGCCGGCAGGTGGAACTCGGCGCGGCCCTCGCTGCTCTGGGTCTCGAAGTACTTCGCGAGCATCTTTTCGAAGATGACCGGCGTATAGTGCAGGTAGACCGTCGCGAACATGTGGTAGCGCGACAGCAGGAAGTCCTCGAAGGAGAAGATGGCCCGCGAGCGGATGCCCATGAAGACGCTGCCGGCCTGCTCGACGGCGACGACGTTGTCGATGAGCCAGTCGGCGTCGAACTTGCCGTAGTTGACGCCGGAGAAGAACGAGTCGCGCTGGAGGTAGTCCATGCGATCGGCGTCGCACTCGCTGCTGACGATCTGGCGCAGGGCCGGCGCGTAGTCGAGGCCGCCGTGGCGGAAGCGGCTGCTCGCGCCCTGCCAGGTGGCGCCGACGATGAGCTCGGCGACGTCGCGGGCGAGGATGTCGCGGTCCTTGAACTGGGCCTCGATGAGGTGCCCGAGCGAGCTGTCGAGGACGATCTTGAGGGTGTAGTCCTCGTGGCTCGCGCGGCGCCGGACGTCGTCGCCAGCAAATGTTCCAAGGCCGAGTTCGCCGACCGCGGGCATCAGCACCTCGGTGGTGTGCGACAGCGGCGCGTGCCCGAGGTCGTGAAACAGCATCGCGAGGCGCACCGTCTGGCGGAAGCGCTCGCGAACCCGCTCGGGGAGCTCGGGCGTGGTGCCGTCGCCGCGGACCGGGAAGAGCCGGTCGAACAGACGCGTGGCGAGGTGCATCGCGCCCATCGAGTGCGCGTAGCGCGTATGGGTCGCGCCGGGGAAGGCGAGGTCGGCGAAGCCCAACTGCTTGATGCTGCGCAGCCGCTGGAACGACGGGTGGTCGATGAGGCGGATCTCGCGCAGGCTCACCGGCAACGTGCCGTGGATGGGGCAGCGAATGTGAATGCTCTCGTCCCGCTCGCGCATGGCGCCGTCATCGCCTGCGTCGGCACGCCCCGCAAGACCGTTCTGCAGGCACCGTGGGCAGGTTGTCGCCGTCGTGATCAGCCGCTACGTCCGCCGCCATGAGCGCCCGTTTCAAGGTCACCTACCTGCCGATGAACAAGACCTTCGAGGCCGCCCCCGGCCACACCGTGCTCGAGACGGCGCTCAACCACGGTATCGAACTCGATCACGCCTGTGGCGGCGTCTGCGGCTGTTCGACCTGCCACGTCATCGTCAAGGAGGGCTTCGCGAAGCTCCCCGAGGCCTCGGACCGTGAGGAGGACATGCTCGACAACGCCCCGTTCCTCACGCGCACCTCGCGGCTCGCCTGCCAGGTCGAGGTCATCTGCGACCTCGTCGTCGAGATCCCGCCGATGAATCGCAACCTCGTCTCGGAAGGTCATCACTGACCCGGCGACGCCTGATAGCCTGCCGCCATGCCCGTCTTCCGGACCGGTCCCCTGCCTGCCGGCGCGTTCACCACCGGCCTGTCCGTCACCGTCCGTGACGACGGCGTCGTCGAGGGCACGGCGTCTCCTGGCGCCATCGTCGAGGTGAACAACCTCTCGACGCTGCCCACCGGAGACGGCGTCGTCGAGGATGGTGTCGAGGTCGTCCGCGCCGGCGCCGACGGGCGCTTCACCGCCGTCGTCGGCGGTGCCGTCCCCGGCGACGTGCTGCAGGTCCAGGTGCGCACCCCCGGACAGCCGGCGCAGTCCGCCGTGCAGGTCCGCGTCGACGCCGGTCGCGCGCAGTTCGACCCGCGCGCCGCGATGATCCGCCCCGAGCGCCTGCGCACGACGGCGCGCCCCGACGGCACCGTCCTCGTCGAGACCCGCACCCGCCAGCCCGTCACCGAGCCCGACGCCGTCGTGCGACTCACGAACACCCGCACCGGCGCCTTCGTCGACGTCGTGGCCGACGCCATGGGGCGCCTGCCCGCCAGCGCCCTCGCGGCCACCGTCGGCGATCGCCTGGCCGTCGCCGTCAGCGATGGCACCGGCAACACCGACTTCGGCTTCATCGCCGGCCACGTCGACGTCGTCGCCCGCGGCCCGCTCGTGCAGCCCGCGCCACTCCTGCGCGATGGCGGCGCCGTGCGCCTGCTGCCCCTCGACGGTCCCCTCTTCCTCGATGGCGGACCGGGGTATGGGCGCCAGGGCAGCATCGGCAACTGCCCGGTGCCCGCCGCCTGCTCGGCCCTCGCCGCCGTCGACGAGGCCGCCGTGCGCGAGCTGATTCGCGACCACGGCGACGGCACCTTCACCGTGACGTTCCACCCGCCCGGCGCGGTCCCCATCGAGATCGTCGTCGACCACCACGTGTGGGCCAACGGCACCCGTCCGCGCTACGGCACCGCCGACACCGACCCGAAGACCGGCGCCATCGAGCGTTGGTTTCCCCTCGTCGAGAAGGCCTACGCCGCGTACGTCGGCGACTACGAGGTCCTCGGTCGCGGCACGAGCGTGGGCAGGGTCCTCGCCGAGCTCACCGGTCGCGCGACCCGCGAGGTCTGGACGAACAGCACGAGCGTCGACGACGTCTGGCGCGAGCTGCAACGTGGCGCGGCGCACCGCCTGCCGATGGCCGCCGGTACCTGGGGGACCTCATCGCAGGCCCTCTACCGCGGCACCGGCGTCTACGCGAACCACGCCTACTCGATCCTCGGCCTCGAAGAGCAATCGGGCCGTCGGCTCGTCACGCTGCGCAACCCCTGGGGCTCAGGGGCGGCGCTGCAGGGTCGCGTCGGCGGTATCGACGTCGGCGTCTTCCAGATGACCGTCGAGGACTTCTGCCGGCTCTTCCAGGTCCTGAACGTCAGCTGAGCCGGACCGCACCTCCCAGCCGATCGGTGGATGTCCCAGCGGGCCCGTCGCCAACGGGCGACCGGCCATTGCGGCTACGCTGATCGCATGGACTCCACGTCGCCCGGCCACCTGCGGCACGCCCTCTCGCTCCCCGTGATTGTCCTCGTGATCGTCCACGGCGGGTGCTTCAACAGCAGCGTCGGCGACGCCGTCGTGGCCTGCGGCGGCAACGGCGATTGCCCCGTCGGCGTCTGCTTCGCGGGGCGCTGTCGGAGCGCCGACGACCCGTGTCTGCGGATCGAGGGATTGGCCGTCGACCCGGTCGCCGACGGTCAGTCGTGCGGCGATGCGTCGATCTGCCGGGCTGGCGTGTGCGTGCCCGGCGCGTGCGGCGACGGGTTCATCAGCGGCATCGAGACCTGCGACGACCCCAACGACAACCCCGCCGACGGCTGCGATCGCTGCCAGACCCGCGTGTGGCAGGCCAACGTGCTGGTGCGCGGCGCCGTCGATGGTTTCGTCGGGACCGAGGTGCCCCTGTCGATCCCCGACCATGTCGCGGTCGACCCGCTCGGTCGGATCTACCTGTCGGAGCGCCAGCGCCATCGCGTCTGGCGCCTCGACGGCGACGGCACGATGGTCATCGTGGCCGGCAATGGCGCCGGTGCCTTCGGCGGCGACGACGGCCCGGCTTCCGACGCGGCGCTGCACGGTCCCAGTGGCATCTTCGCCGACACCTTCGGCCGCCTCTTCATTGCGGACACCCTCAACAACCGTGTCCGCGCCGTCGACGTCGATGGGACCATCCGGACCATCGCCGGCTCGGACCGGCGGCCGCCGCTCGACAACGGCGACATCCTCGATGGGGCGAGCATCGGTGATGGAGGCCCCGCGACCGAGGCGTTGCTCCGCAACCCCACCGACGTGCTCGTCGACCCCATCGGACGCGTGTGGATCGCGGACCTGGGTGGACGGCGTGTGCGTCGGGTGGAGCTGGATGGAACGATCGTCACCGCCGCCGGCACCGGCGCCCGGGGCATTGACGGCGACGGCGGCTTCGCCCGCAACGCGCGCCTCGACTCGCCGATCGGGCTGGCCATCGACGACGCCGGCAACGTCTATGTCGCCGATCGCTTCGGCTTCGTCGTGCGCCGCATCGCGCCCGACGGTCGCATCGACACCGTGGCCGGCCGCGGCACCTACAACGCCAACTTCGCGACCGACGGCGAGCTGGCCCTCGAGGCCGAGCTGAGCCTGCCGACCGGCGTGGCCGTCGATGCCGAAGGGCGACTGCTGATCGCCGAGTCCATCGGCACGCACCTGCGGCGGCTCGAACCCGACGGGCGCCTGCACATCCTCGCCGGCGGCTTCGAGTACGGCTTTGCCGATGGCACCGCCCCCGAAGACATCCGCACCCTCGGGTTCTCCGACGTCGACGTTGACGCGGATGGTCGCATCATCCTCGCTGATCCCGAGAACAACCGGGTCCGTGCGTGGCATGAGCCCACCACGACGATGACGACGCTGGCCGGAAGCGGGCGGCGCAACGTGGCGGTCCTCGGACAGCCGGCGACGTCGACACCGTTCGATTTCGTCTTCGGCCTCGCGGTCGATCGGGAGGGCCGGGTGCTCGTCGTCGACAGCAACGCCGGCTGGCTCGCGGCGGTCGAGCGCGACGGGACCATGACGCACATCGCGGGCTCTGGGGCCGCCGGCAGCGCTGGCGATGGCGATGTCGCCGCCGACGCGCCCATGCGCCCCCAGGCGGTCGCCTTCGACAGCGTCGGTCGTCCGATTGTCGCCGACGGGGGCGGCTTCGTGTGGCGCATCGAGGCGGACGGCACCCTCCACCGACTCGCGGGCCGGGGCCGTCGCTCCTCCGTCGTCGTCGATGACGGCGTCACCATCGCCCGGGACGCCGAGGCGCACCCCTTCGGCATCACCGTCGACTCGCAGGACCGCATCTACTTCAGCGAGCCCGAGACCCACCGCGTCCGCCGGATCGACCCCGACGGCACCATCCACACCGTCGTCGGAACGGGTCTCGAGGGTGGCGACGGCGACGGTGGACCCGCCACGGCGGCCTGCCTCTCGACCCCCACCGACGTCGACGTCGACGCCAACGACCGACTCTACATCGCCGACATCGTCACCCATCGACTGCGGGTCGTCGACGTCGACGGCACCATCCGCACCATCGCGGGCACGGGCGTGCCGGCGAGCTGTGCCGACGGCACACCCGCGGATGCGTGCGCGCTCAACATGGGGTTCACGTCGGTGGGCATCGCCGACGACGGCACCATCCTCATCGCCGAGAGCTCGCGGGTGCGCGCCGTGGGCACCGACGGCATCGTGCGGACTGTCGCCGGCGGCGGCATCTTCAACTTCGTCACCGAGGCCGGCCCGGCCACCGACGCGTCGTTTCCCGTCGTCGATGGCGTGGTCCCGACCGGCGATGGGGGATTCGTCGCCGTCGTCGGCGCCGACCGCATCATCCGCGTCGTCCCCGACGGCACGCTGCACAGCATCGCCGGACCGATCCACCCCCGCGGGCCCGGCCCCTTCGGGCGGGCCCGCCTGTACGGACCCCACGCGATCCTGCCGCTCGATGACGAGCGGCTGCTCACGGTCGGCGGCGCCGGTCGCATGATGCTGGTCGACCTGGCCCGCGGCGTCGTCGACGTCGTCGCCGGCTTCGACAACGCCTCTCCAGGCGTGACCGACCAGGCGCGGTTTGCGCCGCTGCTCGAGGAGCCCCGCGGACTGGCGTTCCTGCCCGACACCCGCACGCTGGTCGTCGCGAACCTGGGCAACCCGACGCTGCGGCTCGTCGAGACCGACCGCGACGCCGATGGCGAACCCGACGATGTCGGGGCGTGGCAGATGTCGCGCCTCGCGGTCGGGCTCGTCGCGCCCGCCGGCATCACGGCCGACCCGTCGACCGGCGGCTTCCTCGTCGCCGACGCAGGCGCCCATTGTGTCGTGGCGCTCGATGCCGACTTCGCCGTCGTCGACACGATCGCCGGGGCCTGCGGACAGCCCGGCAACGTATCGGGCTTCCTGAATGCCCCGGCGAGCGCGATCCGCTCCCCGTCCGGAGCCGTGTACGTCGCCGACACCGGCAACCACCGGGTGCTGCGCGTCGACGACGCCGGCCTCACCACCGTCATCGGCGATGGCTCCCCCTCGTCGGCGGGAGCCGGACAGCCCGCGCGCCAGTTCCCGGTCCGATCACCGCGCCAGCTGGCCCTCGACGAACACGGCAACCTGTTTGTCACGTCGACGACGACGGTGCGGCTCATCGCCAACGTCGATGGCGATGTCGACGCCGATGGCGACGACCTGGTCTCGACCATCTTCGGCGGTGGTGAACGCGCGACGTTCCCGGAGAGCGACGCCCTCTGCGTCAACGCGCTCACGCTCGACGGCCGTGGTGGCGTCTTCGTCGCCGATGCCTGCCAGGGCTTCCTCGTGCGCCTCGAATAGGCCCGCGACGAGGGCGCGACGGCGGCGTCAGGCCTTCTTCTTCTCGGCCTCGACGAACGACAGGAAGCTGTTGGCCACCACCATGCGGGCGTTCTCGAGGAACTCGGTCTCGAGGCGCAGGGCGCGGACCTCGGCAAGCAGGCGCGTCCAGGGCTCGCTGGCAGCGAGGCCTCGCAGACCGGCGAGGTCGGAGATGGCGAGGCACGCGCTCTCGGCGGCATCCTGGGCGAGCTGACGCGCCATCGTCGTGCCCTTGCTCTCGCGCGACGTCGTCGTGTCGCGGCGGTAGGCGGACGTCTGCACGAGCGAGAAGGCGGCGTCGACCTGGGTGACGGCGTCACCGATGCGCGTCAGCGCCCCCTGCTGCTCGCGCAGCGGCCGGCCACCGAGGCCACGCTTGAGGAGCGCGGCGACGCCGTCGATGAGGGCGTGGCGGGCGATGCCGAGGCAGCCGGCGGCGGCCGGCAGGCGCATCATGTCGAGGGACGTCTGCGCGATCATGAGCCCCTGGCCCTCGCCGCCGAGGCGGCTGTCGGCGTCGAGCTCGAGGTTGTCGAAGGCGATGGTGCCCACCGGCAGTGGCGAGACGAAGGCGTCGGCAGTGATGCGACACTGGCCGGCGTCGACGACGAACATCGAGTAGCGCGGCACCTCCGTCGGCGACGCAGCCTTGTGGCGGGCCAGCACGACAAGCTGCGACGCGATGGGCGCGAGGGGCACGAGCTGCTTGCTGCCGCTGAGGATGTAGCCGCCGTCGGCACCGGGCGAGACGACGCAGGGGCTGTCGCCGTCGAGGAGGGCGACGGCGACGATGGTCTGCCCCGAGGCCATCCCCGGCAGGTGGATGGCGCGCTGGTCCTCGTTGCCGCACAGGGCGATGGGGTAGAGGCCCTGCACATGGGCGCCAAACGCGCCGTCGCAGAGGCCCGAGGTCCGGCCGAGAAGCGAACGGACGACGCACAGGGCCCGCAGGTCGGGGCGGGGCGCCTCGCCCTCGAGGGCGCCGCCGAGAGCCGGATCGAAGAGGCCTTCCTGACCGAGCAGCGCGATGTAGTCGACGGCGATGGAAGCCGGGTCCTCGAGTTCCGACGACGCCAGCACGGCGAGCCGCTCCTCGCAGAGCTTGCGCACCTTGTCGTGCAGGGCACGGTGCGCGTCATCAAAGAGGGGCAGGCTCAATTCCATCATGGGGACCGGGCTCCAGTCGTCCTGATCGGGGCGGGGCCGTCGTGATAGTGAGGTGGGCGTCGTCGCACAACCATCCTCCCCATGACGCCCGCCACCGCTCCCCTGCCCGCCACCCTCGCCGCGCTCGTGCCGGCGAAGCTGCAGAAGATCACGGCGTCGCGCGACGGCGAGGTCGTCATCGAGGTCTTCGCCGCCGGCAAGCAGTGGCTGCAGCTGCGCCCCGGGGCCCTGACGCGCCTCGCCGAGCGCCCGGCCCGCGACAGCGACGACGCCGACGAGGCGACCCGGGGCCTGCTGCGCAAGGAGCTGCAGCCCGGCATCCTGTCGGCCATCGACATCGACGAGGCCCGCGGCCTCTGGCGGCTCACCATCCACCGCCCCGACGCCCCGCCCCGCGTGCTCGTCATCGAACGGGACGGTCGCGAGCCGCGCTGGCTGCTGCTCGCCCCCGTCGACGAGGGAGAGCGCATCCTCGGCGCGATGCCGGCGACGAAGCCCGGCGACGGCCGCGACACCCGTCGGGGCCGCCTCTACGAGCCCCCTCGCCGCGCCCCGGCCCCCCCGGTCGAAGCCGCCCCGAGCGCCGCAGGCGCGCCGACGACGACGGCGCCGACGACGTCGCCGGCGCTGCAGCAGGCGCGACAGCGCCTGAAGGCCGAGCATGAGCGCCTCAAGCGGCTGCACAAGAAGCTCGAGGGCGACCTCGCCCGGCACGGCGATCCCGAGCGCACCGCCCTCGACGGCGAGCTGTTGAAGTCGGTGATGGGCCGGCTCCCGCGCGGCGTCGACGACGTCGACGTCATCGATATCGACGGCAGCGAGCGGCGCATCGCCCTCGACCCGGCGCGCGACGCGAAGGGCAACCTGCAGCGTCTCTTCGATCGGGCCCGGCGGGCCCGCGCCGCCATCGCCCACGCACGCCCCCGCCTCGACGAGGTCGCCGCGCAGTTGGCGCGCGTCGCCGCGCTGCGGGAGCGCCTCACCGGTACCGCCGCCGTCGACGAGGCCGCCGTGCTGCGTGACGTCGACGCCCTGCTCACCGCTCCCGACAGCGGCCCGTCGGCCCGCCGCAAGGCCGCCCTCGCCGGGCGTCGTCAGGCGTGGCGCTGTTTCGTCGTCGACGGCGATGTCGTCGTGCGGGTGGGCCGCGGCGCGAAGGACAACGACGCCCTCGTGAAGAGCGCGCGGGGCCACGACCTCTGGCTGCACGCCCGGGACCGCACCGGCGCCCACGTCGTCATCCCCTCGACGGGCGGCCCGATTCCGGACGCCACCTTCGTCGACGCCGCCCACCTCGCCGCCTGGTTCTCCGCTGGCCGCGGCGAGCGTCACGTCGACATCCAGCACACCCGCGTGAAGCACCTGAAGAAGCCGGGCGCCGGCGCCCCCGCCGGCCTCTTCCTCGTCGGCAACGAGACCGTCACCCACCTGCGTGTCGACGACGATCGCGTGAAGGCCCTGCTCGCCCGTGAGGTCGCGGCCAGCTGACGGTCAGCCGTCGTCGTCGCGGGCCGCAGCCTCGGCTGCGTCGCTCATGGCAGCTCGACCGCGCCGCTCGTGCACGACGTGGGATCGCGGGCGGCGCCGAGGGCGTCGGTGGCCGGGCAGTCCGCGCCGGCGCCGATCACGATGGTGGCGTCCGCCGATGGTCGGCGCACCGGCACCACGCCGCTGTCGTCGACGTCGTCGAGGGGCACATCGGCCACCGTGATACCGGGGGCGCAGAGGGCGTCGGGGTCGTCGCTGCCGCCGCCGGCGCGGGCCACCGGGAACTGGAACGAGCCGGCGCCGTCCTGCAGCGCCGTCGTGCAGCTCACCGGATTGAAGCCGTTGCCCGCGACACTGCCGAGGATGAGCGTGTTGGTCATCGCCACCGGCGCGCCGTCGCCGACGATGGCGCCCCCGAAGGCGACGTCGCCGGGCGCGGCGTTGCCAGCGAAGGTGGCGTTCCGGATGCGGCCGGTGACGAGGCCCTGCAGGAACACGCCGCCGCCGAGCGATGAGGTGGCGAGGTTGTCGAGAAAGGACACGTTCTCGAGGAAGATCGACGCGCCGGGGCCGAAGAAGGCGCCGCCGGCGCCACGGGCCGCGCAGTCCTTCACGGTGCTGTTCTGCATCGTCACCGTCGTGCCCTGCAGGTAGAGCCCACCCGCCATCGACGGATCACCGTCGGGGATGACGGCGCCGTCGATGACGCTGCGGTCGATGTCGGTGGGCTCGCTGCCGAGGTAGCTCACGCGGAACACGGCGCCGCCAAAGGCGTTGGCGCGGCTGTCGCGGATCGTGACGCCGCACAGCGTGACCCCGCGGCCCTCGCCGTCGATGGCGATGGTGCCGCCGTTGCCGCCGTTGCCGGGGTTGCCGCCGGTGCCGGTGGCGGCGTTGCCGACGAAGCTGCTGTTGACGACGACGAGGTCGTTGCCGAGGTTGCCGAGGGCGCCACCGTTGCTGCAGGCGTTGTCGACGAAGGTGCTGCCGGTGATCGTCGTCGTGCCGCCGCCGAGGGAGAAGATGGCGCCGCCGGCGGTGTCCTGGCCGACGTCATTGCCGACATTGTCGGTGAAGACGCAGTCGATGACGTCGAGGCTGCCACCCGTGCGATGGATCGCGGCGCCGCCGCCGCCGAGGTCGGTGCCGCGGGCGCGGCCGTTTCGGAAGCCCAGGCGCTGCACGGTGACACGGGGTGTGTCGCGCTCGAAGGACGACGCCAGCTCCAGCAGGCGGGTTGCGCCGCCGCCGTCGAGGGTGACGAGGCCGCCATCGCCGCCGTCGAGGAGGAGGTCCGGCGCGTCGAGGCCGACGACGATTGGCGCCGCGAGCGACACGGTGACGGGCTCGGGCCCGCAGTCGAAGCGCAGCACCGACGACGTCTGCAGCGCCGCCCGCAGCGCCGGCTCGGTGCACGAGGCCGCGGTGCCGTCGCCGACGACGGTGGCGCCGGCGGTGTCGGCGAGCGCGAGCGGGGCCGGGCACACGAGGGGCGGCGGCGGTGGTGGTGGCGGCGGCGGGTCGTCGACGACGTCGCAGGCCGGCAGGAGCGCCACGGCGAGGAGCAGGCGGGTGCGCATGCCCGACTGTGGCAAGCCGACCCCCGTCGCCGCAAACGACGTCGTCTCATGGCGAACAGGCCCGACGACGGGGCGATGGTCCGCTGGCAGGCTGCTGAAAAACGGCTTTGCGTTTTTCAGCACCTGCCAGGTTTTTGTTCCGGCCTCGTCGGAGACGAGGCCCAGGAGGACCTCGCAGGTCGCCCAAAAGGCCCGAAGCGGCCTTTTTCGGCGACCTGCTAGACTGGGGCGCATGGCCTTCCCTCGTCCCTACGGTCGATACATCCTCGAGGACCGCCTCGCGATGGGTGGGATGGCCGAGATCTTCCGGGCGCGCACGGCGACGGCGGGCTTCGAGAAGAGGGTCTGCATCAAGCGGGTGCTGCCGCACTTCCTCGAGGACGATGACTTCGTCACGATGTTTCGCGACGAGGCGAAGACGGCGGCCCGGCTGCAGCACGCCAACGTCGTGCAGGTCTTCGACTTCGGCGAGATCGACGAGGACGTCGGCACCACGCTCTACCTCGCGATGGAGCTCGTCGAGGGCTGCGACCTGCGCAAGCTCGCCGAGCAGAGCCGCAAGAAGCAGCTGCCGTTCTCGATCGGCGAGGTCACCCAGATCGGCATCGACGTCTGTCGCGGCCTGCATCACGCCCACACGCTGAAGGACGAGGCGGGCCAGCCCCTCGGCATCGTCCATCGCGACATCAGCCCCCACAACATCCTCGTGAGCCACCAGGGCGAGGTGAAGGTCACCGACTTCGGCATCGCCCGCGCCGCCGAGCGTGCGACCCACACGTCGACGGGCGTCGTGAAGGGCAAGGTCGCCTACATGAGCCCCGAGCAGGCCGAGGGCGCCGCCTTCGACCACCGCCTGGATCAGTGGGCCACGGGCGTCGTGCTGTGGGAGCTCCTGTGCGGGGAGCGCCTGTTCCGCGGCGACAACGACATGGTGATCCTGAAGAAGATCCTCGCCGGCGACATTCCGGCGCCGTCGTCGCTGCGGGCCGATGTGCCGGCCGACCTCGAGGGGATCATCCTGCGCGCGCTGCAGCTCCACGCCGACGATCGCTTCCCCACCCTGCGCGACATGGAGCTGGCGCTCTCACGCTTCCTCTTCAGCGGCGCGATCGATCCCGCCACCGCCGACGTCGGCGCCGCCTTCGCCCGCATCATGGAGGGCGCCGCCGCCGCCTCGCCCCGCCGGACCGCCCTCCTCGACGCGGCACCGGCTGCGCTGGCCCCGCCGCCGGCGACGGGCGGCAGCCGCCCCCGCCCTGCCGCACCGGGCCCGACGCCAGCGCCGGCGCCGCCGACGATGATGACCGAGGACATCGCCGCCCTCGGCAGCGTCGTGAGCAGCGTGACGAGCGGCGAGGTGAGCCAGGTCTTTGTCTCCAGCGAGGCCCGCGCCGCCGCCCCCGGCCCCGACGATCCGCCGGCGCCGCGCGGCCGCTCGTCGTCGTCGCCGGCGGCCCCCGCGAGCCGACAGAGCGTCGAGACCGTCCTCGAGGCCGGGCACGACGACCTGCAGGCCGCCGCGGTCGCCTTCGAGCAGCAGCGCTCGTCGTCGCAGCGCCACCCGGCGGCCCGTGAGTCCTCGCGCCGTCAGGCGCCAGCTCCCGTCGAGACCGCCATCGCCGACGGCGCCCTCGTCGAGGCCGCCCGCGCCGCCGGCGCCGACGACGCCGACGACGGCACCCCCGCCACCCGCACCCTTGTGCCGGCGACGGGCCGGGAGAGCGGCCCGGCAGCAGCTGCGCCCGCCCGGATCGCGACGTCGGCGTCGCCGGCATCGCCGTCCTCGTCGCGCCGCACGATGGCCGCCGCCGCCGCCATCGTCGTCGTGGGGGCCATCGGTGGCATCGGCATCGCCGTGTCCGGTGATCCCGCACCGCCCGCGATGACGACGACCGTGCCAGCGACGACGACGCCAACGGCGACGACCGCGCCGCCGCCACCGCCACCAGAGCCCACACCCGCACCGGAGCCGACGCCCGCGCCGGCGCCGGCGGCTGCGCCGACGACGCCACCAGCGCCGCCCACACCTGCGCCGGCCGCCCCGCCCCCGGCCCCCAGCACACCGGCGACGGCGACGACGACGACACCGAAGGCCGCCATCGCCGCCGCGCCGACCGAAGCGAAGGCACCGGCGAAGCCCGGCACCGTCTACGTCGACGTCATCGGCGGCTGGGGCCACGTGAGCATCGGCAAGAAGAGCTACGGCGAGACGCCGGTGACACTCACGCTGCCCGCGGGCCGCTATGTCGTCACGCTCACGAGCGGCGACGGCGCAAAGAAGAAGAACATCCCCGTCACCGTCACCGCGGGCGGCAAGGGCCAAGTCCGCGAGCAGCTCTGAACACCGTGGCGGGCGCCACCAGCGCACGGCAGCGGCACAGCGGCGGTCGCCACCAGCGCGCGAGCGGCACAGCGGCGGGCGCCACCAGCGCGCGGCAGCGGCAAGCGGCAGCGGCGCAGCGGCGGGCGCCACCAGCGCGCGGCAGCGGGGATTTCGAGCGCTTGCGCTCGAAATCAATAAGCGCCTGAATTTCCACTGATGTTCCGGCCATGACGGTTCCTCCGTCATGGCCGGAACATCAGTGGAAATTCAGAACTTGCCGGCCATGACGAGGAAGGCGCGCATCTTTTCGTTGGTCTCGCGCAGCCGCGCCGACAGGACGCGCACGAACGTCCACAGCAGGTCGTAGGCGAGGTCCTTGTGCATGAAGAGCAGGTTGTCGAAGGCGGCCTTCGAGATCGAGCCCAGCACGCACGGGGTGTTGGTGATGGCGTCGGCGGAGCGGTTGGCGTCGTCGATGAGGGCCATCTCGCCGAAGTAGTCGCCGGGCTCGAGGATGGTGAGGGCCTCCTCGCCCATGCCCGGCACCTGCTTCGAGATGCGGACCTTGCCCTGCACGATGAAATAGAAGCGATCGGCCTTGTCGCCGTCGGCGAAGATCTTCGTCGAGGGCTTCACCTGCTGCTCCTCGACGATGGAGGCGATGAGCTTCAGTTGATCGGGAAGGAGGCTCTCGAAGAGGGCCACCTGCTTGAGTTGGGCGACATCGATGGGCACGTCTGGAGCGTAGCCAGCCCCCGGTCGGCGCGCGAGAAACCCGGCGGAGCGCCCGGTCAGGCCCCGCCGACTCCTTCATCCACGTCCGCGTTGGCGGCGCTCTCCACCGGCGTCGGTGGGACCGTGCCGCCGCCGCTGCGCTCGATGTCGACGCGGCTCACGCGCCGCTCGTCGGCCTCGATGACGGTGAAGGTGTGGCCGCCAAAGGCGAGGCGGTCGCCGGTGCGCGGCATCCGCCCGGCCCGGGCGATGAGGAAGCCACCGAGGGTGTCGTAGCCGCCCTCGGGGAAGGCGACGCCGAGAGCCTCACCGAGGTCGTAGAGGCTCGACCGGCCCAGCGCGCGGTGGTGGCCGTCGTCGACGCGGGTGATCTCGGCCTCCTCCTCGTCGTGCTCGTCCTGGATCGGGCCGACGATTTCCTCGAGCACGTCCTCGAGGGCGACGATGCCGGCGGTACCGCCGAACTCATCGACGACGACGGCAAGGTGGGTCTTCTTGCGCTGGAAGGTGCGCAGCAGGTCGCGCACCCGCCCCAGCTCCGGCACGAACTCCACCGGGCGGAGGTGTCGACGCAGCGAGAAGCGCGCCGGGTCGATGTCGCCGGCGAGGAGATCGCGGGTGTGGATGAAGCCGCGCATGTCGTCGAGGGTGCCGTCGTAGACCGGCAGCCGGGAGTGGCCGCCCTCCCGCACGACGCGCATGACCTCGTCCCAGCCCGCCTGCAGGGGCAGCGCCGAGATCTCGGTGCGAGACACCATCACCTCGCGCACGAGGGTCTCGCCGAGCTCCATCACCGACGTGAGCATCCGCCCCTCGACCTTGTCGATGGCGCCGGTGCGCCGCCCCAGCGCAATCATCGCGGCGATGTCGGCCTCGGTGACGAACGGACCCGACGCGCTGGCGGTGCCGCCGACGACGCGGGCGCTCAGCCGCGACAGACGGGTGAGTGCAGCCACGAGCGGCCACGTCACGACGTGGCTGACGACGACAACGGGCGCCGTCAGCGCGACGGCGAGCTCGGCCTTCTCCTTCGCCACCGCGCGGGCGACGAGTTCGTTGACGACGATGGCGAGGAGGGCGGTCACGCCGAGGACGACGGCGACGCCGGGCGAGAGGGCCACGGCGCTGTCGGCGACGATGACGGCGAGGCCGAGCACGAGGGCCAGCTGGGCGGTGTGGGTGCCGACGACGATGCCGGTGAGGACGGCGTCGGGGCGCTCGGTCCACAGGGTGAGCAGGCGGCCGAGCCCGGGCCGACGACGGTGGACGTCGTCGGTGAGGAGTTCCTGCGCGCGGGTGGCCGGCAGGTGCAGCAGGCCCGTCTCGGCGGCCTGGAAGACGGCGATGGCGACGAGGCAGACGACGATGATGAGGGCGTCCTGGCCGTCGAGATCGAGCGACGCGAGTCGCTGCACGAGCTGCGTGGGGCTCACGTCGGCCCCGTCGGTGTCGGAGGCTCCATCACACCGTCTCGAAGTGGCGCTCGAGGAGCTGCGCGGCCGTCAGGCCGATGTAGCGCAGCACCTCCATGTGGGCGGCCGTGAAGCCCTGGCGGGCGTTGATGAGCTGGATGGCGCCGTAGAGCCGCCCATCCTTCTCGGCCGATGCGCACAGCGTGTCCTTCACGACGTAGCCGACGGCGTTGGCGATCTGCGCCGAGTAGTGCGGGTCCTTCTGCATGTCGGCGACACGCAGGCAGATACCCTCCAGGGCACAGAAGCCGATGATCCCCTGCCCGACCGGCACGGTGAAGCGCCCGCGCATGATCGCATCGGCCTTGGGCCCCCGCACCGCCGCGAACGACAACACGTGGCCGTTGAGGTCGGCGAGATAGAACGAGCCCGACTCTGCGGGGACATGGGCGAGGGCGATGTCGAGGAGGGCCTCGGCGATGCGCCGCGGCTCGACGACGCCCTCCATCAGCAGGTCCTGGGTGGCGTCGAAGACGTCGGCGACGGCGTCGGCGATGGCCTCGGCGGACGCCCGGTCGCCAGGCGTGAGGACGGGGCTCTCGCGCGAGACCTCGCGCTTCACCGGCTGGGGCGCGCTCTCGAACTGCCCCGACTTGCGCTTCGGCGGCGGCGCCGTCGTCCCGCGCGGCGTCGGCGCCGGCACCGGCCCGGTCTTCTTGGCGTCCGGCGCGCGCGGCAGGCGCTCGGTGACGTCGGCGGACGCCGCGGACTGCGACGGCACCGTCGAGCGCGTCGTGACCTTCTCGGTCTGCTCGACGGGCGCCGCCCCCTTCGACGTCGGTGTCGTCGGCGGCGACGTCGGCGGCGTCGTCGGCTTCGACGTCGCCGCGGCCGGTGACGGCGGCGACGCGGGGGCCGCCTTCTCCGGCGTCGGCTGGGCTGGCGCGGCCTTCGCCGGCGTCGGCGACGGCGTCGGCGACGGCGCGGCCGGCGTCGGCGACGGCGCGGCCGGCGTCGGCTCGGCGCGCGGCGCCGGCGGCAGCGGCGGGAACGCTGCCGGCGACGGCGGCGCCACCGGCGACTCCGGCGGCATCGACACGTCGCGCGGCACCTGCGGCAACGCCGAGGCCGGCGCCTTCGGCTGACGCAGCGTGAGGTCGTAGCCCTTGTCGGCGGGCGGCGTCGACGACGTGCCGGTGGGGGCCTCGAGGGCGACGGGCGTCGCGCGGGCGGGGGCCGTCACGGGCGCCGACGACGACGGCAGCGTCACCGACGGCGACGGCGCCGACGACGGTGCCGGCATGGTCGCCCACGGGATCGACATCTCGATCGACTGGCCAACGGGCAGACGCGGCGCCTCGGGGGTGGTCGCGGCCGCCATCTGGATGGTGTCGGGGGCGTCGTCGACGTCGGTGGTCTGGCGCGGCGGCGGCATCGACGGCATCGACGGGGCCGGCGGCGGCAGCTTCGAGAAATCCGGACGCTGGAACTCCAGCAGGGTCTTTGAACCTGAGCTGAAGCCGCCGTCGGCGCCGGGGGCCTTCGGCGACGACACCGACGGCGTCGCGGGCGGCGCAGTCGTCGGCGGCGTCGTGGTGGCTCCGGGCTTTGGCACCTCGCGCAGGCGGAAGACGCGATGGCTCGCGACGTCGGTGACGTGGATGGAGTTGTCCTCCTTGATGTCGCACATCACGTTGGAGATGGAGGACTGCCCCTCGCCGATGTTCTGCAGCCCCGTCCGCAGCGCGCCGATCCAGTTCGGCGCCTCTAGGGTCAGGGTGATGCCAGGAGCGCCGGCCTCGAGAGACGGGATGAAGACCTCAAACCAGGCCACGGACACTCCTCGTCGCCCCACGGCGGGGCCTCGGGAGGGGATACCAGAGCCCCCCGCCCGTCGAAACCTGACGACGACAGGTAAGACCTCAACCTACATCACACCGTGGCAGCGGACCGCGCCGCCGCGCTCGACAACCCGCCCTTCGGCGTACGCCGTCACGACCGCCGGCAGCAGGCGATGCTCCTCGGCCTGGATACGCCGCTGCAGCGCTGCCTCGTCGTCGACGTCGGCGATGGGGACGGCCGCCTGGGCGAGGATCGGGCCGGTGTCGACGCCGGCGTCGACGAGATGGACCGTGCAGCCGGCCACCCGGCAGCCGTGCTCGAGGGCCTGACGGGCGCCGTGCAGGCCGGGGAAGGCCGGCAGCAGCGCGGGGTGCACGTTGACGATGCGGCGCGGAAAGCGGGCGACGAAGTCGGCGGTGACGACGCGCATGTAGCCGGCGAGCACGACAAGTTCGACGTCGGCCTCGACCAGAGCAGCGACGACGTCGGCCTCGTGGGCGGCCCGCTCGCGGCCCTTGTGGGGGATGATCTTCACGGGCACGTTGGCGGCCGTGGCCCGGCCGATGGCCCCGGCGCCCTCGACGTTGACGACGACCATCACGACGCGCCACGGCGTCTGTGGTCCCGTGGCGTCGAGCAGGACCTGCAGGTTGCTGCCGCCGCCCGAGGCGAGCACGGCGACCCGCAGGGGCCTGGCCACGCTGCAGGCGCGCGTGACGAGGGGACGCGCCGTCGCCGGGTCAGCCGTCGCCGTCATGCGTAGCGGACCTCGCCGTCGCCGGCGACGACCTCACCGATCACGAAGGGCTCCTCGCCGCTCTTGCGCAGGCGCTCGAGGGTGCGACCGACGTCCTGCTGGCCGACGACGACGCAGAAGCCGATGCCGCAGTTGAAGGTGCGGCGCATCTCGTCGGCCTCGACGGGGCCGCCGTGGCGGATGGCCTCGAAGATCGGCGGCTCGGGCCAGCGGCGCTCGTCGATGAGGGCCGCGGTGCCGGGCGGGAACGAGCGGGTGAGGTTGTCGGGCAGGCCGCCGCCGGTGATGTGGGCCATCGCGAGGACGTCGACGGTGCCCAGCAGCTCGAGGATCGGCTTCACGTAGAGCCGCGTCGGCACGAGCAGCGCGTCCTTCACCGTCGTCTTCTCGAAGAGCACGTCGTCGGGCTTCTTCTTCATGCGGTCGAAGACGACGGCGCGGGCGAGGCTGTAGCCGTTGCTGTGCAGGCCCGACGACGCGAGGCCGATGATGGAGTCGCCGACGCTGACGCGGGAGCCGTCGACGATGCGGCTGCGCTCGACGGCGCCGACGGTGAAGCCGGCGAGGTCGTAGTGCCCCTTCGCGTACATGCCGGGCAGCTCGGCCGTCTCGCCGCCAATCAAGGCACAGCCGCTCTCCTTGCAGGCGCGGGCGATGCCCTCGACGACGGTCGCCATGTGCTCGGGCGACAGCGCCCCGGTGGCGAAGTAGTCGAGGAAGAACAGGGGCCGCGCACCCGAGGTCAGCACGTCGTTGACGCACATCGCCACGAGGTCCTGGCCGATGGTGTCGTGCCGGTCGGCGGCGATGGCGACGAGGAGCTTGGTGCCCACGCCGTCGGTGCCAGAGACGAGGACCGGGTCCTCCAGCGTCGTCAGCGCGTCCTTGAGGGCGAAGAGGCCACCGAAGCCTCCCACGCCGGAGAGCACGCCCGGGATGTTGGTGGCCCGGGCCCCCGCCTTGATGCGCTCGACGGCAGCGTCGCCGGCGTCGATGTCGACCCCTGCGTCCTTGTAGGTGATCGGCTTCTGTCCCATGGCGACGGGGGTAGCCGCGTTTCCGGCGCCTGGGAAGGCCGGCGGGGCGGGCGCCGGGCTCACCACGCCCAGCCGACGCCCACCGAGAACGCGCGGCCGCGGGTGACCGACTCGACCGTCCGCCCGCCGAGGCTGCGGGTCGCCGGCAGGTCGATGAGGTTCCTCGCCTGCAGGCTGAGGGTGAGCCCCCACGGCAGCCGCTGGCGCACGACGGCGTCGAGTTGATGAAAGGGTTCCTCGACGGCGTCGGGCAGGCCGAGGGCGCCGACCTCGACGATGCGGGGCCCGAAGACGTTGTAGAGCAGCGCCGCCGAGAAGCCGCGGGCGTCGTCGTCGCTGCCCAGCTGCAGGTTCACGACCCACGGCGACTGCCCCTCGAGGGCCCGCTCCGTCGACGTCAGTGTGCCCTGCTGCGCCTCGCCGATGAGGACCCGCGACCAGATGAGGGCACCGTTGGCACCCAGCCAGAGGCCGTCGACGACAGGCAACCCGGGCGCCTCGAGCCCGAAGGCGCCCAGCACCGTATCGAGACCGACGCGGCCCTCCACCTCGGCGCCGACATTGACGGCGGCGTCGACGTTGGCGGCGGTGATGGCCTGGTCGGCGCCGGCGGTGACCACCGACTCGATGGGCTTGTCGAAGTGCTTGCCGAAGGCGGCGAGGGAAGCGCCGTCGCGTGGGGACCACGCCCACTCCACGCGGGCATCGAGGTGCACGACGCCGGTCTCCTCGAGGTCCGGGTTCCCGAAGCGGGCGCGGCCGCCGGCGACGTCGGTGTAGACCGCCGGCGACAGCTCACGCAGCTCCGGACGCACCACGGTGCGGGCCGCGGCCACTTTGAGGGTGACGTCGTCGAGGGCCGTCCAGGCGACGGCCAGCGAGGGCAGCAGGTCGACGTTGGCGAGCTCGGCGACGACGGGCGTGGCGGCGGCGTTGAACAGCTCGAACGTCGTCACCTCCAGCCGCGATCCTTCGAGGCGGAGGCCGCCGCTGACGACGACGTCGTCGAGGACACCGGGCCACAGCGGCGCCTCGGCGGCGATGAAGGCGGCGCCGACGACGCTGCTGCCGGTGTGGTTGTCGGTGTTGCGCGTCGCCTCGGCGAGCATGAAGCCGTCGGGCCCGATCGTGGCTGGCGTGAAGACGTTCTCGGGGGCGAGGGCCCGCAGGGCAGCGTCACTCGCGAGGGGCCCGGCGAGGAGGAACTTGTAGCGCCGGGTCTCGACGCCGCGGAACTTGACCGCTGTGGCGACTCCGGCGGAGGCGCTGGCGTCGGCCCACACCGCGTCGAGGGGCAGCCGCAGCGTCGCGCCAGCATCGACGGCCTGATCGAGCAGCGACGACGTCAGCAGCTGGTTGCCGTCGCTGCGGTCGGACAGGCGGAACACGCCGTCGTTGCCCTGGTCGTAGCGGGTGAGGCGCTGCCCCGGCTCCTCGCGCGCCGCCAGCGCCCAGGCGAGGCGCCAGCGGAGCTCGGCGCCGTCGTCGTCGTCCACCGACAGCGGCGCCCACGGCAGGGCGTGCTCACCGAGGAACTGCTGCACGACGAGCTGGCGGGCGACGAAGCGCAGTCGGGTGAGGCGCAGCTGGCCGTCGATGTCCTGGTCGTAGCCCGAGATGATGCGGGCGTCGTCGTCGGCGCTGCGGTTCAGCAACGTCACGGCCCGCAGCCGCTGCCCCTCGGCGGGCGAGAACGCCAGCCCGAGGACGCCGCCGAGGCTCGTGCTGCGCTCCGTCGAGCGCAGCATGAGGTCATCGGTGACGACGACGTCGCCGCCCTGCCCCGACGCCGTGAGCTGGCGGCTCGTCTCGGTGTGCAGCGCGTCCTGGCTCCACGTGACGCCGCCGATGGCGCCGAGGCGGCCCCACGGTGTCACGAAGGTGTCGCCGGCGGTGGCCTGCAGCGAGAGGCCCGGCAGCACCGTCGACGGCCGCGGCGACCACGCCGGCGAGATCGACTCGCCGAGGCCCTCGAGTTCCTTGCGCGTGAGGCCCCCGCCGGTGAGGGCGTTGCCCTCGGCCAGCGGGCGGTCCCGCGACGCCGCCACGATGCCCGCCGGCACCGCGCGGCTGCCGTCGTCCATCGCCAGCACGTCGAGCCAGCCCGACGGCGCGAGCGCGTGCGTCGCCCCCGTCGTCCCCGGGATGAACGTCGTCGACATCGACGCCGTGAGCAGGGGGGCCTCGGGGTGGGAGCGCGTCCGCAGCTGCACCGAGCCGCCGCCGAACTCGCCGGGCAGATCGGGCGACCAGGTCTTCTGGACGACGAGGGCCTCCAGCAGCGACGACGGAAAGAGGTCGAGGGGCACGACCCGCCGCTCGGGCTCCGGCGACGGCAGGACCGCGCCGTTGACGAGGGTCGAGCTGTAGCGGTCGCCGAGGCCCCGCACGTAGACGAAGCGACCGCCGACGAGGGTCAGGCCGGTGACGCGGCGCAGGGCGGCGGCGGCGTCCGAGTCGCCGCTCTTCTTCATCTGCTCGGCGCCGACGACCTCGACAAGCTGCTTCTCGGCGCGCCGCTCGGCGACGGCCACCGCGGCGCCACCGCGCAGGTGCGGCGCGCTCACCGTGAGTTCGTCGAGCTCGTCGGCGAGGGGCAGCAGCGTCACCGTGAGTTCCAGCACGCCGCCGACGGGCACTTCGACCGGGGCAATGCGGGGGATGAAGCCCGCCGCCACGACGGAGACGGCGCCGGGGCCCGCCGGTACCACGACCTCGAGGAGGCCCTGGTCGTCGACGGTGCCGATACGGCCCTGCCCCCGCAGCGCCACCTCGGCGCCGGCGACCGGCCCACCGACGTCGCCGTCCTGCACGCGGAGTCGCAGCGTCCCGCTCGTCGCGAGGGTCGGTGGCGGCGGCGTGGCCGACGGCGCCGTCGCCGCGGCGCCGCCGTCGATCAGCGCCTCACCGCTGCCGAGATCGATGGCGACGTCGAGGGCGCCGCCGGCGGGGACCTCCAGCTCGGCGAGCACCCGCGCCCCGAGGCGCAGCGGCTGCCGCCCGGCGGGGACCCGCACCGTCGCCGGCGTCGTGACAAGCTGCGCGCCGATCGCGACCTCGACGGCGACGATGGCGCCCGCGTCGAAGGCGACCACGGTCACCTCGCCGTCGTCGGCCGCCGACGCCGGCGACGCGCAGACGAGGCCGGCCGCGAGGAGGAGGACGCTCAGGGGGTGCATGGGCTCTCCCGCGTCGCCGACGCGCGGCACGCCTGCAGGGACTTGATGCGGGCCCGCAGCGCCGTGGCGCGGGCGAAGGTGGCCGGGCCCGTGACGCCGTCGAGGACGGCCTCGGCCTCGGCGAGGCGATCGGTCGTGACGGCGGCGAAGGCGACGGCGTAGGCGACCTCGTCGTCGTGCGCGAGCCCGGCGGCCTGCAGGCGCGGCCACAGGAGCCACAGGCGCTCCCAGGCGCCGGCGTCGACGAGCAGCGCCGCGCGCTGGCGGAGGCGGTCGGCGCCCTCGAGCGCGACGGCGGCTCGCCAGGCCCCCGCGACATCGCCGTGCTCCCGCCGCGCGTCGGCGAGGCCGGGCAGCAGCAGCGACGCCTGCAGCACCTGTGAGCGGCCACCGGTGGCGAGGAGGCGGGCGACGCCGCGGGCCGTGTCGACGTCGAGATCGGCGCGCCCCGCCAGCCCGTCGACGAGGGCCCGGGCAGCAGCGCCGTCGCCGGCGTCGGCGAAGGCGCGGGCCCAGGCGAGGACGTCGGCGGCCGGCTGGGTGTCGGCGAGCGCGAAGGCGTCGGCGCGGGCCTGCCGGGGCGCGCCGTCCTCGAGCCACAGGTGCAGTCGCAGCCGACGCAGCGGCACCGCCTGGCCGTCGGCGAGGACGTCGTGGGCCTGCGCGCGACGGGTGGTGCCCCGCAGGCACGTCGCCCGGGCGACCCGATCGGCGTCGTCCACGGCGACGAGGCCGCCGAGGGTGTCGGCGCAGGCGTCGAAGTCGCCGAGGCTGCGCTCGGCATCGGCGAGCTGCCGTCGGATGTCGTCGGCGCCGCCGGCGGGGGGATCGGCGAGGAGGGCCAGGAGGTCGACGCGGGCCGCGGCAGCGTCGCCCACGCCGAGGAGCGCGCGGGCCCGGACCTGGCGCAGACGGCGCTGGTCGAGGCGGCGGTCGTCGGCGTCGATGGTGCGCACCGCGGCGAGGGCCGCGCTCGCGTCACCGGCCGCGAGCGCCGCCTCGGCGGTGACGAGCGCCGCCTCGTGGCGACGGGCACGGGCCCGGGCAGACGTCGGGTCCACCGCCCCCGACAGCGCGAGCGAGATCGTCAGCATCGCCGCGATGCTCATGAGGCCTCCAGCGTGAAGCGGATGGTCTGGCGGACCCACGTCGTCACCGGCACGCCATCGCGGGTCGCGGGCGCGAAGCGCCAGGACCGGACGCTCTCGATCGCGGCGTCGTCGAAGACGCCGGCCGGGTCGCTGTCGACGACGCGCACGGCGAGGATGGCGCCCTGCCCGTCGACCTGGATGGCGATCGTCACGACGCCGGTGATGCCGTCGCGGCGGGCGGCCGGCGGGTAGCGCGGCGGGGGACGCGACACCGCGCGGGCCGGCGTCACCGTCGGCGCAGCGGACGTGCTGGCCTGCGGCGTCGACGACGGCAGCGCCCGACCGCCGCCGACACCGAAGCCGCCGCCCCCGCCGCTGCCGCCACCGGCCGAGAAGCTCGACGGCAGCAGCCCCGGCGGAGCCGCGGCGGCCGACGACGTCGTCGCGGCGGCCGCCACCGCGGCGGGGAGGCGGGCCGTGGTGGCGGCTGGCGGCGGTGGCGTCGGGGCCGGGGGTGGCGCTGCAGGGACGTCCTCGGCGAGGACCTCGGAGGCAGCCTCGACGGCGACGCTCGTCGTCGACAGCGCCGCGCGCTTCGCGGGTCGGATCGACATCGAGGCGCCGCCGACGACGAGATGGAGGGTCACGGCCAGGGCGATGGCGCCCACCCCGGCGAGTACGGCCGGGCGCGACGCGAGGCCACGGATGACGTCGACGAGGTCGATGGGCGTTGCCGGCGCCGCCGGCGCGGGGAGCGGGAGGTGGCTGCCCTCGCGCACGACGCGGCGCGCGGCGCGCGACACGGCGAGCGCCCCCCGCGCCGGGCGACGACGCAGCGGGGGCGCGGGGAGGCGGGGCGCGTCCATCGCTCAGGCTCCCCGGCTCGCCGCGTCGAGGAGGCGCAGCGCCGTGACCTCGAGCAGCTCCCGGGTCCGGGCCACGACGATGTCGCCGACGACGACCGCCGCGATGAATGGCACGGCGGCGAGGGCCAGCAGCATGAGCGGCAGCAGGCCGGTCGCGAGGCCGGTCGCGAAACCGCCAGCGAGCCCCTCGGCGGCCGCGCCGGCGAGGATCCCGTCGACGGCACCAGCGCTGACCACGACGACGATCGCTGCCGCCACGCTGAAGAGGCCCCGCACGACGAGGCCTGCGCGCTGCAGCGCCGCGGTGGCCTCGGCCGAGAGCGCGGCCACCTCGTCCTCGGGCGTGGCCCGTCCGACGACGGCGACGACGGCGACGAGAAAGCGCCCGGCGGCGCCCCCGACCGTGCGCGCGAGCGCGGCGGCCGCCACCGTCTCACCCGCAGCCACGAGGCCCACGAGGCGACCGGCGACGGCCACCACCGCGCGATGACGGCGGATGGCGGTGAGCAGCTGCGCCAGCGCGGCGCCGACCGCCGTGAGGAGGACGACGAGCACGACGACGCCCGCGACGCCGAGGGCCGCGAGGCGCTCGACGACGCCGGCGCTCGTTGCGCCAGAGGCGGCACCGGGCGCGTCGGCGGCGCCGAGGGCGATGGGCCACAGCGTCGTGGCCTGGCCCTGCACGATCTGCCGCGCGATGTCGTTGGCGCCGGCCGGCATCTCCGCCGGAATCTGCAGCGTGCCGTCATCGCCGGGCAGCAGGGGGCCGGCGACGCCATCGGCAGCGGTCGTCGCCGCGACGCCGACGTCACCGACGCGGACAACGGCGCCCTGCAGCCAGGTGCCATCGGGACCGAAGAAGCCGGTCTCGAGGCGCTGCGGGCTCGTGAGGTGGTCGAGGCGCGCGAGCGCCGGCGCGAGCTGGTCGACGAGGGGCTCGCCCGTCGACGTCGCCGGTGTGCCCACCACGCCGAGCAGACCAAGGCCCTCACGCATGCGGGCGAGCGCCTCGGGCGGTGGCGACGACGACGACGACGACGGCGCCACACCGGCGAGGGCGGCACGGGCGGTGGCCTCGCGACCGGCGACGTCGATGGCCTTCGCCTCGAGGGTGGCCAGCTCGCGCTGCAGGGCCGCCACGCGCGCAGCGCGCAGGGCCTGGATGCGCTCGAGTTCCCGACGGAGGCCGTCCTGCTCGCTCACGAGCAGCGTGATCTCACGCTTGAGGCCCTGCTCGAGGGCGGTGCCGGCGGGGGCTGCGGCGAGCAGCGAGGCGAGGATGAGGGCATTCATGGCGTCGCTCCGGCGGTGGTGGTGGTGGCCCGCAGCGGTGAGGGCACGAGCCAGGTGCCCGTCGGCACCGGACGGCGCAGCGCCTCGAAGAACAGCGTAAGGCGCTGGCGGGACTCGGCGTCGTCGACGACCTCGAAGCGGGGCTCATCGCCCTCCACGCGCAGGGAGGCGACGCCGCCGCGGCCGTCGGTGGCCCGCCACCAGACCAGGGGACCGACATGGGCGAGCTCGGCCATGACCGGCGTGCCGTCGACGCTGATCCCCTGACGGACGCGGCCCCGCTCCTCGAGCAGCCGGGCCTCGTCGACGAGGATGGGCCACAGCAGCGCCGCCGCTACCGACGGGCTCGTGCCGGGGAGCGCCCGCTCGACGGCGGCGAGCCGCTCACGGCGACCATGGAGCCGGAAGGGAACCCGGGCCTGCAGCTGCCGCAGACGGGCGATGGCCCCCCGGACCGGCGCCTGCGCCTGATCGAGGGCGGCGCTGGTGGTCGCGGCGACGGCGCGGGTCGCCTCCGTCTGCGCCTCGAGCTCGCGCGTCGTGAGCGACGAGAGGGCGATCCGCTCCTCGAGCTCGCGCCGGCGACGCTCGAGGGCCCCCACCTCATCGTGCAGGGCCGCGCGCTCGCGCGCGACGTCGGCCGCGAGGGTGTCGACGTCGGCGCGCAGGGTCGCGAGGCGGGACGCGAGGGCGACGGCGGGCTCGATGGCCGCATCGGCGACCGGCAGAGGAGGCGTGTCGGTGGCGGCAGGCGCGGGAGCCTGCAGCGCGAGGAGGGCGAGGACGCCGGAGACGGTGAGGGCCATCATGGGGACTCCAGAGCCGACGCGGCGCCCCGTGAAGGGCGCCGCGTCGCAAGGTCAGTTGGCGGGGTAGGCGGTCCAGCCCGCGGTCCAGTCGGTCTCGCCGACGGCGCCGACGAAGGCGACGTCGTCGAAGAAGTCGACGTCGGGGATGACGCCACCGGTGGCGGCGGCGCTGCCGGCCTTCACCCGGAAGTCGGGGGCGCTGCGGTTGGTCGCGTCGGTGAGCACGGTGGCGACGGCGGCGCTGCTGTTGCCGGTGCTGTCGTCCTCGAGGATGGCGCTGAAGGTCGCCGCGGCGTCGGCCGGGTCGGCCTCATCGACGTCGGGCGTCGCCGGATCGTCGGTCTTCACCTTGAAGACGTCATCGCAGTCGAAGACGCTGTGCTGCACGACGATCTCGCCGGCGGCGCCGTGGGCGAAGGTGTCGGCGTCGTCGATGTCGAGGCACTTGCTGAAGCCGGCGATCACGGCGTTGTGGATCTGCGCGCGCGTCCCGCGGCGGAGCTTCACGCCGTCGGCGGTGCCGTTGCCGATCAGGGTCATGTGCGAGATGACCGGGTCGGAAATCGGCGTGAGGGCGAAGTTGTCCTCGTTGTTGTCGGCCTCGATGCCACGCTCACCGGCGTCGGCGGCCTGCTGGGCGACGAGGTACTGCAGGCGACCGGTCCAGCCGAAGGTCCAGTCGAGGTTGTCGTCGCCGATGCCGGTGCAGACGATGTGCTTCGCGTCGACGGTGCCGCCGAAGAACTCGATGCAGTCGTCGGCGCCCATGTGGACCTGGACGAAGTCGATGGTGGTGCCGCGACCGACACCCTGCAGGGAGATGCCGTTCAGCTCGTTCTCATCATCGATGAGCTTGCCGGGGAACTCGACACGAACGTAACGGATGACGCCGCTGTCGTCCTCGACGTCGCTGCCGCCGTAGGTGCCGGTGCCGGCCTCGCCCGAAAGCGTGCAGGGGTCGCCGGCGCAGCCGTTCACCGGGGCCTGACCGTTGATCACGATGCCGCCCCAGTGGCCGCGCACACGCGAGCCGGCATCGGCAGCCGACGTGAAGACGATGGGAGCGTCCTCGGTGCCGTCGGCGATCAGGCGGCAGCCGCGGGTGATGAGGAGGAACGACAGGCTCGCGGTGTCACCGAAGATGGTGGTGCCGGGCTCGATGGTGAGGGTCGCGGGGGCTGCGGCGGGGTCGGTGTCGTCGCCGACGAAGACGCCGCCCTTCAGCACCCACTGCTTGTCGGCGGTGAAGGTGGTGTCTTCGAGGATCGGGCCCGTCACCGTGCACACGTCGCCGGTGCAGGTGAAGCCGCTGCCGCCGACGGGCGGGGGCGTGGGTGCAGGGCACGCCGCGAGCGCGGCGGGCAGCAGGAAGAGCGGACGGAGCACAGCGCGCATGGAATCACCTCGGGAATGCGCGCACTGTCTTCCCGCTCTGCGACCGCTGCGCGATCCCGGCGCAACAGCTCCGCCGCCGATGCGCAACATTGTGGTGACAGGCCACCGCGTGTGTCAGCGCAGTGACAGACCGGCGATCCGATGATGACGACGACGTGAACGACGCGTCAGCGACAGTCGACGAGCACGCCGGCGCCGTCGTAGCAGAAGGCGCAGCCCGGGGCGGTGCACCCCGGTTCGCTGCAGCCGGTGCCGGCGCAGTCGGGGTCGTCGCCGCAGCCGCAGTCGCAGCCGTCGCGCGCGCCCAGCGTGTCGACGCACGAGCCGAGACAGCCGCCGTCGTCGATGGCGGCGTCGGCCGCCGCGTAGGCGTCGCCGCAGGGCTCGCCCGGCGCGGGCGGTGGACCGGCGAGGGCCCCGCAGGAGAGGTCGAGGGCGCAGATGTAGAAGTCCTCGAGGAGCAGCGCCGCGTCGTCGCAGCCGGCGTCATCGAGGTCGGCGAAGGAGAAGAACAGGCCGGCGTCGCAGTCGGCGGCCGTGGGGTTGCCGCAGCCCTCGAGGCGGTCGCAGAAGGCGGCGATGATCGCGTCGCGGGTCGGGCGCGCCTCACCTTCCCCCTCGCCTTCGCCCCCGCCGCCGCCCGGATCGAGCTCGACGGGGGGGACCGGCGACGGCGCGGGACACGCCGCCAGCGCAAGCGCCACGCCAAGGCACGCACTCGTCACCAGGCTCCGCATCACGTGGCGCATGGCCGTCATCATGGCGCGCCGTCCTCGCGCGTGCACGTCCGCCGCGGACCTCTGCTCGCAGGTCGTGAAAAGGGCCGCTTTGGGCCCTTTTTTCGACCTGCGAGGACCTTCTGGGCCTCGTCTCCGACGAGGCCGGATCAGAACCTAGCAGGTGCTGAAAAACGCAAAGCCGCTTTTCAGCACCTGCTAGCGTGCCCCGCATGGAGACGTTGATCGTCTGGTCGCCGGCCACGCCGCTGCCCGCCCTCGAGCGCCGTCTCGGCACCGAGGCGACGCGGCAGCTCGCCGACGCCGTTTTCGACGACCTCCTCGCCACCGGCGTGCGTTGGCGCGAGACCCGCATCGCCGCCGACTTCAACCGCCGCCTCGTCGTCGTGGCCCCCGCGTCCGAACAGGGCCGGCTCGGCCCCCGCGTCGACGCCGCCGGTGCGCGCCTCGAGCGGGCCCGCGGTGACGGCGACGAGGCCATCGCCCACGCCTTCGCCGATGAGTTCGAGCGGGGCGCGCGGGCGGTGGCCCTCATCGGCCTGGTGGCGCCGACGGTGCGCGCCCACCATCTCGACCACGCGTTCCGCGCCCTGCAGTTCGAGCGCCTCGTCGTGGGCCCGGCCTTTGACGGCGGCACGTGGCTGGTGGGCGCGCAGCGGCCGGCGCCCGCGTCGATCGGTGCGCTGCCCCCGGGACGTCCAGGGGCGCTGCTGGACCGGGAGCAGGCGCTGCGGGAGGCCGGCGACACCGTCCACCTGCTGCCCTTCTGGTACACGCTCGACGACGATCTCGAGCGCCTCGCCTGGCATCTGCGCCAGGCCAGCCCGGAGCGGGACCCCTGCGCCCCCCGCACCCGCGACGCGCTCGCCCGCTTGCCCACGCCGCCGACACCGAGGAGCTGACGACATGGACGGCTTGAAGAAGAAGGTGCCGCTCGTCGGCGCCATGGTCATCGCGGTGCTCGCCATGGCCTACACGTACCTGCAGCCGATCCAGCGGTGGGGCGAGGCCTCGCTGGCCTTCGAGCGCAAGATCCTCGACCTCAAGTTCCAGTGGCGTGGCCGCATCCCGGTCGACCCGCAGGTCGTGATCGCCGCCGGCGACGAGGAGGCCATCCGGTCCTTCGGGCGGTGGGGCACGTGGGATCGCGAGAACTACGCGTGGATCATCAACAACCTCGTCGCGGCCGGCGCCGACGTCGTCGCCTTCGATATGGTGTTCTCCGATCCACCCGGCGTCGATCAGGCCCACGTCGACATCGTCACGAAGCTCCTCGAGGAGCGCGCCCTCGGCGAGTCCCTCACCGCGATGGCCGATGCCCCCGCCGGCGATCCCGAGGTCCTCAAGGCCGCCGCCGACACCGCCCGCGCCCTCGAGCAGCGCTGGCAGAACGCCACCGACGGCGACGCCCGCCTCGTCGAGGCCTACGACGAGCACGGCACCTCGGTGGTGCAGGGCGCCGTCATCAACACCGAGCCCGAGGACGGCCGGGTCCGCGCCGCCTCCGACTACACGACCGAGCTTGAGGCCCTCGATGCCTTCCTCTACCGGCAGTACGGCTTCGGCTGGAAGATCACCGAGCTGTCCGACGATGCGAAGGCGAAGGGCGCCGAGGCCACCGTCGCCCAGCTCGACGTCCACGAGGGCGGCAAGGCCTCCGACCTCGAGGCCCTCATCGAGGTGAAGGGCGAGCTCATCCTGCCCCAGAGGGAGTTCCTCGACGTCGCGAGCAACATCGGCTTCTTCTCCGCCTACGTCGACCTCGATGGCGTGCTGCGGCGGCTGCCGCTCGTCTATCGCATCGGCGAGACCATGCTGCCGGCCCTGAGCATCGCGGCGGCGTCGGTGAAGTTCGGCGCCAACCCGGTCATCCTCGCCGACCCGTTCTACAAGGTCGGCCTCGCCGAGATCGGCTTTCCGAAGGAGGACGGCACCCTCGTGCGCGTCCCCGTCGACCTCAACGGCCGACTCCTCATCAACTACTACGGCCCCTCGGGCCCCAACGATCCGTCGCTCCCCGACGACAAGCGCGGCGCGTTCCCCCGCGTCTCCCTCGCCGACGTCTTCTGCGCCGACCTGCCCGCGGCCCTGCCCGATGACGCCGACGACACGCTCCGCGAGCGCTTCTCCCGGTGCGGCGAGCGCAGCCACACCATCGAGAGCCTCAAGGCCATCGTGAAGGGCAAGGTCGTGCTCGTCGCCGTCACCGCCATCGGCACCTTCGATCAGCGGGTGACGCCGTTTTCGCCCAACGTGCCCGGCACCGAGATCCACGCCGCCGCCATCCAGAACATGATCGACGGCAAGGGCCTCAAGCGCCCGCCGCTGCACATCCAGATCGAGATGGTGCTCTGCCTCATCGTGGGGCTGCTGTTCGGCCTCGTGCTGCCGCGCATCCCGGTGGCCGGCAGCGTCGTCTTCCTCATCGCCTGCATCGGCGCCTGGTGGTTCGTCGATTGGAACATCCTGTTCAAGCAGAACCGCTGGTTCCACGACGTGCCGCTGTTCCTGCAGATGTCGACGACGTGGGCCGGCATCCTCGTGTGGGGCTACCTCACCGAGGGCCGCGAGAAGGCACGGCTGAAGGCCGAGTTCTCGACGGTGCTCGCCCCCACCGTCGTCGACCAGCTGCTGAGCAACCCGGCCCTCGCCGGTCTCGGCGGCACCGAGCGCGAGCTCACCGTGATGTTCTCCGACATCCGCGGCTTCACGACGATGTCGGAGAAGCTGACGCCCGAGGGGCTGACACAGTTCCTCAACGAGTACCTGACGCCGATGACCGAGATCCTGATCCAGCACCAGGGCACCCTCGACAAGTACATGGGCGACGCCATCATGGCCTTCTGGGGCGCTCCCATCGAGCAGAAGGACCACGCGAAGCGCGCGTGCATCACCGCAGTCGAGATGCTCGAGAAGCTCGCCGAGCTGAAGCGCAAGTGGCACGCCGAGGGCAAGCCCGAGATCGATATCGGCATCGGCCTGAACTCCGGCCTCATGCGCGTCGGCTTCATGGGCTCCGAGCGCATGCGCAACTACACGCTGCTCGGCGACAACGTGAACCTCGGCTCACGCCTCGAGGGCACCAACAAGAACTACGGCACGCACATCATCGTGAGCGAGACGACGTACCAGCAGGCGAACGACGTCGTGCACGGCCGGCTCCTCGACGCCGTCCGCGTGAAGGGCAAGAAGGAGCCCGTCCGCATCTACGAAGTGATCGGCAAGGGCCCGCTGCCCCCCGACGTCGCGGCCTTCGTGGGTCCCTTCGAGAAGGGCTTCGCGCACTTCCAGGCCCAGCGCTGGGACGAAGCCGAGGCCTGCTTCCAGGCCGCCCACGCCGCCCGCAATGGCAACGATCCGCCCAGCGCCGTCTACCTCGACCGCATCGCCCACTTCCGCGAGGAGCCGCCGCCGGCCGACTGGGACGGCGTCTACGAGTTCAAGACGAAGTAGGCCCTGCCGACGGGTCCTTCGGGACGACGACGTCGCCGGCGCCCTCGCCGGCGGCGCGCACCCGGCGCGGGCGCGGCGGCTCCGACGTCGACGTCGACGTCGACGGCGACGGCGCAGCGGCTGCCACCGATGACGCCGGCGTGGCCGCCTTCAACGTCGACGGCGGCAGCGGCGCGCGACCCCACTCGCTGTGGGCGGGCACGTAGCCCGCGAGGAGGCCAGCGGCGTGCTGGCGCACGGCCTCGTCGGGATCGCCGTGGGCGGTCGCCTCGAGGGCGGCGCGGGCGAGCGGCGTATCGTGACGACGGAGCGCGTCGCACACGAGGAACGAGACACCGCGCTCGCTGCGCTCGAGGGCGTCCTCCAGGCGGCGCACGGCGTCGGCGTGACCGGGGGCGAGGAAGCGGGCGACGAACGAAGCCGCGACGAGGCGGACGTCGGGGGCGACGTCGGCGAGGCGCGAGAGCACGTCCTCGACGACCCACGGCGGCGGCGGATCGGACTCGTCGTAGCAGCGGTCGAGGACGGTGACGGCGAGCCGACGCTGGGCGGCGGTGAAACCGAACACGAGCCGACGGACGCGGTGGCGCACGCGCACCTTCACGGGGGGTTCGTGCAGGTCGATGCGGGCGAGGGCGATGAGGATCGCCTCGACGCCCTCTGCCGGCGGCGACGGCATGCCGACAAGGATGGCGAGCAGCGGCAGCACGAGGTCGGTGTGGTCCTCGCGGACGGACTCCGAGATGGCGATGGCCGCGGCCTTCTTCACCTCGCTGTGGGGGTCCTTCGCGAGCAGCAGCGCGGCGGCGCGGGCGCCGACGCGATCGGCGAGACGACCAAGGCAGACGACGGCGCCGCTGCGCACGAACGGGTCGGGGCTCTTCAGCAGCGGCAGCAGCGCCGGCGCGACGCCCTCCTCGGTCCCGGTGAGGGAATGCGCGAGGGCCTTGAGCGCGAGGGCCTGCAGATCGCGCGCCTCCTGCGTCGGGGCGTCGCCGGTGGCGACCATCAGCAGCGCCGACGCGGCCTCGGGGGCCTGCAGGCGCGAGAGGGCGAGGCAGATGCCGACGCGGGCGGCGGGATCGGTGCCGAGGCGCTCGATGAGATCCGGGACGAGATCGCGGCCGCGGACGACGACGGCGTCGACAGCCTTCTGCCGCTCGGTCCAGCGCGGGTCGCGCAGGCGCCGCAGCAGCAGCTCATCGGCCGACGGCGGCGGCTCCGCGGGCGTCGTCGTCGCGTGGGCAGCGGCGTGCTGCGACACGAGGGCCTCGAAGTCGATCGTGAGGGCCCCGGGTGGCGGCTCGTGGTGTGTCGGCGTCGACGTCGCCGTCGACACGTGGCCGGCCACGAGGGCCTCGAGGTCGATCGCGAGCCCGCCTTCGGGCACGGGCGACGACGACGACGACGACGACGACGACGGGCGGACCGCC
>Ga0172372_10000728_pt1 | contig 50494 bp, 56 predicted proteins | sample LakKiv5m_2_FD_114544 | JGI IMG/M metagenome (GOLD analysis project Ga0172372, IMG submission 114544) | Freshwater microbial communities from Kabuno Bay, South-Kivu, Congo - kab_092012_9.5m | ecosystem: Environmental > Aquatic > Freshwater > Lake | place: Democratic Republic of the Congo...
CACCTGGGAGAAAATAGATGAAAAATAATCCAGGCTTCGACTCATAGTAAGAGTTAGAAGTGTACTGGATAAAGGCTCATACCATCAACCATAGACATTGCAAGATGGCGCGGGTGGTGTATAATGGCGGGTCTTTACACCACCCGCACCATGATTTAATGCTATACCGACATTACTCCATGCATTCTCATGTCTTAAAATAGATCACCGGAGAGCTGCTTGGATACACTGCCGTTGTATTACTTTTTGAAAAAATAGATCGAAAAGGCAAAGTCGTTGTCTCAAGGCTCCATACTCCATTATCGTTTTTAAGGAGGCCGTAGTAATTTAAGCCAGTAGATGATCCACTGCTATATTGTCCTACAAGCCATCGGGTGTTGTTGATAAAAATAATTTCCGATCCTAATTTTTGAGTCGTGGATGTACCTGAGATTATGGGTGTAGGGTTATATGTCCATGCAGTACCATTATACGTCGCCATATAGATGGATCCCTTACCATCAGAATTAGATCCATTATACGCCCCTATGAGAAGAATAGTTTTATCCCCGGATAATGCATAACCACTCCACCTCCCACCCCAGTAAGTATACATTTGCGGCAGCTGGCCATACGGCCATCCGTAACCAGGACCTCTAGCCACTTCTGTAAAAGAAGACCACGCGTTGGACGATATAGAAGTTCTAAAGGTATAAACACAGATACCGTCATAGGCGTAATCGTTTCTATACCCAACAAATTGAATTATAGTACATAAGTCTGCACTTATTAAAAAAACCGGATTACCTGAGCCTGTTGCTTGACCTGCGCTGTATGGGGTTGCCACAGTGGTAAATTCAATAATATTGTTTGTTATTGTAATAATTTTAACACTGGTTAAAGTATCGTGATAATAAACGGAATTCCAAACAATAACCATGTGTTGAGATGTCGTATATTTATAAGCAAATACACCGCCTTCTACAGCGGGAGAACTGCTATTCACTCCATCTAAAACCGGATCGGCTATATATACGGGGGTGGTCTCAATACTCCATGCGGAATTTTCAAACACTGTTCGGTAATAGTAACCCGTCCATCTGTTATTTATATAAGCCGATGCCGCATATAGCCCTATACCTTCATTCGTAATATAGACCGGTATTAAAAATCGCACATAAATACCGTTCATTACACCACTTGTTTGAGTAGCTAGCTGAACGATACTTGATATTAACTGCGATGTTTGCCATGTATTCTGTGCTATAGAAATAGCCGATATAGCGTAAATATAAGAATAGGTACTACTTACGCCGGTGTAACCATCAGCTGCTGCAAATATTATTTTTGTACCATCCGGTGAAAAAACAATACTGGTATAAGCTCTTGCATTGGTATGAATTTTTGTTAGCGTATTCCAAAGTCCACCGCTATACGTAATGGCATACAGATCATTGGTAGACGTTTGCTTAAAAATAAAAACAGTACCGTCGTCAGATATTTTCAACAAAGTATATCCGCCCGATATTGTAGTTACTGCCTGAAAATTAACAACCCCCCCCCGATACACCACTATTGCCAACCAACATTAGTTTAGAAATCATTTTTACACCTCATGAAATTAGAGCATGTTTGCTTAAACATGCTCTAATTATTTATAAATATAGTTTATTGAACGATTGTACAGGCGTCGATATAACGCTGCAATCGTGCCGCAGCATCCGCATTCTTTAAGTTAAACACCGGGATATGGAGCCACCCGGCTAAGACGATCGGCAATCCAGCGAATCCCGTCTGACTCGTACGATCTTTACCCATCTCGACGCCATCGTCGGTATACGTGATCATGAAGCGAATCGGGCTGCGTAAATCTTTACCGAAGACGACGGCGGCATTCCGGTTCAGGATCGCCTGGACGGCGGGCTTGAGGCTTTCATAATTCGGCTGTGCACGCCGTATCAGCGCTTCCGCATCTTTATGCGTGCGCGTATAATTACTCTCTTTTTGATTGAAGTCTTTCCACGGCAGGTGGATCTCCTTATGTTCTGCCGCTGATTCAAATGCCTCTTCTAACGGTTGGCCACCGCCGCCGGTCCGTAGCGTAAAGCCTCGCCGATCCAGCTCCGGCGCCATCGTCTTAGCCCACTCCAGCCATTCACCGGCGATGTCTTTATTACCGGTGACGGCATACGGTTGATAGATGACGCCATGGGTCGGTTCGACAGGTTTCGGCACGAACCGATTGCCGCCCTCTTTGCGTGGAAAGCCGCCGCCATACCCGCCGTCTTTACGGGGATACCCGCCCTCTCGCGGATAGCCGGTATCGCGGCTATAGCCTTCCTGACGATAGCCGCCCTCACGCGGTCCTGCATAGTCATTCATCACACCACCTCTTACGTTAATTGAGTCTGTACGTCGTAGCGGGTGGTACTCAGTACCGACCCGTGTCGCGCCTTTAAGGCCATCAGCAAAATTGTCGATGAAATCTCTAATGCTGCATTGCTCAGCCCTTGTGGGTTATCGGCTAACCGCATACCGGCACACGCTTTACAGATTGTATCTTTCAAACTTCGGCAGTACATCGGGCTACGCACGGTCACGCGTTGGCCGAGATACCGCATCACGTCATCGGTCGGTAAAATCACCTGCCACCCTGAGCCCGTCCAAATCGCCCGGCCGGATAATTGTTGGATATCCACTTTCGTAAAGGTGCGAGGCAAACCGCGAAGTGTCCCACAATCCTCTTCGACGATGGTAAAGTTACCGACGGAGCGTACCATGACTTTAGCCATCGTCCCGCCTTTCTGTGTCTCTTTAGCACGACTGTACGAGGCGGCCCGGGCATTATTGATCATCGCACTGTATTGTACCGGGTCGGTCGGCCACCCTTCATCGAGTGCATTCGGTACGACGGTCGGCATCTTACCTTCTTCAAAGCCTTGGTTAGACCCGAGGGTCAGGTACATACTTTTACGGGCGATGTCCGTGACTTTACTGCTCATCAAAATACTGTTGTTGGACGGATCGTCTTTGAGCCAAGCGGCATCGTATTCTTTTAATGCCTTTTCAAAGGCCGCCAAAGTCGTGGGATCATTCAGTTGTCCTTCATACTCCTTCAGCAGTTGTGCTTTAAATGCATCCCGTCCTGCCGGAGCGACGATGTTTTTCGGTGTCGCTGCATACACGCATAACGGTGATAGGGCTTCTAAAAAGTTTAAATTTTTAGCAAACACCAGCATTTCATCGACATAGAACACATCGTTTTGCCGGGTCGCTCCGATCTCCGGGGTATCGGTCAGTGTTTTAGCTAATGTCGTTTCAATAGCCCCGATCTTGAACTTACCGGTCACAAATGGGTATTTAGCACCGAAGGCTTCAACCAAACAAATCCAATTAACCAACAGGTTGCCGAATTTTGTCACGACCGGGGCCGTGATGTTTGGGCACCAGCTCGCATCCAACTCCGGCGTCTCTTCTAAAAACTGAAACAACGGCTGACCGGCGACCGCTGTCAACGGCACCAACCGGGTCGGCTCATCCGGTGCGACGTAACTATACCCGGTCGGACTCTGCACCAGCCGGTACGGATACGGGTCTTGTAAATAGTCTTGCGGACCTTCTTGTGTCAAACTTACTGCAGCGATGATCCACCCGATCCGCTTATAACAGCGGGCCTGCAGTGCATCTTTCAAATAGTGCCAACGATCCATCAGGGTGCTCCGTACAGGCGATGCATCCGACCGATCCAATCTTGCAAAGCTTGGGCCCGTGCGTGCATCTCCCGCATCCCAATCATCTCCATTGCATGTTGACGAGCGATGTCACTCAATAACGCACCCTCCTGCAACGTATAGTTACTTGGGCTTTTCAAATCCTCCATCAGTTCAGCGGGGGGCATCGGAAAGACTGGTGACATCACCACGGTTCGCGGCGTTCCACAGGCGGATAAATTCAGGAGGCACAGTGCACTGAGTATCATGGTGTTTCGTGACATAAAGGGGTACCTTTTTAATGATAGTGTGGCCTTGGGTTTGGATTGTGCGGATCCGATCGACGTAGACTGTCTGAACCTCTTTGACTTCACTGGCGGCGATGCGTTTCAGTGTGTCGAGTTGGACCTGTTGAAGGGCGAGGAGCTGCTGGTCGTATGCCGCATGATCTTGCCATCCTTTATAATAGCAAGCTGCACACATTATCAATCCAATGCTAAGGCCGATCCATAGTCCATTCATGCGTTTAAACATGGCACTTAATGAAGTGAATAGGATACTCATGTCGATTTACCGTGTGCCAGTGCTTTTACCGCATCCAGTGCGGTATTTGCAGTATTCGTAGGCGCTGTCATTGCTTTCTCATAATCGGCAAAACCTAGACTCAGCTTGACTATTTCAATGTCTACTTTTTGGATGGTACTCAATTGATTCAAAAAGACTCCGCTGTACTGACGATACGTCTGGCTAATCGGTAATGCATGCTCATCGGAGAGCAAGATAATTGAAAAAATATCGATAGCCAATTGACGGACATTCGTCTCTTGCCACGGCAGGCCAATGACGCCTTTATATAAGTGAATCGGGCGACCGGGTAAAAAGCCTGAAGCCGCTAAGCGCACACCCAACGCCCGTTCATCTTTTAAATAGTCTTGCAACGCTTTTAACCGCATCAATATTTTATCCGTATCTGCGACAGTCTCTGCTTGCTCGATCACTCTTTTTTGATCCTGCTGTGCGATATAGGCCCGCATTTCGTCAAGTAGATTCTCATCGAAATCAGCCAGCTGGTCCCAGCATTCTGTCACACTTTGAGTAGAAAGAAAAGCAATGATCTCTGGCAATAATGCATCCGCTGGCATACTAGACTCCAACCATCGAGCAATCGTACTGTAATCATCCAGGTCTTCAAACAGTTTAAAGGCTTCAGCCCATTCGTTGTACTGCGGGATCGTCGTCTCGTCGTGTAATACGATCGTGTGCGCCTGCAGTACCGCTTTCAATTGTGACCGAATCGCCATCAACACCCCGTCATATATTTCATTCGGATCGTAGTATTCAGCGGTCATCAATAAATCTAAAATAGCCGTCTCGTGGTCAACGATATTATACGCCTCCAACAGCTCGAAACTGCGATGGAGTTCGACTACTAAATCGGGCATGTAATTTTGAGCCAGGTATTCAGCAATAAACGGATCCATGAGATACTCACAGTAGTAATTTATTATAATCAGCCTTAATCTATTAGTGGTCACACCACCTGATGCGCTGACGCTTCAATACACTCTACAATAAGTGCCATAGCATCTTGTACATCCTTTCTTCTTTTATTGGAGCCCTTTTATGTCTGACACCACCATCCCAATAGATCATAGCTCAGATGCCCGCAGCATCCTCATGTCTCAGGAAAAGATCCAGGCCGTCTTGCATCCGACTGAGAGCCCGGTACCCGAATCCGACGTACTCACGTCGAATGAGCTGAATGCCATCCTGGCGGGCGACTACGCCGATACCGATACGGGTGCCGATACCGAAGGTCTGAACGACCTCGTCATCCGTGCGGCCGATGTGCCGCCCGAAGCCCAAGCGCTGTTCGATGCCGGTGATAACGCCGCCGCATTCGAGTACCTCCGCGACCACGGTTATGCCTCGACCCCAGCGGACGATGCGGCCGAAGAAGACGCTGCCGAACCCATTTATTGGGAAGACTTGGAAGACTTGTACAAAAGTGTCGGTGAAGCCATCGGCGGTACGGCCCTCGGGGTACAACAAATTCTGGAAGTCCCAGGTCTGCGGGAGCATGTCAGTTACGCCAATGAGCTCGCCGTCGCCGTCAATGGCCTCAACCGCGACCTCAACCATTTCGCTGACAAACTCGTCAGCATCCACGCCCAACACCTGAACCATACCGGTGAAATCAACGAACAAAGCCAATACATCGAATACCTCAGTATCGGCGATCAATACCGCACCGTCGCTGAAGAGTTTATGGCCATCACGGCCCCGGCCCTCATGACCATCAGTGAACATACCGGCGCTGCCTTGCAAAACACCACCCCGACCTCAGAAGAAGCCCATGTCTAATCCTACCCCCCCGACCCCGACCGCCTCGCTCGATAACGTCGATCTGTCAAAAGTCGTCAAGACGGTGACCGAAATCACGCCCGTGATCGAGACTCCGACGACCCCGCCCGTCACACCTCCGGTCATCGAGACCCCGCCAGCGGCACCGACCCCGCCACCGGCTGCCGAGCCTGCACCGCCTACCCCTCCACCCCCCGATCCGAATGCCCCGTACATCTTTAAAGAACAACGGACAACGGTCGAACAAGCGTGGACAGCCCCGACGACGTGGTCGGATGAGGCTGAGACGTTGAACATGCCCAGTCATTTCGATCAAGAGGTGAGCCGTAACTTGCTCAATACTCCGAAGATCAATCTAGTCGACAGCCCAGAAGGCCGTAAATGGGCCAGTGTTTTACAGGAAGGCGTGGATCTGACGATGGCAGAAAATGCCTTCGTACCCAGTTTAGAAGCAGAACACACCGACTGGCGACAAGCCGTGCACTACAACGGTGCCGAACTGCGTGGGCGACAACCCAACATCGGCGGTGGTAACACCAACCAGGTCTTGACCGGGGAGAGGGCGGTCTTACAGATTCTGACTCACGTAGGGTCCGGTTCTATCTTTCAAGTGCCGTTATGGCACACGGGTATTTGGCTCACCCTCAAACCACCGATGGAAAGCGAGCTGGTCGAACTCAACCGTATTCTCGTGGCACAGAAGATCGAGCTTGGTCGTTACACCTACGGGTTAGCGTTTTCTAACTCTATCGTGTACACGATTGAACACCTGGTCGATTTTGCCTTACGGCACGTGTATGACACATCGATTAAACTTGATGTCAGTAACACCCGCGCCTTGAAGGATCTGATCGTCACCCAGGACATCCCGACCTTGTTGTGGGGGTTGGCGTGTGCGATGTATCCAAAAGGCTTTCAGTACCGAAGGGCCTGTATGGAAGATCCAGCAACGTGTAACCATATTGTTGAAGAAGTCATTAACCTAAGGAAACTGTTGTGGGTCGACCGTACCGCCTTGACTGATTGGCAGCGTAGTCACATGTCAAGTTGGCGGTCTGCTAGTATGGAGATGGAAACCATCAACCGGTACCGCTCGGAAATGCTCAGCCTAAATGACTTTACGATACGCCTGTATGAAAATACTGACCGTGAAATGCGCATCGTCCTTAAAAGTCCGACCGTCTCAGATTACATCGACTCCGGGTATCGTTGGATAGGCGGCATCGTTGAATTGGTCGAAAAGACGTTAGCCGCACAGAGTCGCTCAGATGAACGGACTAAACTGATTACACAACACGGCCAAGCCACGGCCATGCGTCAATACACGCATTGGATTCGAGCGATTCAAATCGTCAGTCATGACGAAGTGGTTCGCTCAATCGAAGACCGTGAGGCGATTGAGAAAGTCTGTGATGCCTTGAGTGGAGATGATGCTGTTCGGAATACGTTCTTGACCAAAGTGGCCGAGTACATCAATCAAAGCACCCATGCCGTCATTGGTATACCCACCTACGATTGCCCAGCCTGTAAAACACCGCAGGAAAGCAGTCTGGTCCTTCCACACCATCGAAATGTAATACCGCTGGATGTAAACCAAACTTTTTTCGCTTTACTCACTCAACGAATGGCACGAATAGCACAACGCTGAGTGAGGTTCCACATATCGGGGATCCAGGATTCGGTTATCAAGCCGATGGACGTCGCGTTGATGTCGTAGCGTTTCTAAACAAAGCCTTATTAGAATTGCCGGCCTTAAACTCAGTCGATGCCCAGATGATCATGCGCGATCTGTATGAATCTGAGTATCGGCTGTACGACCATCTGCACCCGCACCCAAATAAACCATTGGCCTCAATAGCGATGCATAAGCAGGAGGATTTAAATACTGATTCAGCGTTAGAGCAGGTCTGTCGGTTGTACATTCGGCACCGGATCTACGAATGCTTTCATCTGGATCTGCTACAGTTTCTGGAATTGCCGGCGGATGTGATTGAAATGTTGATCGCACTGGCCAAAGAAAATACGAAGCAGAGTAATAAAGCCATGTCTGAAGTTGAAAAGAGCATGCAGCTCGATAAATGAGTCGTAGCGCCTGTAGAGCCCCTGTGCTCTACAGGCGCTATGCCGCACGGGCAAAAAAGAAAAGACGGCATAGGGCGGCCCTCAGGGCCGCCCGTGCACCTATCGGCCGTTACCTTAGACCGGTGTCAGCATCGCATTGCGATACTGTGTGATCGCGTCCAACAACTGCTGGCCGGTAGACTCCCCGTATTGATCCGCCAGCATGCCCATCAAATGCTCCTTCATGTTTTCAAAGTGAGTCCAATGGAAGCGCATGAACCCATCGATCCAAAATGACGATGCATCCGCCGTCAATTTAATTTCCGGTATTATTAAAAGCGGAATATCTGAAATCCCTTCGACCGTCAGGGTATCGGCCGGTGCACCCCCGGCCAGGATGCGGCGTTGTTCACGAAGGTAGGCGGCGTCCTCCGGTAATGCGGCGGTGATCAGGTCGGCGATCATGGCGTCGGTGACCCCCTGAATGCGGATGGTGGATGAGGTGACGGTGGCCAGATGACTCACTTCGGTCAGGCAGACGTCCTTGTAAATCGCTAACCGGATTTCCTCGGTGGCTTCGTTCATCGTCCAGGCCTTCAGGAAGCGATCCTGTTCCACGTTTTTCTTAGACAGGTGAAAGATGGGGTTGTTGCCCGTGGAGATTTTATACTCCAACTCCCCGGTCTTCGGATTGCGGCTGGCGGCGTTGATACTCACCAGGATCTCCTGGGTATGCGGGTGCAAGATGTGTTCACCTTTGAATTCCCGAATGGCATCATCGGGGGTGATGACGAAGATACGATCAGTAGGCGTAACGGACACGGTGTAGCAAGGCATGGAAAAGACCTCTTGTAGTGATAATGGAGTCAAACAATCGCCTAGGTCGGCTAGGCTCATTAGTACTATATGTCCTTATAACACAGTGCATTCCATGCCGATCACGGGTGCGCTGAACGATTCACGGGCAGTTCATTCAGCGTCGCCCGTAGACTCAGGTGCGACGTGTGCAGATCGATCAGTCCCGGCCGTTCCGCCGGGACATCGGTCAACACCGTGACCCGCTCGTCACAGATGGTCGCGATGTAATAGGCCTCGTCAATACAGATCAATCCGTACCGACGATCCCCTACGGCCGCGTACGGGTAATACACTGCAGCCGGTAAGTACAACGCATCGCCGGGTTCACCGATGGCGATGGTCCGTAGGTACGGCATCAGTCGGGAGGGAAAAGCCATCAAGTACTCCGGTGTTGCAGGATGACGACCCAGCCGTCATCCCACGGGTGTAGGGCCGTCGCACACGGGTGGTTGCTGATGCACTGCCGGACCTCCTCAGAGGTCTGGGGTGGAAAGTAAACAGCGAGTTGGGTCGCTTCGATCCAGGCGATCCCACACGGTTCTAAAAAGCCGGCGGCATACGCTTCTGCGATACGCCATAAGGTCATTAGGTAACTGTGACAGTTTTCATAATGCCACGGGTGCCGGTACCCGTGCCAGCGGTCGAGCGGGATTTGATCGACCGCTGGCTGGTAGGCCAATTGGTGGTTAAACCGATGGGTCAGGTCGTGTTGGGTGGGGCGCATATACGCGGTCATGCGACGTCTCACGGTTTATTCAGAATGGACGGCAGTTGTGCTAACCACCAGTGCAAGGTCATGGTTGGCTGTCGTGTCCTTAACTTCCATTCTTTTAAATGGACCTGCAGCAGTTGAATGGGTGACAGCAATGCTGTATGTATGGCATGTATCAGTGTAGTCATTAGACCGCCTCGGGATATATCAGCAATTTGGTGGATAACACTTTATCTTTCAACAAATGCATCCGCTGCTTCTGGTACTCCAATTGCCGTGGGACATTGCCCGCATGCCACGCATAGAACTTCACATCCCGATCAGGCAATTTCCGCAACCGTCCCATAACCTGTTCATTGCTTTGAATACTTTGCACGCTGATCGTCAAAATCACACACCGCAAGCCAGGAATATCGATAGCTGTCCCTGATGACCCGAGCGTCGAGACGCGGATGTCGGATTCGATTACTTGTTCGTAGGGATCGTCTTCGACATAGCGGGCCACCGACAGATGCGGGTATTTAGCTTTTAAGAAGGCGCACAACTCCGTACACATCTGTATCGTGCTGGCATACACCGCTGCTCGATCACCAGGCAGATAATCCTTGATGTACCCAATCTCGATATTCCAATAAAGCAGTTGTTTGTAGGCATTGAACAACGGGACGTAGCGCATGATCGATTGTTCATACGCGTTATGACTGTAGCGTGTATCGCCCCATTCGCTGGTACGGATCCGCTCGGTAGTCTTTAGGCCGTACTCCACAGGAAAGTACTTGATATACCGATCGTAATCCATGCCCTGGTATCGGTGTTCAGGTGGGAAGGCATACTTGTACATCCGAATCATGAAGTGATCCAGATGCACCAGGGTCGCTGACATGGCTATCAAATGCGGCACATGCATGTGCAACATTGCTTTGAAATTGGCATGAAACTCCTGATGGATCTCGTCGCAGAGCACCACCCCGATCCCGAGGGTGGCCATGAGCTGGTCCGGCGCACACCCGTACCCTAATTCTTTCCATGATCCTGGCCAGTCATCTTCATTCTTGAAGAAGTTCTGATGGGTGCGGGTACTCATCAGAATGACTTTACTGTGCAGTTCACCTTGCTGAGCTAATTCAATAATACCCTTTAACTGACTACTGCCACTGACTGACATTAACTCCTTCGTCTCGACTTGCAGGATGGATACCACATCTTTGCCCCATTTCTCCGTATAGGCCGGTTTAATTAACACCATGATACGGGTGTTGAGTTGAGCGGCAGCCGCCAGAGCACTCAGTGTCTTGCCTTTACCAGTCTGGATACCGACAAACCGACTGTAGGTCGGGGCTGTTTTGATATACTCATCTGGATCGGTCACCCGTACCGACGGTCTAGCCAAGTATTCAACAATTGGCTCCTGGTAATCTCGCAACTGCCACTGCGGTCGTAACGGGGCGTCAATCCGAACGGGCTGAAACAATGGCATCACACGGCGTTCGTACAAGGCCGTACCAATGTTATTGCGCTGTAACTGGTCTTCAATGACCGGCCATTGTCCGATGTGAAATCGGTACTGGCTCGTATCCTGTGCCCGAAAAGCAAACAGTCGGCCTTTCTTCATTTTCCATTTACCGTGCTCCTTAACAAAATTAGGCTGGGTGAACTGATCGCAGATGCGATCAAAAAACTGGCGCGCACGCGGTACGGCCTGAGTCACCAGGACAAAATGAGAATAAAACGTAGCCACAAACAACGGATCGTAGGCCATGATAGGCTCCTTAGTAATCATAAATCTATACCATCGTAACAGTCCGGTAAAAAATAATGCCACTCAGGAGCCATCACATCTCCTCAGTAACCTTAGTTGATCCAGTCCAATATGTCGTTTAATGCAGACGATTCTAAATCGGCCTGTTTCCAAATTTTTACATCCATCAAACTCGTTAGCAGTTTGGCTTGACTGATGACCCACGCCTCCCTTCCCACCGTGATACGGATCGTTTCTATTAGCGGTAAGACTTCGATTTCCACCCAATCACAGTCAGCCGTACAAGTGTCTTTTAAACTGACTGATTTTTCCGACATTATAGCTTGTTCAATCTGCGCTAAGTCTTTCTTTTGCACGATAAAAGCACAGTGAGAGTGAGAGTCATCTTCATCTAGCGTATAATGCATGGACAATTTATCGTCCTGTAACTTAAACATAATGCAACAGGGATGTAAAGTAACTGTTTCTTCGACGATGCAGTAAGAAGTCAGTTCGTAATAGTACGCATTCATAGTAGTCTCTCTGAATAAAAAAGGGTTAAAAGGCATTAGCTTTCAGTTGAAGGATACGGGTGTGCCACAGAAAGGCTTTGGCCGGCACCAGCAGTCCCATGTCCAATGCCCGGATTCGCAGTACGTTTAATGCCGGCAGCAAATCGAAAAACACGGTATGCTGAGACAAAGTCTCGGTCACGTGGCAAGTTTCATTATGCTTCACGACACGACGGATCATCGCCAAGTCGTGGTACGCGATAAAGAAACTGCCTTTCTGACCACTCGGGTGTAAGTAAAATTCGTGGGGGGATGCCGGGCCGATTTCAAGCCCGATCGGGAGAGGTTTAAAGTCATCGTGGAGGTCGTAACGACAGGCGCGCAGGATGTGCATAAGGGTTCTCGTCAAGAGGTAAAATAATGCAAGAGGGCCTCCGTAGAAGCCCTCTCTCGCGGTTACATGGGTGGGATAATCTCCTCGGGTAAGGTGAAGGCATCGAACACACAATCCGGTCTATCGAGCTGGTAAAAGCTACGCGGATCCATAATAAGTTTTGGTTGCTCTTCAAAGGCATACGCGGCCGACAACGAGCGGTTGCGAATCGTCAGTTCCGCGACACCGAGTGCTGCATGGGTCGAATTACGGGCAAGACCGAATTGGTCATTGACCCCATCAGAAATCATTGAAGCATAGACGATGACTTCCAATAAGGCAATGTTGACATTGAGTTTCGCATTCACCAGATCAAACAACTCTACCAGCGTTCTCACCGGTGATTCCGGCTTGAGGCGTTCGGTGATGTTCTTGATCCGCGATTCGATTACATGGGCGATCTGCAACGAGTGTTGTGAATAGGAGTACTCCATTGCCGGTAGGATGAACAGCGGTAACGCTGGATTCCAATACTCCAGATCAAACACCAGATTAAATTTGCTGTCCATGCTCCAGCGCTGCAGTTTACAGTACTTCAAAAACTCATGGCTGAGGATCGCCATGCGCCCGTGCTGACTGATCTGCATCTGCGCGCGATACCGACTGCTGCGCTCGTCCAACTCAATGAGGATCGTATCGATTGCCGAAATACGGCTCGGGTCCAGATCCTCAATTTTTGGGGCATGACAGATGTCCGTGAGATTACTGACCTCCGTTTGAGCGATCAGCAATTTGGGTTTACCGGCCATGAGTTCTTTACGCAGGTAATAGGCATTATCTTTACCTTTAGTGGTAAAGTAGGACGACGTTACTTCGTTCAATGTCAACGGTTCGGCTTTAGAACTCGCATCCAAGTGCTTATTCGACAACACCGATTGCGACGTCTGCCGCGTCATCGTCCCGGCACAGATGTGACCGACATTGGTCTCATGGTTGAGATTATCGGCCATCTGCCCAAAACACACTCGACACACAGCGTGCGGGTCAGCATCTTGACACGTCAAGACACTTCGTAGCTGAATGGTCTGTCCTACCCACTGCTGATCTTTTGCCGACAGAATTTTCAACGTCTGTGAGTCTGGATCCAGGTAGTACTTACCTTCTAGAAAGACCAAGTCCCCTGGATAGGTACCATTGCCGTGCTTCTGAGGAGGTTTCACAATCCAGGTGATATACTGCGTCGACCCACAGTCGCCATGCTGGACGTACGTAATCCCCTCCGGTCCAATGATCGGCACGTCTTCATAATGGATACGCTCCACCACCATCGCCAACAACTGTAAACGCCGTGCAAAATATTCCGCATCCTGCAACGGCGATTCGGCGAAGTACAGACTCTTGGCAGCCGAACGAGACTCGGCGGCAAAGTCATACAACGACCGCATTCCCTGCGTATATGACCGCAAGACAGGGTAGGTGAAGATATGACCGTCTACTTCCGTTGGAAAACCCCGTGGGCCCACGCATTGCAGTACTTGGTTTTGATTGACCATCTGTGAACGCGTCGCACGGGCTAAAGCATTGTCCGTCAGATCGTCCAACTCGTTCAAACCCTTGACCAATGCTCCATATGCCGCGTCGATTGAGTCAGCCGTGTTGTTTAAGCCGTCGAGAGCCGGTTTGATAGCCGGGTGATCGACGACTTGCAAACAGTCCAAGATATCCACGGAGACGACATATGCTTCTGCCCGATGACTGAGGTCGACGTAGAGTTCATTGACAATCTCGTACACCATCTTGACCAATGGATCCCGTTTCAAGGGAGTATTCAGCTGATACACTTCGACTACATCCCAGAAAATAGCACTGAGCAATTTGATATGCGTCTTGGCTGAGATCACTTCTTTACCGAGGACCACATCGACATGATGACGGGGTAAGATTGGCGTCTGAGGGTACTCCCGGTGCATTCGCCAAAAGTATGATGAGTAGCCGGTACTGCGGTACGTAGTTAGCAATACCGAATCATCGTCAAACTTGAGGTTGAATTCACCGATCAGCAGATCCCACAGTTCTACCGTACTGTATTGCAGGAGATAGCGGGCACTTATTGTTTTCATGACATCATCCTTTTGGCTTAAAGGTGGTAAAGTACGGAGAGGTGACTGGCAATGTCGGCGGTGTGTACTTCATACGCCACCCTCCACACATGGCGACATGGCGCACCAATCCCAACGGTTTGGACCCGCCCAATGGCACCTGATGGCGATCGATCGCCATTGGGATATTGGTCGGCTGGGCCGCCGTCAAGATGGTCCAGACCACATACCGGTGCGTAGTCGGGCTGGTACTGCGGTCTAACATCTCTGCAATTGCAGCCCGCCCACAATACCCAGCAAAGATACGGCCTTCCGATTCTCCAATAGTACGAACTGGACTATTGCGATGCGGAAAGGTGTACTTCTGCGCCCGAGTGATAGGACTTAGTATTCCGAAATGTTGCAACGTACCAGAAGCTACTGAGGACAGCACGTCCGTGATCTTGTCCAATAGCATCATGTACACCGGCGCGATTCGAACCGGGTATTCCGTCGTGACCCGGTGACCACTATAACCAACATATGTCACTGGCCCGTATGTCGGTTTATACTCTTGTTGCAACCGACGGGCCACATCAGAGATCTCATACTCGTGATTCGTCGGGTAAAAGATCGAACCGCCATTCTCGACCAACCGGGCCAGGTGTTCAATTTTGTCGTCCAACCCCAACCCAGCGTAGTGTTGGTACTGTAACGGTGAGATGATCTGGTAAAATCCCATTCTGTACCGGTAGGCATTATCGAATTGGTCGGGCGCTTGCTGGGCCAATGCCCGTACAGCTGGTAATGCCGTAGCATACGGTTGTTTTGGTATGCCTAAGATGGACCGAACAGTCTTCGTGACGTCTCGTTCGCAGGCTCCAAAGAACATTTCATACAACCGCCCCAAGTTCATACGACTAAACGTTGTCTCGGCACCAACGACAATATCGGCCCGGTTACCAGCCTCATCGACCGGCATATTTTCCGGTTTCTCAATATAACAGATCACCCCTTTACCACCTTGACTGCACGTCAGTTTATACCCGATCGTCGGCTGTACTGTATACTCGATAGTAAGCTCGACCCGATAATCATCCAGTGGCACTTTACGATACACCAAGTTTAGCTTACTGTCCTTCTTGAGTTCTTTACCGTTTTTGCTATCCTTACGACTGTGGTTACGGCCCAACACGGCCATGGCTTCTACCAACAACCTGTGCAATTCTGGCTTTAGAATCACTTCCGCTTCCCCGTACTTCCTACGGCGTTCTTCTCGAATAGATTCATAAGCCTCTAACAACTCACGATAGAACCGTTTCAAGGCGCGGGTGTATTTGTTCATGGCTGACATGACCCCTTCTGGCGTCTTGCTTGGTTCATTGTCGTCGTGGTAAATTTTGATATCTACGATCTTGCCAGATTTTATTTCTACCGGGTGTCCATCTTTTTCTCCCTGTATAATCGACCCCGGCCCACGAACATAGATCGCGTCGTCAAAAATGAAGTCAGGAGTCATGCAGTCGGTGATCGATGTCAAAACCGGACCCAAGTCCGATTCATAATTACGCAACATGACCAAAATACCGTCATCTCGGACCATCTGGCCGATCTCTGGGAACGGTTGATAATGGCCGGCATGGCCATATAAGTTCAATGGAAAGGCATGATTGCCAAATTCTACGACCCGTTTATCGTAGACTTTAAACCGGAGTCGCGGTAAGACATCTTCACTGATAAGGATACCATCTTCAGCCACAGCCGGATGCGACATGCCGGCGACATTCAATTCGATGCCAAATTTATAGCCACCGTTCTCACCGATCGAAGGGCTATTAGCAAAGATTGTATCCTTCTCGATATAGTCCGTGCCGGCCGACTTATACAGACCAGGCACCAGGCGTTTAAACTCAGGAGTCAACTTGTACTCAAACCCAAAGTACTGATGGTACGAGGCATGCCGTGGAATGACCATGCACCCAATCTGCGGTAACCGGTTGACATTCGGATCATTGGTCACCTCTTCGTAAATCACCACCATCTCAGGATTTTCCGGAATCGCATCCACGTCGATGCGAGTCGGGTAACGGTCGATCATGCGGAGTACCCGCATATCGCAAGGGGCTTTCTTGTTAAAGACATAGTCACCCATCCGGCATTCTACGCCAGTCTGGATGCGTTTTTCAGTGGAACCTTCAATGACCAAATCCGACGACTTGTGGGAGCCGTACATGTAAGCCCTTGAAGCGGAGTTAGTACCGGTGGCGAAGTTAGTCGCTTGTATCCCCAGCAGCTCGGGATAGAGTTCATTTGGTTTTGTCATAATAGGACCTCTTGTAGTGATAACATGGAATGAGCACAGTAGGCTCTTTTTTAGTATATAAGACACTAGGGTTTTTCAGTATGAAACTTCACACCCTGGCATCACCGGCTGGTGATGCCACGTACTACAGTAATGGCTACCGTCAATTGGTCGAGAGCCATTACACGTACTTTTTGCAAAACGATCAGATCAGCCTCCGGTCGATCGATGACCAAACGGCGGATAAGTATCACGGGGACTTCTACGGATTATTAGACGCCCTCGATTACCCGAAATACTACCACTGGCCGATCTTGTTTTTTAATAGGTACCGACACTCAGGCGATTATCGTCGGGATACGACAGTAGTGTTGATTCCGGACGTAAATTACCTGGATATCCTCATGCAGTTGTACAAAACACGCAAAAGTTTAATCTAGCCATAGGGGCCTTGGAATTCCCAGGCCCCATTTATGCGCTTAGATTTTCTGAATGCCGTACGGCTGCGGATAGCCCTGATTGTACGTCGGCGATGGATATCCCATTCCTGGATGAGGTGGATAGCCGGGCGGCTGTCCAGGCATATACCCTGGTGGATAGCCAGCCGGACCATAGCCCGGAGGTGCCATCGGTGGACCATACCCAGCGGCTTGACCCGGTTGGTAGCCTGGCGGATAACCCGGCGGGGTAGATTGATACCCGTAGCCCGGTGGCATTTGCCCTTGAGGTGGTTGCGGTACCCAGGGATTGGGTACTCCACCCCACGGGGATCCGCCGTACGGTGGTTGATCGGGCGGTTGCTGGCTACGCATCAGTGACTTAAAATCTAATCCTCGATCGCTGTACTGTAGGTTAGACTGTGGTGGTGGGGCTTGATGCTGTACAGCTGGTGAGGTGGAGTGGGCATGTGAGGCGGGCGCCGGTGCAGCTGCCGGTACAGGATAGCTCGGGGCGGCTGCAGTTGGCGGTGTGAGTGGGGTAGCTGGAACAGTACCTTCATTTCCTAGCTGTGGGGGGATACGATTGATCAAGGGCAATAAACTATCCACATTTTCGAATGCCGAGACCCAATCCGACGTAAACTGCAAATCCTCCAACGTGATACCGTTGTCTTCATTAAAGATATACGGTTGGTACTGTTGAATGATGCCGTTCAGGCGTGAGGCGACGTGCATGGCCGAGTGCATCAGGGCTTCTAAATAAGGCGCCGTGTTGCTGTTACTGCCAAACGAATACTGTTCGGGCAGGTCAATCCCCGGTAGAATGAACCGATACAATTCACGCAAATGAGTCCGGTCTTTATTCCGAAGGTTAACGCCCAGTAATGGACCTTTCTCGGCTTTCAGATCTTCGTAGATAGGGAAGCTGGTGACCCCGATGCGAAAGTACCGTTGGCCTTTGTAAGTGCCACCGTAGCGGACGTATATGTCCACAAACGGTCGTTTCTTAGCAAAAGCTTTTTGCATCAGCTCCGACCAATGCTTGACGGTAGTCGTGTCTGGATCTTTCAAGGCGATCATCAGTTCCGTCTGATCCGGCGTTAACTTCGGATGCAACTTCGGTGAAGCCGCTAAGACGAGCAAAGATTGTGCTAAAATTCCAAAGACGTAGTTAACACGAATGTTGATACTGCGACGCAGTTTACAACCCATGTCTGATTCGCCTTGGTTGAGGATGTTTTCGCTCAGCGGGTGGAAGATCAATTTCTCTTTTGGGTTCGCTGTGCGTAAATGGTGATGTGTGGGTAGGACAATCGGTACACCGTTGAGCATGGCCAATTGTTTATTGCCATCGAACTGCGTGTAGACCATGTCATTCGCATCGACGTGCATTCCTGCAAAGCGCAAGATGTCCTTATAGATCGTAAGTATGTCGTGTGACATCATGGATACCTCGTAATAGAGAGCACGCTCGTCATGAGCGTGCTCGTGGGTGGAATCGTACCAATGGGGTACTAAATGTAAGGGTTAATGCCCTGAGGGGCTTGACTGTGATGCGCGACGGTATCGTTGACATTATTGACCAAACGCTCCATGTCCATCACTAATGCATCAAATTGCAACTGGTTTTGTGCAATCACCGGAGTAAACAAGTTGTCACAAAACGACGGAGCTACGTACTGTATGGCGGGTTGACCTGCCAGTGACAGACTGATCCACGTCTCCCCGAAGATATCAGCTCTTATTTCCAGTTGATACATCTCCTGGTTGTTAAACGTAAAGTCCTGGATTACCTCTTGCTCCAATCTCCTAATGAAACGATCGTAGTAGTTACGCATATCGATGCCAGTTAACGATTTGGCATCGATGAGCACCGTCGACATTTGTCCACTGATATCGTAGTTGGTGGAACGCAGAATGATTTTACTAATGAGTAAGTCCATCATCAGGGCCGGGATGGCTTGCATCAAGGATGTTGCCACCACCGTACACCTATCCGATCCCGTCCAGTAGCTCGTCAATCCCGAATGGTGTTGGGCAGCTTGTTGAGCAGGCCCATTGACAATGAAATTCACCATATTGCGAGCATTGTAATCTAGCTCCTCTAACTCGGCAAAGGTGAATTGGTACCAAGCTGCTTGTTGACGGCGTTCTCCCAACCAGCGAATGAAAGGATTCTCACTGATGGGGGCTTCCATCACTTGCTCGCGTGACTTACTCAATACATCGGCATTACCGTATCCAAAATCAGCCATCTGAGCCCCGTAGTAAAATCCATCAACCACACGTGCCAAATACTGCGCCGGTAGATTATTACCTCGGTTACTGCGTTGGGGATCAGCACGCAAGGTCGTCCTGGAATCGTGGTAACTCGGTCCGCCGTATTGCGTAAACTGATCAGCGGCCCCGCGCAAGTAGTTCGATTGCATCCCGCTAAATACGTCCTGTGGACGCATCAGGTGAGACTGTCTTTGCTGGGTAATCGACTGCCAGGTCGGATCGGCGACGACCTGATATGACTCCAGCATACGGTCGACACTGCTGTACCCCATGGCATTGTAGTTGACAACCGCTTTACCGACTGCCACAACAGAGTTGATGATAAACACCATGTGGGGGTCGATATGACCCTGCAGTGTGACACCAGGGTAATTGGTATAGCCCTGGATGTAGTAAACGACTTCAGATCCAATACTGTATTGTGCATTTAGCTTCAATACAAAGCGAATCCGTCGTTCGGACCATCCTTGCGGGATAGCGACTTCCAACGAAGGATCGACACTGGCGACAGGGGCTAGGATGTTACTGGCAACACCAGCCATGACATGCCCTGAGATGGAGGCTGTACCGAGCTGATCGACTCGGTTGAGTATCGTGTTCAGAGACCCAGCATCAAGGTGTGACTGGTAGGGCCGGTGGTACATGGGGTTGTAACTACCGGTCTCTACCATGATCAACTGTTCCACCGCCATCTTGGTGACGTGGTGGGTAGGGCCATTGGCATAAGGAAGTGGATTCATAAAAAACTCCTATTTTCGGGTAGTGGGGAGAGTTATTTCCAAGTATGACTACCAATCTCGATGACCAAATCGGCTAAGTCGTTACGGATGCTGTACGGGATGGTCAAGCGGTACGCGGGGTTCGGGCCCGTTGCCAACTCCACCATCTCAGTATCTGCCGACAGTTTCCAACTGTAGACAGACAGGTTTTCGACAATGATGTCGATGCTGTGAACAGCCATGTTCACCGGTTTTTGACCGCTACGACGACTGCCTATATTTTTCATGTACGGGTACAGTTCGTCAAGACGGGCACGTTTCTCCTTGGACAATTGGGCTCGTGAATCCATCCCAGAGACGCGTAATTCATCAGATGCAATATCTGCATAGCTAGTAACCAGCATGGCCAAAAAATGATATCCACGAGCCCATAATACCGCTTGTGCTACCCCCAATAGGTTTACAATGGAAGGTTTGCTGAGGTACAGGATTCCTTGAGGAGAGATGACCGGCTTCATCACCCATCGCAAAAGAGTGATTTGGGGATCCCGAATCGGTATCGTGTTGAGCATTTGAACAGAAGACAAGCTGCGCTCCAACAACTCCATGGTCATGTTCTGACTCAGGCGAAAAGCCAAAGCTGGCAAATTCGAGACCGAGTATTCCAATACCGTAATGTCACCGATGGAGATGTTATGCTTGTTTTTATACCGCTCCAGTACCGACAATTTATCGACCGAATCCATGCTGCCGCCATCATCGTTCTCTTTATTCTTGATGCTGGTATCGCCTGCCGTATCGTCCGACTTGATCTGTTGCGTCACAAACTTCCAGACACTCGTGACTAGGTTGGCTTCCGGATTCTCGCCCGTACCGCTAATGTCACCGACACATAAACGACGTACAAAGATGCGGGCAATCATCCAGTTAACAAAGTCTTCGCTGGAGATGCCTTCGATGATGTTATCTTTGTCTTGATTGTCATCCCCAATTGCCAGATCGACGTATAGCTTCAGTTTTTGAAATGGGTCTGAATGCAAGATCTGGCTTTTACTGCACAGTTGAAAGGCATAGTACTCTTTGAACTTTGTACCGGTCTCCCTTTTGGTGCAAGCGATGAACTCACCCCACACCGGGATCAGGGTACGAAAGATCACCGACAACGTAACCAGACCCACGTACTCCCCTTTGGTGTAGGTCTGTTCCCTAGATGTCTTCTTATTCTCAGCGGGTTTGTATTCCTCAGAGAAATTACAAGGAATGACGACATCGCTCATAAACACCAGCCAATGTCTCATTCGCTCATATTCGTGGAAGTTCAGTAATTCCGCGACATACCGGTTCAAATCCCGAACATAGATAAGCATCTCGAAGTCGGTTGTCAGTAGGTCGTAGATTTTGCGATACAGATCAAAAACATAGGCATGGTCTTGTAGCGATAACGTCGCCCAAAACGCGTTGAGTTGTTCAAACACATCCCGGTCTCGAAGAGCATCCATGCCAAAGCTATTGACTCTAAACTCTAACGATTCAGACGGACCATGGCTGATCCGTACTGACGGTTTGAGGGTCGGGTCGTGCAAGTTTACAATTTGTGCTGTTAACATATCTACCTCTTGGAATGCCCGACAGTACTATGGGGCTTACACTATCAGTATATAGGCCTGTATTTGCATGGATGCCGTACTGCCGGGCTATTATCGTGACGTGTGGCCTTAGAAGGGCACGTCGTTATCAAACATCAAACCACCGCCTTTACCCCCTTCACTGTCGAAGCCGGTGGGTTTTAGACGGGTCGGAGTAGCCAGTCGATTGCCGAACTCCCTAGGCGCAGGTGGGTTTTGCAAATACTGCGTCAGCATGTGCGCGTAAACTTGGCGTAGCAGGTTCATATGCGCCAGCGCCGCTAACCGAGAAGCCTCCGATTCCGAGAAGGGTGTGCCATCTCCTTTTAGCAGTTTATGCCAATCGGACACCTGAAAAGTAAACTTAATCTGCGGTCGTCCTTTGGCGGTAACCGAGATCCAGATCATACCGTCGGTATCTTTACCGACCCAGACTTGGGAGTTGAGGACGCGTTCACCGGTGGGTTTATTGTCTTCATAACGCTGCGTGTAGCAGTCCATGACTTGTTTCATTTCTTCCTTAGAACGGATGACCGTGTCGAGTTGGGCTAGAAAGACTTCAAAAACTTCCGGCAACATACCGGCGTAAATAATGCCTTTGGCCGTGGTGTCGTTCGGGTCATTGGTGAAGACGGTGATTCGGGGGTTGCCGTCACGAAAACCAAATGACAGTTTAGCGCGGACGCCTTGTACCCCGGGAGTTGGTGTAAATAGCTGCAGTTTGGTAAAGTCAAGGATTTTGATCGGGCCTTGATCCCGGTCGTTGGCTACTTCGGCCATAGGAGTTCTCCTGGTGTAGTGGTAAAAAAGATAAAGAATGCATCATAGTCGGTATGGTCATAGAGTAAGGCCCTGGCGTATTTTTTTACCGGGATCATACGACTTTAAACAGACGGGCTAAAAAGTCTTGATCTGGAAAATTAGACTCTAAATGCATGCGGACGGTACTCCATTGGGTCATGGGTGTCCATTGTCGTTGTCGACTGATCTCGAGTATCAGTCGACGTAGACTCGGGGAGGTCGGGCGAATTAAGCTGTGATCGCCAAACAGATACAGTAACGGTTTGTAAAACGGAAGGGTGTGCATCGGTTCTTTACCGAGCTCGTGGTATTTGGTATACCATAGTCCGCGTGACTTTAATTTACCGGTATGGCTTTCCAGTAAGACCAATCGCTCAAACCGTGGGTACGCTAAAAGATCCGCCGGGACATGGGTAATGATCAGACTGGTGGTACGGCGGTCTGGTTGGATGATATCCCGCACGGTTTGCAACGATGGCATGTGGGGGCTAATTCGACGTAAGACTTCCTGCCAACGAGCCGTATGAGCGAGTTGATCCGGCGTCTTATCGCTCCGTGGTTCCACTACGTGGTGCTGGGCATCTAGGGCGAGCTGTGGGTATTGTGCCGTATAGAAATAGATCTGACAGGCGTTTTGACCTTCTTGTTCAAAGACTGAATTGACAACGTCTACTTCGTGTTCTAAGGCCTCAACCAGATCCCGAGGGGAGGCTGTCAACTGAGCCTCTTTAGGAATCGCACCCATCAAGTTCCGGTAAAGAGTTGCCAAGTTAATCCAACAGGACTGATAATGTTTGACATTTCCCTTTTCAGGTATTTGGCGGTCTGGATCATACGGCGGTAAACGCGGTTCAAATAACGTCTCCAGGGCTAACGATGTCGCAATCGCAACAGGAAAGCCTCCGATCGTCCGATCTGCTAAGCTCATAGCTAAAAATCCTCAGGGGTGCATAGAGGGCTGGGATTCCCCCAGCCCTCTACGATAGGGTTATAAAACACGCCGTAGTATGTTATCCAGTAATGTCTGCTGTACAGTATCACAGTCATGACGGCTCTGTATACGGTCCAGTAGTAAGATAGGCAAATTATCTGCCGTGAATGTAATACCTCGGTATAACGTCGCGGGGTCAACACTCAACGAAGTGGTCTCCTCGAATATTACATCGGTATCTGCCAGCTTACTCCAGTGTATGAATGGAAACTGTTGACGAATGCTGTCAAAGGCCAATAAAGCCGGATGGTCTTTGGGACCTTTCAATCGCACGTATGCCTGACGTGGGAGTTTGCGGACCTTGCGTTCGATCCAGACGATGCTGGCTTCGAGTGTCATGGGCTTTAACGTCCACGTTAAAAATGGTTTAGCCCGTTCATTCTCGATGAACCGTGCCGTATACTGGCCATCGGGGTATAAGGTACATTCTACCCCACCTTTCGCTTCTTCTTCACCGTGGGCCAGCCTATCAAACGACCCTTGTGCGATGATTCGATTCGAGGTGGAGTATGTGTGGACATGGCCGATGGAGATGACATACCGCACGATCTTCAAATAGTCGGATTCCGTGTGGACACACGGCATCATCGCTGCTACCGGTAATTGGTATTGAAACATCCCATGCATCACCGCTACATCGACTTGCGTAAGACCGCAGTGCTCTAACGTCTCGATCACCTGCCGATACGTCTTGTCTGCGGTATCACTCCATTCGTCTGGCACATACAGGATCGACAAGCCCCAATCATCCATCTGCTCGATGCTGAGAGTATTAATGTACTTACAGTCCACTGGGATCGCTAATGTACGAACGATCGTCAGAAAGATCTGTGACTGACCCCAATCGTGCCTAGGAGTCCCTTCTAAGACACGTATTCGAATCCCTGCCTGGGCACACAACTCCAATAACCATGCTACCCATAAACACGCGTCATGCACATCGGACGCCTGAAACTCCACCAGGCGATCGAATACATCGCCCCCTAGGACTAAGAGGTCTAAAGGACGATCGCGCCGGTATGGCTCTAAGAAAGCCTGTAATGCCGCAATAATCTCGGGAGTCGTATTGCGGCGATGAAACAAATGTATGTCGCTGATGAACAGACAGCGTTTTTCAGACCTCAGCATCGTAGTCGATATCGTCAGCAGGTTGATATGACGGGATATTATTAACGACTGTCGTGACTTTGTTGTACCGTTGCATGATAGTACCCCAACGCTGTTGGTATTCATCCGGTAAGCGTGCATTTTTCAACATCACCTGGGCCTTTTGAAAATAAGCTGCCTCCAGGTAGCGTTCACCCTGAATCGGTATATTCTGACGATGCAAGGCCGCTTGCTCCAGGACATCTTTCATGGGCATACCGTTTGGCCGTGTCTGCACGTCTAAGAACTGCGTTGTCATGATGGGCGGGACGCGAAACAGTTCTTCTCGGGTGACATCGTCGATGACCCGTACTTCAGCCGCAGGCGTGCCGGCGATGGCGATCCATTGACCGACGACCGTATTGTCTTCAATGGGTATTTCACCGGCAAAATAAGGCAAAAAGTATTCACGGAAAATGCTTTCCGGTACCCGACCTAATACGACATCGTTTTCGATACAAAGGGCGGTATGCACTTTCGACATGTCTTTGGACATTTGTGCCATTTGTTGCTTGTACATCCGTTGTTCCAAAGACTCTGAGATTTGTTGGGGGGTAGTGTCGCTCATGACAGACTCTCGTGGGTGGATGGGTGTATTAAGTGCCCGTATTGTTAATCGAGGCGATACGGCTAAAGACACCGTTTCGCTCACGCAGTATTTCATTCATCGTAAACGTCGTACCCGTCTGTACATCCTTAAAAGCCAGGTACAATACCAACTCAGCGGCCGAACTGTCGACCGGTGTCTGATCGACGACATCTACGACGATATCGTCAAAGTATCGACCGAAGTACGTCTGCAACGTCTGCCGCAACAGTGTGACCGTACGACCCATGTCGCCTTGGGCCGCTTGTATGACCCAGGCCATACTGGCAACTTCTCCAAGGTAGAGCTGCGTCTGACTGTAATCCGATAAAAAAAAGTGGGCCATTAAGTAATCCGATTTTTGCTTCGCATCTGTGACCCAGGCATCCTCGGAGAGTGTAGGGACTCTCCGAGGGTCGATTGTGTTGATGGACATAAGGCTCCTCATGCTATTGTAAAAACATCTATAGCATAACGAGCGGACCGATTCCTTTATAGACTCCCACCAGCCGGATTGGTCGGATCGTCACCGGCTTCAATCGCCATCCGCACGATATCCCACGTGCGCAGTATATCGATCTTTTCATAGTTCGATAATTCGCGATCATCCGGCAATAGATCTTCACTGTACTGACGGGCATACCAGCCACCGCCTTCCTCTTCGATGACGACGACGGCATCCATGACCCGACGGTAGTTGTAGTCCTGCTCCCCGGATAGACCTGGGCTCATGTCGGTAGTATACAGATCACCGTATCCGTGACAGCGTTGCTGTTGATATCGTTCCCTAATATCCGGTTGTGACATGATCCAGCGCTGCATAATAGGCGGTGCCGATTGTAGATGGTCCAACGTATCGATGTACTGAACGACATTCGGTTGAAACAACGATTTAGCGGAACGTAAGGCCAATCGCGCCAATTGCGCAGCTTCCGAGCTGTTGATTTGATCGTAGATGGTGCGAGACGCCTCCATAAAGGCTCGACCGGATTCAGTTAACGTGTGGTTAATGCGGTCGATCTGGGTTTGAAAATACTGTTGGTTCACAGGGTTCTGTTGTGTGGTATACAACAGACTGTCAAAGGCGTCACCGCCTCCGTAAACGACATTGATCATGACATTGTGCACTCCTCTTTATAATCGTTACCATTCAGCGTAAACAGGTACTTTACCCTCCTGCATTTTACGCAACTGTTCTAACAAGGCTTTGTCCGATGGTATACTTTCTTGGCTGATGCTGTTGTTCAGTATCGTAGCCGTATTCCACGGGTACGGTTTGACGTATGTCGTCAAATCCGGAGGTGGCTCAGGGGTCGTGGGCTTCATAGGCGATACACCTTCAGTACTAGTATATGTCATTGAAAACTACTTTACTTGAAGCGGTCGTGGGTCTCGTAGCGTAAACGGCATGTGCACGCTGTCTACACTCGGAACAGCGACGTAGCAGTAACCGTAGATTACGCCATCGGTTAATACAGTACGCCTGCTGTTCAATCGGTAAGTAAGAAAAATCAGGCTGGTGTAACGGTGACTGATGGTGATAGCCCCGTGTGACCATTTCCTGTGCCAAGGCATCATGCCGTGCTTTGTAACTGAGCGGTTCCATGGCATTGCCGGCGATACGTCCAGTGATGGATCGACGATGGATCCAATCGTTTAAAAACTTATGCAGCTCACCATGCTCCCCGAGGAGATGACGCCGGCATAATATCTTAGGATCCAACATCCACATGCGCATGGTCGTAGATCTATCCTAAAGAGGTCATAGGCAAAGTCATCATAATCACCTCATGCAGTAAAGGCCCTGCTGCAACGAGCAGCAGGGCAGTCAAGTTCACGCGTCAGGCAATGCCTCAAACCGTGCGATCTGATCGGGTGTAAACTGATACCCCCGTCGCGAAGACACAAAGTTCGAGATCGTCGCCACGACCGGTTTAGGCAGGGAGATATTGCCGGATATCTCCCGTGGCCGCGTCAGCTCAAACACATTCTTGTGCGGTGCGAGCCCATACCACTGATCAGCCATGTAGTGATCGATGGCTAAGCTCACGTTCATTTCATCCCCATCAAACCTAGTGTCCACACTCGTACTGAGTGCCGGTGTGCAGTGACACCCGCCCGTACTTTCATACGGGAGCAGACTATCTCTTTACCCTCGCCCTCTCTCGTGAAGAGGCGGTCGGGTACTTCCCACTCGACCCCGCTATCCGTAGCAGGGCTCCACCTTGCTGAAGGGTTAGTCGTTGAACCTTACCCATAGCAGGATCACTGCCGTAGGGTCTTGGCTGCTGATTGCCCAATCCATAGTCTTTTCGACCAATATCACGCTCACCGTTTCCAGTCACGTTGTAGGGCCTATGGCTCTTAGGGGTTTCCAGCAATTCAGGAAGGCTCCTCACCCGCCTTACGACGAGGAGGGACATTAAGAAAAGTAGCTTTTGAATATGTTTTCACCCGTAGTTATGCAAACACTTGGTTTGCGTATTATACTACTATGCAATAAAACAAATGGATAAAAACATAAAAAACTACCCGTTTCTTACACCTTTGTCAGCATTGGGGGCCTTAGTGATCAAGATCGACAATGATAGGGTGTTATCCATCACGTCTGTCTTGAATTTCGTGATATACACGCGTTGTGCTGCCAATGTCCGTGTGCGTCCGTCACACCGGTGTGCGCTGACACCCGCCCGTACTTTCATACGGGAGCAGACTATCTCATCATCCTCGTGGTGTCTTGTGGACCCAGCGGTCGGATGCTTCCCATTTCGCCCGATCATCCATGGTCAAGCTACACTTAGTCGTTGAACCTTACCCGTAGCAGGATCACTGCCGTAGGGTCTTGGCTGCGCGATTGCCCAATCCACTGTCTTTTAGCCAATATCACGCTCACCGTTTCCAGTCACGTTGTAGGGGCAGTGGCTCTCAGGGGGTTCCCGCAATTAGAGAAGTTATGCAGCCATCCTTTCAGATGACAGGGGCCTAAGTAGTTCGTCTTTACCATGGAGGTATACCTGTAAAAAAGACGAGCTATACTATACCAGACCCGGAGAGGAGAGAGGGATTGCGCTGTATCAAACAAACTATTTTACGATCCGGCGATTCGTCTAACAACTCGTTGAGTAGTTTATCCAGCAACGGGTGGTATTTGTAGACATGTCCGTACAGCATCCCGATGGCATCGTTTTGCGCGATACCCAGTTTCATCAGTTTGTTGAGCAGATGGGGTTGAAAAGCCGTCAGTCCAACCGACCACGGCACATGAATCTCATCGTAGGCATGATCGTTCGTTAACGATGAGATCACGGCACGGAACGAGAAATGAGAGCGCGTACCGAAGACATGCTTGCGGAAGATGCCGTGTTTACTACTCAGGCTCGTTTTATAGAAGTTGTAGTAAAACTCGGACAGTTTGGTGAGGGCTTTGACGGTCCGCCGCTCTTTGGTCCGAAGTGAATGGTCGGACAGCGGATTGTCGATCCCGGCGATCATCATGATCGCATCGATGGCTCCGATATGGATCGCGTCGATCCAGCGGCCGGTGTAGTTCTGCTCCAGGATGAGCAGGGATTTGTTCGGCAGCGGGATGTACTGACTGAAAATACGGTCGGGGTAATCCTGCATCAAGTGGTACAAATAGTCCGTCTTGACCCGACGACTTTTCGGCATCTTGAAGTCTTTATGGGTGAACAACAGTTGCGTGATGTCGTAGAAGTTGTTGACGAAATAGTTGTATCCGCGTTCAATGCCCATGTCAGCGAGTTCGTTGATAATCGTGGGTTGTTTGACATTCGGGCGGTATGTAGAATCACAGATCCACTGAATGACTGAATAACCGGATTTCTTGAACCGCTGATTGAGCATGTGCCAAATCGTCGGGTTAATCAGGGAAGCAACTTTCTCCGGAGCTCTGAACCAGACGAGTGGTTCGATATCCTCATTAATGATGGATTTGACGGGTTTGTGGCAGTATTCACACAGGACATCAATGGCGAACTCCCCTTTAGTACGACCACAATGGCAGGAGGGCAGTATGGATATCATGTCCGACGAGTAGTGAGTCATGATCAAGTTGCGGATGTAATCCCGGTTATCTTCAAAGACATTGCCGAGATCATTGATGATAATGGGTGGTGACCGGAGTTGAGTGACCAGCTCATTAAAGTTGACAAGTTCTTGGTAGACTGGCATATGGTATCTCTCTTGTAAAGTAGGTTAGGCTATATAGTCATGCAAACGACGTTTTTGTTGAGAATAGATTTGCATGATACGACGAGCAGTGATGTCGTACAGACGACAGATGGTCTTGTATGGAATGTCGGCTAAGACGGCGCGGTAGATGTGAATGTTACGAGCATAGGTATCGTAACGGCGTTTATTCAGCGTATAACTATCCGGAGTCGTCACATAATGGAGTTCTCGCAGATGAGCTAATGTCTGTCGGTAGGCTTGGATCAGGATCGGATCAGCCGGATCATCCGGGTCTTCTAGATGAATGAGAGCCGATTCGATATGGGTCATCGCTTTTCTCAAGTGGGCGACGGTGTGGTTATTATGAAGTTCGAGTGTGGCGGTCATGGATATCCCCTAGGAACGTACCGTATTACTATATGACAGCATAAGTGACTGCACATAGGTTATGGTCGGTGAATAAAAAAGTACGGCATAGGCCAGGAGAGCCCAGATAGGCTCTCCTGGCGTTATGTCCGTGTGAGTTGAGCCGTCCGTGGCCCGCTGTACTTAATAGCGGTAGTAGGACGGTTGGTAACCTGCCACCGGGGCCTGATAGCCGTAGTCACGACCCATAAAGGTCTGACCGGCTGCCATACCTGGTGAGAGCAGGGCATCATTGACGAAGTTACCGACACCGCGTTGTTGATTGAACTCAGCAGACAGGGTCGGTGTCTGGATGCGGGTAGACAGACCGGCTTCTGAACAACCGCGGATCAAGGCGGCTGTGAATTCCGTACTGAACGTTATACGCTGTGCAAAGCCGGTGAACACGGCATTGTCGTGCGTATATCCTGATATCATCTTCCGTCGTTCCGCCAATCGAGAAATCAGCGGTATTTCCGTGCGGTAGAACGTATCTGACCACAGCCGTATCTGCATCGGGTCTTTATCTCCAATGAGATTGGCGACGGCCAGGTAGTCAATTGCCCGAATATCCCGCTTAAGGCCGTTACTGTCGGTGTAATAGCCCATGTGGATACGGTTGTTCACGTCCGTGAACATGGCCCCGGACGTAGCATTGAAGTGCCGGCTGAACAACCCGTTAGTCAAGCTGTCGGCCGCTTTCATGATCACTTCCTGTGCATTGGGATTGCCATTAGCCGCTTCTTTAAAGACGGCCAAATACCAGGTCTGAGGCCCACATTCCGGTACATCCAGGGAGATGACCAGACCCGGCCGGAACAGGCGGGTGATCAGGGCTCCCAGATCCGGCAGCTGAAAGCCATCGGACTTGGTGTCGATCCGCGTGCCAAACCCCCGCTGGTCATTTTCCAAGTTGGCATCGATGTTAAGTGCACCGATGTCGTACATGTCAATGCCTTGGGTATTAGGCGACGGCCGCAGGGCCTGAATCCAGTTATTGTCATCCCGGACGGCCGTCGCTGTCGCCAACCACAACAGAATGGATGATGGAGTATAACTGAAGTTGGACGCAATGTCCGTTACAATGAGACGTGCTACATATCGCTGCGTCGGTACATTGTACTGCTGAGGTTGATAAAAGTTGTACCCGGTGACAGGGGCCAACGGAGCGTAGATCACATCGACAAAACCTGACAGAGACGAGATGGTCTGTTCCCGATTGCCGGCATTTAGGGATTGTGCCTGCCGCTGATCCTGCGAAGGATTGCGCTGTGAGGTAAACCTGACGATGATGTCCGACCGCACGGGTTCACCGACGGCATTGTCCAGCTCCTGCCGGCTGAACGAGACATTGCAGATCAGACTGCTGTCATAGCTGGCTGATGCCAAGTTGATGTCCATGAAGCCCGGTTGGTGAATTTCAAGTTCTACCGTAGCTGCCATACCGGCGCTTAGTGCTAACCTTTTCACCAGATTCTTATCTTCCGGGTTGAAGCCGGATGGAATCACGCAGGCATCAGCCATACGGTAAGGGCCTACCGGGAAGTGTTGTTTCACCTTTTCCAACACTCTTTTATAGAGTTCATCATCCATCGCATCGCCGGCGACCCGTATTATTTCCACCTGACGGTTGTAGACCGTTTGGTATATGGCACTAGGGCGTTCCCCAGTGGCTTCTATGATCAGTGTGTGGTAGGCGACACCTAAGTCAGCTACATTCTTCAGCTTCACGCAAACCACAATGGCCGAATAGGCCAATGCCGTATCGACTGTGTTGTCGATGTTGATGAGTGCTATCTCAAACTTGGGATCGGCCTCCTTGTAAATATCCGCCAAGGTCTGATGCATCTTGGTCAGGTATTCACTGCCCACGCCGGGCGATATAGGGGCGGCAAACAGACCGCCTGCATGAAACGACCACGGCTGACGGCCGGTAGATGCCGGTGTCGTCGGAGTCTGAGGCGGTGTGGGATGGATGTAGCCGGTCGTACCGGTAGCTGGGGTCGGACGTATGTTTTCGTCTTTAATGGCCATGGGAGAGCTCTCCTATTGTGTTACGGTTTTTCAGAATATCCTTGCATGCATGCAGGCTGCGTGAGGATCCGTCACGCAGTGTGACCCTCTTTCTGAGGTAGGGTCCTATTCAGTATATGGCTTTAAAAAAGCCTAGAATCTATATGGCGTGCATAAAGACCCTCGTAAGAGCCGATCTCTCGTCAATACTAAACGAAAGTGGCGTTATGATCTCTTGATCATAAAATTTAATGCAGTAGTATGACTGCACGATATTACGACGACGAGTCATGTTGTAGCGATTATCCTCCGTAAATAACCATCCAGCCGTATGAGCCGGATGAGAGTGGATTTATAGCCGCTCCAAATGATCGGAGGGTGTACGTATTTTTTTATGGTACGGTGGGCCGTTTTATCGTTTGAAGGGTATCCGTTTACGGGGCTCTCCTTATAAGCCTGACCTTTTTTATAGGCATTACCATGTTGGACTTGTTTTCTTCACGCCCGGTCGCCCATGTCACCGCGATCAGTGATCCGGCGTTCCCCTACTTACGTACGGCGTACCGACGAGAAGTGACTGATATTATCAATTACTACCAACAACGCGTCTATGCCGTTAAGAACAACCATTTGTTGGCACGCATCCTGTATGCCTTAAGCATCCCGATGCAATACGAGACGTTACAATACGCCAGTGTCGCTGAGACTCGAGCGGCGTATGTCGCCAACAGTTTTCGTTTAACCAGTGAACTCACCGCTGGTCGTGTCTTTGAAGGTGTCTTTTATGGACCAGGCTGTCCTGAAGTCATCCTGCACCGGGAGTGTTATTTTGATCCACTGCGGGCGACCCAACATTGGAAACATCTGGCGGCTGTACAAGTTCACCGACATCCGCAATCCCATACTGGACTGTTATTACCGAACGGTAAGGCGACGTGTACGGAACAGGGTATCGCAGTCCTCAGCGTCAACATTGCATTATTGGCTGTGCAATACCGTGGGTTTGTACTGGAGCAATACCGTCAGCAGCAGAATGGAGCGACAAGTCTTTTGGGCATCAACCACTTCATTCACATGTACGTACTGCCGAATATGTTGTACAGGCATGTGGATTACCTTTTGCTGAACCGTGTACTAAACCTGTACTACGGGGCCCCTATGGGACAAGCAACATTGAAGCATCCATTTCTAATTTACGATTACAACCAAAAGCTAGATCACTCTTTGTCGGTGTATCTGAAGCAATTGAAGAAACGTAATTTGACACTGACGGACACACTGATGAGTCTACCGGCTGTCTATGCTGAGCAGCAGCTTGCTGCTTTGCAATTGCCAAACTATGCCCCGACACGTCAAGTGGAGTGGGCCATGGTATTGAGTCGACTGCCCGTCATTCAACTGTTGGTTGATCTGAGCCTGAGTCATACTGGACGGCGGGATCGAGATGATTTCAATGCCTTACGCCGCTTATTGACTCGGCTGTTGCGGGATCAAAGCCTGTTGGGGCATTTACCGGCCGGGCTGGATATGCAATTACAGATTCAGTTACAAGCACTAATAAGGCAGATCAGTGCGTAAAGTATTTCAGTAACGGATAGGCCGAGATCAGATACCGTCCCGACGCAATGATGTATTCTTTAATCTCAGGGGTATACGCAGTGGGAATCAATCGACTGCCGTCATACACGATGCCGGGTGTGATAAGGCCAGTCTCTAAGTAGCGTTCGATAGCCAGTACATCCGCTTGCCCTCGAGTCTTCTTATCAGCATGTTCAATAGTCAGATTCATCGCTTCATTAATAAGCCCCATCAGTTCTATGTACGGTACGTTATTTTGACGCAATTGCTCTAAAAATGCAATTGCATCCCGGTGTTCATCTTCAGTCACCATCATCGTCCACTCTTTCGTTAAAAGGTAATCACTTATGTCTGCACTCGCTACTGCATTGCGTGAGATTCATTTCTCGATCCCAACTCGCGCTTTACAAGAAGCCTTTACACCGCCGGATGCGACGTGGCGTAAAGCTCCGATCAGTCTGGATGAACAAATCATGGCAAAAGTATTACGGCCTCGTGTCTTATCAGACTGCAACTTGATGGGTGGAGCCTACTGCATAGTCTCCTTGGAAGGCCTAAACCCGACCTACGTCGATACGTACAGCATGGTGTACGAAATACCAGGTGATCGGACACAGTATCGGGATATTATGTCGGTTCTATCGATCGGGTATTTGCCATTTGCTGGAGCCTACAGCGATATGAATCCCGGGATCGGTATGGTCGCACCCCAGAGCATCACATCATTGTCCAGTGCCGCTCAGCGGGTAGCTGACAGTGTAGGGGGCGTACCGCCGATCTCCAACGCCTATGTCGAACTGATCGGTGCCCGTAGTGTGTTGGTTCGAGATCAGGCTCGGGTCACTTCATCTTATATTTTACGGTGTATGTTAGCCAACGATGAGCAGTTGAATAATCTTAACCCACGGTATTGGATCCCGTTCAGTAAACTTTGTGTGTTAGCCGTACAGGCTTATATTTACAACGAACTGTATATCCGCATGGATCTGATGTATTTGGCCGGTGGTCAAGAGCTGGGTGCATTTAAAGACTATGTCTTGTCCCTTAGTGAGGCCAACCTCAACTACCAGACTTACTTATTGGAAAAATGGCAAGTCTCTGCTTTTATGAACGACACCAACGCCTACCAACGATTTATCAAACTGCAAATCAATCCCGCTGTCTGAGCATCATATCGAGCAAGTAGAGCTATACTGCTCTACTTGCTCTATGCCGTCAGTATCCCATTTCTGAGATGAGCCATTGTTTCTTACAGTAAAAGCCTAACGACTCCAGTACCAATCGATAGCCATTGGTCAGTTCCAATACGACCCGCTTAGTATCCATGATGGCTTTAAGTTCTTCAGGGATGCCGTGCGATTGGACATGATCGAGTGGAATGAGAAACATACCGATCGTCGTCTTTTTGTTTAACCGCATCCACGCTTCTAACCGTGACGCTAATTCACGATCTACAATAGCCTGAAGCCATTGTTTGACTGCCGTCTTATTTTCCAGCTTAGTGGGAATTTTAATGGCGACATACGGTGGAGGATTCACCGAGCCGTACTTCGGTGCAAAGACTTCTTGCCACAATGTGTAATGTTGAAACGGAGATTTGTCAGGTGGCAGGACGTACCCGGCTGCATCTTTGATCATCATGCTACGGCAATACTCTTCATCACCTTGCAGCAATGACAATGTGATCGACCGTTCCACATCCCCGATACTGCGCAATAGTTTATACAACGAGATTTTCTGACCACTAGCTACGGTGTCCAAGATTCCTCGAATAGTCGCATGAGTATTTTTAATCAGACTCACTGGACTTGCGCTGCTGATGAGGTGTACTCCTTTGGTATCGTACTCTGGTTCGGCATAGACATTACCTTCCTGGTATATGGTGCGAGCTGCATAATGTTTAGCTTTACTAGTGAGCATAAAGGCATCCCAGATGTATTCCCCTTTTACAGCCAAGACATACAAATACTCTTTGGGAGTATTCATATTGGCTGACAGGATGGCTAAGATGTGGGCCATCGATTGCGTGGTCAAATACGCGACAGCAGCTGCGATCCCGAGGGAGGTCGCATTGACGGCGCTGTTGCCCTGATACCACTCCACCCACTTATCGACCGAATAACAGGAACTGTCAGTATCGCTGAGCGGGACGACCCGCCGTAGCATGTGAGGGATCTGGGCGATCGAGGCCGGCAGATTGTCCGTGAGAAAGAAGATGTCGATCAAGTCACGGTATTGGCCGATGGTATCGTAGATGTGATCAGCCGTTCCTACAATAGCATCTAGTACACCGGCCTCCGCCATCTTATCGTAGTTCTTACCCATGCCTTTGATCTGCATCGCACAGACCTGGTGGGAGAATAACACAATGTCTTCGTTGAGGGTCTTGACCCTAGCTAAGCTATTCGGTTCAGCCGTGGTGACGATGGTAGCCAACGTCTGTAAAAATGTCCGTACACAGTCTGAATTAAAGAGGCGAAGATGATAGAAATCACCGGTGTACACAAAAGCCGCCCGCTGTAATGGATCTAGCGTCTCGACATACGTCCGAATCGTCTGTAAATACCGACCATCTCGCCAATACAGATCGGTAGAATACTGAATGACCTGCATCATCTCCTCGACTGTCGGGTAATGTAAGGCGTATCTTGTCATCACGGCTGTCATCGCCTCTCGATCGGTATGAGTGATCGTAGAAATGATGTTATTAATGGCAATATCGGGCGACCAATAATGGCGGTTACCAGCCAGCATGCGTTCATTGGTGGCATTACAAAGTGAGACGACAGTGCGAGTGATAGAGGTCAGCGTGCTGTGTGCAGTAGGATTGTACAGCACCGTACCTTCCGTACCAAATGATCCCGACATGGCATTATTATAGATTTTCTTTTTGCTCTGAACGTTTTCCTGATATGTATGTTCAGCAAGATTACCTTCAGCCTTTGCCTGGTGAGATTTCTTCTTAGCGATCGAACGGAGCTTTTTGTTCTTTTCTGTAAAATTCACCAATATAGATCGGCGCATCTCAGGGTGCAGATAGACAGTAAAGCTTGGGGCTAGAATGTAGCCGTTGCGGATGACGTTCTGAATGAAGTGACTGAGGGGTGTCTCTGTCACATGGTTGTCTCCATTGTCAAGTCGTTCATAGTGACGGATGACGGGATCGCGCATGTTAGGAAACGCCTGGGTCTTCAGCGCATTCAGAATATAGGCACGGCATGCATCGAGTGGATCACCAGTCATGCTGTTTAAGTAATGAGTCATTTGATCGATATACTGGCCGATGGGATTGATCTGGCGGGTATAGGACTCAGTCGCTTTAAGGAAAGGATTTTGTGACATGGTGTAGCCTGTAGTACGGTAAAGGATCCATCACGATAACGGAATACCGTAAGAGAATATTGAAAAAAAAATACTAGCGCATAAAAGGAGCCCCCAAAGGAGCTCCCTCTCTGATCGACTTATCCTTGGATGTAAGCCGGCCGACTACGGTCTTTCAGCCATCTTCTCCCTGCCTTCACCATCCGTGTTACAGGATCAGTCTTTACCCTGTACTCCCATCTGTGGACAAATAATGAGTTTATTCCCTTTCTTACTAACTCCGGATGAAGGATGGTGACCTTCTTACTGTTAACTACAGAAAACGGCTCTCCGTAGTTCAGGCAGTACAGAAAGTCCAATTTACCAATTAAACTATCCTCATCGACTCTAAAAATAGTTTCCCCTATCCACCCATGGTTGCTGGGGGAGATGTCCTGTATCAGCCATGTGTCGAGGCCGATTTTGGCCAGCGCCATCAGGCGCCACTCGCCATTAGGACTATCATGAGCTCCCATGATAAATACTTGCGCACGGGGCACGTAGCCCTGCGATCGGAAAGATGCTCCGATTTGACAGCATATGATCGTGCCAATGAATTCATTTGCTTGCTTCTTATCCATTATTTTCACCTCTTGTAGTGTTTGTGAGACTAGAAATTTGAGCACAACGCTCATAGATAATATACGGGATTATAAAAATCTGCAATCGTGCTCCTGCGATACAGCGGCATAAATGCCAGGACGCTGCCTGGCATCATCACTCTAAAAAAAGAGCTGCTCTGGCACCATGAGATAACAGAGCAGCCAAGTCATTACAAGAGGAGATTGCAACACAAAACCAAATCGAAGTATACCTCTATTCCTTTACCCCACTAACAGAGCCGTCTCCCCGTACGGGGAGACGGCTCTATGCCGTACGACGTTCGAATGTAACGTCATTTCACCATCTTCCTTATAGCAGCCAAATAGGAAAAATACTGCTTAAGTTATCGTCGGTGTAGGTTTTTTAGAAACGCGGTCTCCTACGATGTGTTCTACTTTGCATACCATAAGTTACACCCTAAAAAAATATAGGGTCTTAACAGGCGCACCGTTCAGTGCGCCTGTAAAACCTAATTCCCTCCATTCAATGGATCAAGGCTAGTATATGGGATTATAAAAATCTGCACTCGCCCGATTTAAAAAACGAGCAGGGCGATACCACCTTGATGCAGTATCGCTCTACAGTCGACTCACTCCGGGCCTTCATGGATATCCCACAGATCCATGATCGCTTCGACCGTACACAGCCAGTCGCCGACGGTCGTCTCATAGCCCTCCCCTTCCATGTGCATCGGAATAAGGATCCGGGCTTGCATGAGATCGGCGATGCTGTAATCCAACCAAATGGCATGCCGTCGACTGCGCTGCAGTGTACAAGCCAACAGCCGGAAGTCGATCCGTTCAACATTCGGTCAGACTTGTACGTACAGGCCGTCATCCTGATCCGGTCGGTTGAGGATCCGGACGACAGTCAATCGATCTTCGGTGGCATAGAGGACATCCATATCCCCTTCAAACCGGTCGCCGTACAGGTCGATGATGCCTTGTATGTATCCCAAATCCCGCGGACTAAACGCTACTCCTTTAATGTAGTTTTTGCCGTTACGATAACGGTGGGGTAGGGGCCGCATGCGATTATCTCGTTATTGCCAAGGGACAGTAGTGGACTCACGGGTGATGACTTTACCGGTCGGGGACAGAATAGCCCACTGCTCTAAGCCGTCTGTCATCTCGGGTGTCCAAAACATCTTTAACAGAAACTCCGCCCCTGAGAAACTGACCCGTGGACCGTCCACACCGATCCACCAGCCGGACTCATTCATATAAATGGCTTTGGTCTGGCTGCCGGATTTGCACTGATACCCGGCAGTGGCGTAAGCCGGTAAGCGGTCTAACGAGCCTTCGCTGTTCATCAACCACCGGACGGGCGGCAGGTGTTCAAAGTTATAGACCTTCTCGGCCGTGATAAAGCGCATTCGTTGCATTTTAGCTTGGATGACCGATAAGCCTACGGCCTGGGGTTCGTATTGTAGGTTGAGGTACATGTTACACCTTTAGGGTTTGATACACCAACCAGACGCCGTGTATGAGAGCATACGTCTGGACGTATAAGTGCTAGGGTGATAGAAATCAATGACATCTAATAAAAGTCATTCATGCGCTGACCGCTTGGGTTTTGATAGTGAAGCCGCTGTACCCCATCAATGTCAAGGTATCACGAATCTTTGTGGCGTCTTCTGCAGTCGCCACCGGGATGGTTACCGAGACTGTCATGACATCCGCTGTGGTGATCGAATTGGAATCTATCCATTCATACGCTAAGATCTCCGTACGTTTATCCGGCGATTCCAATAACAGATAAGTGTACTGTGTAGGATCTTCTTCGGTGCCCGAAGGAAGTAGTGGGTAAACGATCCTGGCTTTCTGGCTGACGGCATCCTGCTTGATGGCCATCGAGTAGTCCAGGATGGCTTTTATTTTACTAGCTGTACGAGACCCACCTAAAACCGATGGGGCTAATGTCGTAAAACTATACCGGCGATTAGGGACAAACGTATACATGGTTAAAATCCTACAAAGTAGTAAGGGTCGTCGCCGCTGGTCAACACCAGGCTATCCAACGACGGATGGTAAAGGATATACTGGACTTGCGACATCACCTGAAAATAGCCTTGATCACGTATCGCAAAATACACATCTAATCCAAACGCTACCGTGAGCTTCTTCAGTTCATGAACGAAGATGGGGTTAGCATTCAGTAGATTGTGTTTGAGTAGTCTATCAATATACGGTAGATCTTGCAATTGCTTACCGTATACTTGAAAGTCCGTGGTAAAAGACGCCATGATCTGGTTGATCAATTCTTCGTACCACTGTTGGGCTGTCCAGTAACGAAGGTCCTGCATCACGTTCTGAGAGCGTCGTAATGAATGCAATCCATTATCGACGGCGTGTACCGTCCACTCCGAGATGAGCTGATGCACGATATGCATCAGCCCCTGTCGAAATGTCTTCGCAATACCATGAATATCGATTATGATGTACGTTGGGAATTGCGTCGATGTCGATAATGGTAGTCCTGTATCAAAGTGTGCTGTAGTAACGTTCCACATACGGTAAACTCGGATCTGTATCTAAGTGTAGTAAAAACTCATCCTGCTCTGTAGGTGATTTGACCATAAACCCAATTGTATCCGGCATCTCTAACCACAGGTAGTGATACGGCAATAGACCGTGTTCGTGATACACTCCACATTCCCCTAAGCGCTGAAAGATTGCATCGATCAACAATCCAGTACTGACAATGATCTCTTTCGTGGAATGGGGAGGTCGGTAACGGCCGCAGTCATCCAACAACGTCTCGATAAAACAATGGCGTAAGATTGGATAATCCTCTTCAATCTTAAACAACTCGAACAAATCGGTACAGAAGGCATCGATCATCGCACTACGACGGAGATGGACATCCTTGAGACAATCGTACTGATCATTTTGTTCCATCTGACACTGGTAGAGGCTGAAGATCGGTAACGTCCGCAAGCTGATCGGTGAGGCCAGGACCAGGCAAAGAGGTGGACGTAAGAAGTCAGTCATAACGACCTACAAGGTGCTTTAATGAGCACATCCGAGGACATATAGTGACGCAAGTCCGATCGGATCAGCAACATACTGTACCGATCCAACCACCGGTGAAATAAATACTCACCACTCAAGCCAGGCATCATTCTTTCCATATGGTCGTAGATCTCTATCAAGAGTGTATCAACCGTGAATTCGGCTAACGTCATAAACCGATCATCCATCAAGGAGTCATCAACACGTTGATAGAACAACTCCCAAAATGGCTCATCAAAATCTTGGTAAACCGGAATCGAAACGATAGTCTCTACGATCAGGTGCAATGGAAAGTACTGATACAGCTTAAAGCGGGGGTCTTCAAAATGACGCAGCCACTGCATGTCCATCGTGACAAGAACAGGAGCCTGTCGGTAATCCCGTCTATGTAGCTGACGGGCACTGGGGCGAGTAGGAGTTGATGTAGTAAAGGCCATAAGGTGCCTCGCAATGACTAAGGAGCCCAATCATCTAAATAGATGCTGTTGGTGTCAGATAGATCCGGCAGACCGAGTTCTTGTAACGATTGAAGTCGGTACATCTCACGGTCCCAGTCCTCTGACTGTTGCCGAGTCCAATCAACGATACGAAAGTCTTCAGCTCGATCGATGATCACATCATGCTGATGACGTTTAACGAAAAAGATAGACCACACTTGGTTATCTATAAAGTCATCGACCAGTTTGATCAGCTCAAAACACAATTCTTCCAATTCATCATACCGCACCCTATTGCGGTACATGGGTTGAATGTAATTGCCTATCATAGTCTCTGATGTAGGATTCCAATCGTGATAAACCCGGCGGCTAATTCGTATCTTGATCAACAACACTGCAGTTTGAATAGCCCGTACCGGTACTTTCGGTACCGGACTTAGAAACCGGTGTTTATGTTGCATGATGTACCGTGGGATAACGACTACCCCACTGTCATCGACGACCGCTTCTCGGACTGCATCCAATTCGGTTAAAGGGATTTGCAACGGATATTGCGATTCTGCATAATACCGTCCCGTTTGCAACAACGGTACGATATCGTTCATAACGTAAATACCCGGTTCAGGTGGTAAGAAATACGGCCCAATGTGATCCTGCAACCGCGGAATGTACTCCAGTAACGGGATAACCAGAGAAGCACGGGGTTCTAACATGGGCGCTATGTCGTACGGATTCATAAACTGCGCACCAGAATGAGTTGGCTGTACGTCACAATAGCTTTTAGAATTGTGCCGTTAGCAAAATGCAATCCCTGCGTGTTAATCCAATACCCCATGTGCCGATCCACCAATGTCTTAATGGCAGGAATTCTGTAAATTGTTTTATACAAGTCGTGGGTCAGATGGTTGGCCATTTCAACGAATTGACCACGGTGGCGCAGTACTTCGACCAAGCTCTCCTGGACGATCCAGTCAAAGGCTTCTTCGATATCTGCAGCCGTCAATGGTCGGAATGGTGTCAAGACAAACCATTCCGACTGAATCGCCGGTAAGATTCTCGGCGTGACATCGCCGAGGTCAGCAATCAGTATCGATTGCGTGCGGTATAAGTTCATACGTGTGGACTCCTCTTATTCTATCACATATCGCGTATCGCCGTTTTTTTATCGATAACCGGTAGGCATCCCCTCGAAATGAAAAAAATAGCGTCATAGACGGTTTAGGAGGCCTTTACGCACTCCTAAACCGTCATAGGCATTCAGCCGCTATTACAGTATCAATCCGTGTTCATTCAGCTCCTCATCCAGATGGATCTTTTTCGTGATCGCACTGGTAGTATGCTCATCGATTTCTTTGATCAGTTTTGTCAACCGATCGATGACGCTGGGGAAATACCCGGCGACTGTCACGATGTGGAGTGGCAAGTCGACCGTGATGGCATCTTTGAGTTTATCGTCGATGTAGCCCGTGGCACGATAGCCTACCGGGATCCCGATCGCTGCATCGGTCTGGGCATCGGAAATGGAGACTGCCGAGATCACATTATGACCCCGAGCGATCTCGACATTCTTGGAGTAAAACTCCAGATGCGACAGTTGGGGTTCGATCGCCGTCACTTTCTGATAATTCAAAAAGTTCGACAGATCCGCCGAATCCAGTTCGTGGTTCTGTCCGGAAAAGATCGCAGCCAGCAACACGATGATGGTCTGGACTTTCTGATCCACGCTACCCCGCGGTGTCGCCGAGCTGTTCTCGTAGTAGACCATGTTGACCGGCTTTTCTACTTTACGGGCACAGGCTTCGTAGCCTTTAAGGGTTTTCATGGTGTTATCGACTTCTATGCGGCTGTCGGTACTGCCAATTGTGATGACGATTAGCTGTGCGTCTTTGGTCATTAGTTGACCGGCGACGATCGGACCGATGACTGAGCCAGAGCCCCCAGAGGCGCTGTGAACTATGACATTGATATCCCCGGGCTTGTACCGATGTAAGATTTCTTTCGCCCGCTCAGCGATCGCTGACGCATTGCTATCACGCTTCTTGCCAGACCCATCTCGATCTTCGATCAAATACACCCGCTCATCCGAGATATCCAAGCCAGCTCTCTTGAAATTACTGGCACTCGTATCTATAAATACGGGTTTAAAGGCGGCAAAGCCGTCGCTGGGCCGATCGGCATGCCGCATCAGCTGCGACACGATGTTGATGCCGGCCCCACCAGCTGCGTAGATATTCATGGTATTCATTCAGGTACCTCTTTGGTTTGGTAATGGATTCAATCATTCAGCGATAAAGAGCTCGGTATGAACTCCTTATATTCGGACATCGTCGATTCGACTATCGCGACATAATGCGTTAATCGTTTCGACCGGTAGCCAGTATAACACTTCAATGTATCTCGACGCGAGACACCGCGTTGGCGACATTCTTGCAAGACGCCTCCTCCGACTTTTACGGCTGTCGGGATATGAAACAAGTTGCAAGATTTGACTCGCCGACAATGGTACCTGGGCATGATTTGCATCAGCCCCATCGCACCTTGACGACTTCTGGCGTGAACATGAAAACGAGACTCGGTCTGCATGACACCCACGAGCAGACTCACCGGCAGATGCTGGACTCTCGCTTGTTCATGGATCGCACGAGCGATCCGTCGTGCCGTACTCTTTTTCATTTTGCTTTGAGCCAAGATCCACTTTTCAGTTTTAATTGGGCTCGCTGCATAACTAGTCAGAGATACTGACAAGCCGATCAACAGTACGGATACATATTTCAGTAAGGTCATAAAGCCTCCTATCGTTTAAACTCAAGCAAGATAGACTACGGATGTCAATCTCACCGGTAGTATATGATGCCAAATTCCTCTTGAATATAAGGCTCATCCAGATAAGCGCATCGTCTAAAAAAATACATACGCCATAGTGGAGGGCCATTAGACCCTCCACATAACAGGCTCACTCGATTAATCGACCTAACTTTCTACGTCCATCACGATCGTTGCTAGTTTACTTAAAAAGTAACGGACACTCTCAGCGTAATGATCACGATTCTCAATGTCTACCGCATACTGCTCCCGCTCAGCTGGAGATGCCGTACGCGAGTCATACGCCGCGATCCGATGCATCCGAGGCCGGACACACCGCATACCCCGCCGGACGTCCTCGGTCAACGGGACACCCAGATAGGCATCTGCCGTCTCGATAGCAAGATCACTCGCTATAAACGCCATCACCCGCCCCCAACCGACCTCCGGTAATGGCGGTACTACCGGTGGCAACACCAATGACTCTAACGTCTCTAAGCGATGCTGATACTGATTTACCAGTTCAACCTCGATCTGCGGTAGTCTTTTATTTAAGTACGCATCGATTCGCTCGATCACTGCCGTACTTACCCGCTCGATAGTTTCCTCTGTCGCATTCTGTGCATGCATACATGCCTGGATCTCCTGAACGATTGGATCATTCGCCCAATCTATCATGACCGTTTCACGCAGACTATTTTGCACGATCATCGAGACATCGATCGGCGTCACTGTTTGCGTGGTGATCTCACGCCCACATTGTCTCATGGTCATGATCGTCAGCCCCCTTCATACGCCCTAATCCATACTGTGTCAATCCCGTACGGACCACCAACCGCCCGTATTCATCCGTATAAAATTCCCCTATACCTATACACCGGTGAGGCTTATCCTCCTTATACTCCTCGATTGGCTCTCCTTCCACCGAAATCGATAGATCCGACATGTCGCCAGATGTCTTTAAGGTGTCTGTCACTGCCACATGGGCCTCATCTAACACAGATGAGACATCGATAGGCTCGATCGCCTCATGATGTATGCTAGCCAGCTTATTCGGTATAATACGTAATGCCATCGTCATCACTTCTCTCTTGTTAAAAAATACAAAGGGCATAAATGACCGATCCCTCACGGGTCGGTCATAGCCAATATATGTCGGTGTTTTTATCTTCAATCAATTCTAGCATCCAACGCACTTTATCGATATGCTCGGTCCTACTGACCTCACATGCCTACGGCTCTTAATGTTTATTCTATACCTACCGCCACCCTCTACCAGAGCAAACCTAAACATTAGAATAAACAAATATAAACTTTATACACATAATAGCATATAGAGATAAAATTTTATTCAATACTGCTAATAATTTGGACGACTAATTTCAGTCGGCCGCATGAGAGCTCATGGACAGAACGAGCGAGGCACGAGCGAGAGATGGACAGGAGATCGAGTGCATTAAGCCATCACAACACCTACTCTAGTCTTAATTTATAGACTCAAAAAGCGGGAGGGGGGGGCGAAGCCCCCCCCTTCTGATTTTTGCTCTATATGAAATACCCGCAAGTAAACATACAATAATAATTTATTTATTTTTTTATCACCACTGGAAGCCTAGACATGAGCACCGCAATTACCGACTTACAGCTGGATCCAGCTTCTGATAGTCAGAAGGATGTATCGCAGACAACTGTTAAAGAATCTACAACAGAGAAGTCCTCTGCTACTCCGTCTAAGGAAAAGACAGTTGAAACGATCGTGCTGGATGGACCATTATCGACGATCTATACTCAAGCTTTGCAAGTAGCCTACTCTAAGCAACGTCCGTTGCAGGATGATACCGATACCACAATAGCTAAAGAGAAGATGGCCATCGATGCGAGTATGATGGGTGTTATGGAGGTAGTGGATAAACAAGCCGTGTATAGCCCGAAACCCTTATACATCTATGTGACGGATGATGAACACTTGACGGATAAGCAGGCGGAGACGCCGTCGACCGCTGAGACGTTTGATCGCTTACGGGTAGCGACTGAATCACGGCAATATAATGGCATTTGGTTCTGTGCAGAAGATGGGTACAAGTTAAGCCGTGCACAATGCCTTCTGAGCGATTTTATTCAGCAGTCGGGGGGTAGAGTGTTTTATAGTAAAGAGAGCCTCTGGCGGGCTCTGGGACTGTGATATGGCCACTCTAAAGCAAGTCTTCGATGAAGTCTTTCGGCACGTGAAGTTTAACAGGGCTTTGGCGCATCAGCAGTACCTGTTCCATACCGGCTTTATGAACAAGAACGACGAGCATTTGCTGTTCTTCAGTGGTAAATTGACAGGGGTGCATTTTATTCGCTTCACCCCAAAGGACTTCGATGTTTTTTACAACGATCTGCTGGATGTCGATCTAGGGAATGTGAAGCATGCGATCTCGATGGTCGAAGCGATCGACCCGCGCTGGGTGATCGCCAGTGACGCCTTTAACTTAGTGACGATGTATATGGTACATCGGTGGTTAACGACGCCGGCGTTGGATGATAAATCCCGAGAGCAGGCAGCGACCGGTGCAGCAATAATCTTCTTCTATCGATCCGCAGCAGCGATGTTGAACGAATGGTTTCGGTATCCGGTCGATGTCGCGTTAGCAGAAGCGACGTATGCGAACCTCAGTAATCGGTTTTTGATTCGTAAGTTAGACAGCTGGCAGGATGTGATGCTGTATAGGGCGACTGAGATCGTTAAACAAGAAAGTGTACACCGGAAGACGTATGAGTCGTTTAACGACGACTATGCAGTCGTCCAGCTGGTCAACGATGCCCGGGGACGAATGGCCGACATCATTAAGAACATCTACGCCGAGATGATGAAAGCGCATAAACGCGGGGAGCGATTAAAGACCAGCAGCGATATGTCGGTGAATCTGGACGGCGACGAGATTTTAAAAGACAAGAGTCACGGGCTGTCGGATTATTCGCAGTATCTATTCTCCATCATTCACGATGAAGCCTCCTTTATCAAAGCGGAGTTGGTGGATATCGTAGCCAAGATCATGCCGACGATGCAGACGCGAGGCTTTCGAGCGTGTTTAGAATGGATGAGTGAGTATTGCGGACACAAGCAGTATGATGTGATTCAAGACTTTATCGAGCTGACGTTGATTCACAGCTACCATTACTTCTTGACCCATGAGTACATGGTCATCAACAGTCGGGATATCTCGGGCCTCCTGGGCCGTCTGAAGAACATTTATGTCAGTAGCCGGAGTACCGATGTCGATCTCATGAAACTGCGTGAGATGGGCTCTCAGATCGTCCAGCATGCCACCGGTAAGACCAACGAACAATCGACGGCGGCGATTCGGACGGGACTGTTACTGTACTTGACCTTACGGACGTATACGCGTCATCATTATGCAGGATGACAAAACTGCATCACTTCCGACTAACTCAGAGAGTAGCATGACTTCACCGAAACAAAGTAAACAGCTTTACATCAACCTAGACCAATTTATCGTCGATCGAATCGATGGGCCTATGCGGCATCAGATGGCCTGTGTGACTACTAAAGAAGTAAAATACGATGTGGTCGATATCAATCCGTTTTTTGATCGGCTAGTCCGTCCCCCAGAGGGCTATACGGTAAATATCTGGTATGCTGACTGTTGGAAAATATGGCAACGTTCGGCACGCAAAGCCTGGCTGATGGATCAATTGTTACAGTGGGCTAAAGATGCACGACACCGTCAAACCTTGGCATACGAGCTAGGCCATGGGTTTCTGCTGCTTAATCCAGCATTTGCTGAACAGTTGATTCCGCAGTGGTGTGCCAGTATCCTAAACCGAATACAGTGGTGTGGATGGGTGCCAAGAGCCGTCCGCAGTTTCGATAATTCGGCGGGTTTTATTAACTGTTTTCCGGTGATGGAAAATGGCACACTGATTCAGGTATTGCTATTGCGGTCTGGTGAACTTGTCGCACTACAGAAATAAAAAAATAACGGCATAGAGCCTGCTGGAGCTTTTACGCTCCAGCAGGCTCTTATGTCGCTATTACTCTAACCACATATCGGTGACAGTCTCTGTCGAATTGAAGGCATCGGTTTCCAAACTTGGTGCATCCTTTTCTTTGACCATGTGATAGCTAAGGATCCAAAACGATCGATCCCAGCGCTCCCGGCCATTTTCGACTGGGACGGCATAGACGTACAGTCGATTGATGGATATCTCAGGTCGCAAAATGAGATCTCGCTTGGCCTCTACACAGTCCTTATCATCGATCAGCTTCGGGATGGCCGTGACGTTGGCATTGATATGAGCGGTATGCACCGCTTTGATCGCTTCTTCACTATTACACAACAGTACGTGATAATCCATACTAAGACGGTAGTCCGCCTGACAGGTGAATGAGGTGATGAGAGCGAGTACGAATAAAAGAGTGCGCATGGGTATATACCTAGAAACAAAGGATGGAAATATCGGTCAGGCACAGTATATGCGACTGTCCTCTTTTTCAATCCAGGCATGGTATAGACGTTTTAATCCATCGAGAGCTCCTTATGACTATTTTATTTTTAGACGAATGGTCACAGTACCCGAGTGCCATTGTTGACACTGCGACTGTGAATACCTCGTTCATCCGTTACAGCGCCTTGTTGCGCGAGATGAACATTAAAAACCATGCCTTTCCTTTGCAGTTACACAATCCTTTGTTGCAGGGGGTCAATCCGTTTGATGCAAATTTGACACCTGAGCAAATCCTGATGATCGCCATCGAATCTAAAAACAATGTATTTTACTTCATGCGTGAAGTGGTACGTGTCCCGGCACCGGCAGGCCCCGGCGTGACTCACCTCTTTGCCAACCGTGGCAACATCGCTTTATTTTGGTTATTTTACAATCACATCATGACGATGCTGATACAACCGCGTCAGACCGGTAAATCCGTCTCTACCGATGCATTGCAAGTCTATTTGTTAAATGTCCGCTGTCAGAACACGACGATCAATTTGTTAACGAAAGACGATGCCCTACGCGCCCGTAACTTGGCACGGATTAAAGACATCGCAATGGAACTCCCGTGGTACATGCAGCGACGCAGTAAAAAGGATGTCGCCAATACTGAAGAGATTACGATCGCAGCATTGAAAAACAGCTACAAAGGGTTTTTGCCTCATCAATCGCCAAAGCAGGCTTTGAATGTAGGCCGTGGTCTGACCAGCCCGATCTTCCACATCGATGAATTGGCCTTTCTTTACAATAACGAGATCATGATCCCCGCTGCATTGGCCGGCGGTGGTGCGGCTCGAGATATCGCTGCGAGTCGAGGTGAACCGTACGGTACGATCATGACCACGACCGCCGGTAAGAAAGATGACCGGGATGGGAAGTATGCCTACCAGCGGGTCGTCAATTCGGCTATCTGGTCAGAACACTTTTATGATGTCGCTGATGCGGCTGCACTGGAGCACGTGATTCGACGTGCCTCCCCCAAAGGCACCTTGGCCGTGAATTGTACGTTCAGTCATCGTCAGTTAGGATATACGGATGAATGGCTCAAACGTAAAATGGAAGAATCTGGTGCCGTAGGCGATGATGCCGATCGTGATTTTTTTAACCGTTGGACTTCAGGTACTCAACGCCTCCCGTTACCGATTCACCTAATGGAAAGGATCCGTGAATCCCGGCAGATCGATTGTCACACCCAGATCAGTAAACCATACGGCTACGTCACTCGCTGGTATATCCCGGAAGCCCAATTAAAACCACTCATGTTACAACAGTCGACAGTGATGGGTCTAGATACGAGCGATGCCGTCGGTCGGGATGATATTGGCATGGTGATTCGTCATGTCGTCACCGGTGAGATCGTAGCTGCTGGTAACTACAATGAAACAAACTTGATCACGTTTGCAAAATGGATTGCAGAGTTGTTGGAACAGTATCCAAAAATGACATTAATAATTGAACGGCGCTCATCTGGGGCTTCGATCCTGGATTACTTGATACTGCAGTTGGTCAGTAAAGGTATAGATCCATTTAAGCGTCTCTACAATCGTGTCGTGCAAGATGCAGAAGAACAAAAGGAGCGGTTTAAAGAATTGCAACGGCCGTTTCATATGCGGCATCAAGAAGTCTATACGCAATACCGTAAACACTTTGGTTTTGCTACATCTGGGAGCGGCCTGACGAGCCGTACCGAGCTATACTCGACCATACTACTGGCTGCAGCAAAAAACACCGGAGATCGCGTCAGAGACACGATACTGGTGGATCAGATTTTAGGCTTGACTACTCGTAACGGTCGCATCGATCACGGGGAAGACGATCATGACGATGTTTGCATCGCCTGGTTGTTGACGTATTGGCTGCTGAGCAATGGCAAACATTTGGACTTTTACGGGATCGACAGTCGGGTGATCTTGCGAGAAATCAATTCCAGTGATCCGGAAGTCGCCCCTGAAAACCTCTACCAGAAACAACTGCAACGGCAACTGCGGACCCGCATTGAGCAGCTCATCGCCGTCATTCAGAATGAGCACGACCCGTACATCAGTATGAAGTATGAACGGGAATTGATGGCACTCAGTCAGGACATCGTGTTAGAAGAAGGGGAGACGTTCAGTGTGGATAATTTGCTCAAGGAGCTCCGTGAGCAGAAGCAATTGCAGAACTCGAATCATAAGACCTCTGTCATGGGGTATAGGCCTCAGGGAGCCTCTCAGGGCTACTACCATCGATCTCCTACGCGAGGGAGCATATACTTTGGTTAAAAAAAAGAGAGGTGATAGAAACGCCCCCACGAGGAGGCGTCGGTAGTAGTGCGATGGG
>Ga0172372_10000731_pt1 | contig 50459 bp, 42 predicted proteins | sample LakKiv5m_2_FD_114544 | JGI IMG/M metagenome (GOLD analysis project Ga0172372, IMG submission 114544) | Freshwater microbial communities from Kabuno Bay, South-Kivu, Congo - kab_092012_9.5m | ecosystem: Environmental > Aquatic > Freshwater > Lake | place: Democratic Republic of the Congo...
GCGGCGAGGAGGCATGGATGTAGGGTTCGTCTGTTCGTCTTCATTGAATGGAGGGATCTAAAAAAGGGATCGGCAGTGGATGCGTTGGGTTGAGAATTCACTTGGGCGTTTGGATCGGCGGCATCCCGCCTCGCGTTGGTTTCCAGGTTTTCGGCTCGGACGATTCGTTCAGGGCGAGAGATGCCTTCTTTTTCACGCATCCCGGACAAGCGGGTTTCTCCGCACCAGTCGTCGCGCCGGCGGTTACCGGCTTGGGCGCCGTCGAAAACTCGCCCTTGGCTCCGCCCATCCGGATTTCCGTTTGCTTTTGGATGAACTCCAGCACGTTCGTGACGTCAGCTTCGGTCAGCCGGAAATTCGGCATCACGACCCCCTTGTATTGGGCCACCATGGCGAGAGCGATCGGATCCTTCTCGGCGATCATCGCGTCGGGTTCGCGGATCCAGCGAGCGAGCCAGGCGGGATCGCGACGGCTCCCCACGCCAAGCAAATCGGGCCCCGCGTGGGCCGTGTGTTCGCCGATCAGGTCGCCGCCGCCGATGGTGTGGCAGGTGGCGCAGCGGGTCCGGAAAATGTATTCGCCGCTGTCGAGGCTTCTCAGCTCGGGGGCGTTTTCGTAGCCGTTCCAGGTCGTTTTTGCGGTGCGGTAGCCGTCGAGCCAGGTGCCGAGGTGCTCGGCCAAGACCGTCGCACTTTCAAACGGGGTGCGGTGGATCCAGCGGCCGGTCTTCTGATTCCCCATGACCATGTTCACCTGATGATCATCGAGGTTCACCTCATCGCGGGCCGAGAGAAGACCGAATTTTTTCCGGAGATGGATGACTTCGCTCTCTTTGCCCCGCAGGAAGGTCCAGCCCGGTCCAGCCTCCCAGCGTTCGGCATATTCCTTCAGGACGGGAACCGTGTCCGTGTCGGGGTCGATCGAGATGGAGTAGAAAAAGATATCCTTGCCCATCCGATCTTCGAGGAGCTGGTAGAGTTGGCGCAGCTTGCTGGTCTCGAGCGGGCAGGCATCGGGGCAGGACGTGTAGATGAAACTGACCAGCACGATCTTGTCCTTGATCAGGTCGGTGAAAAACCGGACGTCTTCGCCGAGGTGATTCGTCAGGACGTAGTCGGGGAAGTAGTCGGCACCCCACCGGCTCGCGGGCGACTGCTCGGTGGCCCGAAGGGTCGCCGAAGCAAAGAAGCACAGGGCGATCAGGGAGAGTGCTTCGATCAGGAGTCGGTTCATGGAGGAGTGATCTTGGTTTTCGGAGGGGTGGCCAGTGGACGCGGGGGAGTGTCGGTCTGGAAGCGGCGCGGCGTCACTCCCCCTCTGCTCCGCCGGCGGATCCGATTGCCGGGTCTTCGACCTCGGTGAGTTCGTCGGCGAGGAAGTCGTCCTCCGAGACTTCGCCTTCCAGATCGTCTTCACCGATGGAGGGCTGGACTCGCGCGAGGATCACGTCGACGTCGCGTTGATTCCCCTCGAAGCGTTGGATCAGCCCGGCTTCAAACGCGGAGGGGGCCGGGACCTTCGCCTCGGTTTCCTCCACTGTCTCCGTCGCGGGAGCCGGGTTCGTCACCTCGGCGGTGGGGCTCTCCGGGGTTTTACCGCACCCGATGGTAAGAACGGAGAGGAGCGAAAGGGCGCCGCAGGCGAAGATTGAGGTCTGCAAGTGTTTCATATTTACAAAATATTGTGATAAATTAGAGAAGGAATCGAATTATCAGAAAATCTAAGTTAATACGAACGGCTATGCAAGTCGGATTCAAAAAAAAAAGAATTTTTTTTAAAAGTTTTCCGTTTCCACGGTTGAGCCTGGCATGGCAGGGGCCCGAGATCGATTTTCCCCAGGCGAGGGCGATGCGGTCGCTGTGGACCCGCGCCGCGAGGGAAATCGACATCCCTTTCTGGGGCTCAACGACAGACCTTTGGAAAAAAAAAGGGCGCCTCGATCGAGGCGCCCTTTTCAAACAGGGGTAAGTGGGGCGTCAGGGCCTCAAAGATGAATCGCGTGCCCGAAGGCGTCGCTTGTGGCTTCGTGAATCGCTTCGGAGAGGGTTGGATGCGCGTGGATGGTGTTCTCGAGTTCTTCGTAGGTCGCCTCGAGGGTGATCGCGAGCCCCATCTCGGCGATCAACTCGGTGGCTTCGGCTCCGATGATATGGGCGCCGAGGAGTTCGCCGTATTTTTCTCCGTAGATGAGTTTCACGAAACCCTCGGGATCCCCGGAGGCGAGGGCGCGGCCGCTCGCCTGGAAGGGGAACTTCCCGATCTTGACGGCGATCCCCTTTTCCTTGCAGGCGCGTTCGGTGAGGCCGACGCTGGCGACTTCGGGATGGCAGTAGGTGCATCCGGGGAAGACGTCGACCTTCTTGCTCTTGTGCTTGGGGTCGAACATCGACTCGACCGCGTGGATCGCCTCAAAGCTCGCGACGTGGGCGAGCCACGGGGGCCCGATGAGGTCGCCGGCGGCGGAGACGCCAGGGAGGTTGGTCTGGTAACGGTCGTTCGTTTTCACGTAGCCGCGGTCGGTGAGCTCGAGCTTGTCAGCCCCTCCGGGGAGGATCGCTCCGACGCCGACGGCGACGAGGCAGACATCGCCCTTGAGGACGACGGACTCCCCTCCCTTGGCGGGCTCGACGGTGAGCTCGACACCGCCATCGGTGACCGCGGCGGCGGTCGTTTTGGTGGCGAGGAGGAAGTGGATGCCCTGCTTTTTGAAAGACTTCTCGAGCGCGACGCTGACGTCGGTATCCTCTACGGGGAGGAGGTGGTCCATCATCTCGACGAGAGTCACCTTCGTGCCGAAGGCGTTGTAGAAATAGGCGAACTCGACGCCGATGGCGCCGGCTCCGATGATGAGCATCTCCTTCGGCTGCTCGGGCAAAGTCATGGCATCGCGGGCGTTGAGGACGCGCTTGCCGTCAAACTTGAGGAAGGGGAGGTCGCGAGCCTTGCAGCCGGTCGCGAGAAGGACGTGCTTCGCGTCGTGGGCCTCGGTCTTGCCCTCGGCGTCGGTCACGGTCACCTTGTTCCCGCCCGACGGGCTGCTGCCGGCGAGGGAGCCGATCCCACGGAGATAGTCGACCTTGTTTTTCTTGAAGAGAAACTCGATCCCACCGGCGAGCTTGTCGGAGACCCCGCGGGAACGCCCGATCACCTTCGACCAGTCGTAGCCGAGATTGTCGAAGCTGAGGCCGAACTCGGCGGCCTTGTCGCGCATGGTCAGATACAGGTCGGCGTTCTTGATGAGTGCCTTGGTGGGGATGCAACCCCAGTTGAGACAGGTGCCGCCAGCGCGGTCGTTTTCGATGCAGGCGACTTTCTTGCCGAGTTGGGCGGCGCGGATGGCGCCGACGTAGCCGGCGGGTCCGCCGCCAATGACGATGAGATCGTAGGAGGCCATGATATTTTTAGTAAAGTGTTAGGAAACGAGGAGCACGGGAGTCTCGAGGAAGCGCTTCAACTCGGAGAGGAACCTGGCACCCACGGCGCCGTCGATGACGCGGTGGTCGCAGCTCATCCCGATCCACATGCGCTGCCCGGGGACGATCTGATTTTGCGCGTTGACGACGGGCTGCTTGGTGATCGTGCCGATCGCGAGAATCGCGGCCTGGGGTGGGTTGATGATGGCGTCGAAGTGGCCGATGCCGAAGGCGCCGAGATTCGAGAGGGTGATCGTGCCTCCGGTCATTTCATTGGGCGTCAGTTTCTTGTCGCGTGCCCGGACGGCGAGCTCCTTGAGTTCGACGGCGAGTTCCCTGATCGACTTCGACTGGGCGGAGCGGATCACGGGAGTGACAAGCCCGTCCTCGATCGCGACGGCGACGGAAAGATGGGTCTCGCCGTGGTAAAGGATGGAATCGCCCTGGAACGAGCCGTTCACCTCGGGCACCGAACCGGTCGCGAGGACGGTGGCGCGCATGATGAAATCGTTCACCGTGTATTTCGGTCCACCGTTCGCAGTGCTGGCGGCGTTCACCTGCTCGCGCAGGCTCATCAGAGGTTCGGTGTCGATCTCGATGTTGAGATAGAAGTGCGGAATCGTCGTCTTGCTCTCGAGAAGGCGCGCGGCGATGACGCGACGCATGCCCGTCAGAGGCACGCTCAGGTCCGGCTTGGCCGCGGCGGCGGGGAGCAATCCGAGCGATCCGCCGCCACCACCAGTGGCAGGGGCATTTTCAACATCCTTCTTCACGATGCGTCCCCCGGGGCCGCTGCCAGCGACACGGGCGAGGTCGACACCTTTTTCCTTCGCAATCTTGCGGGCGAGGGGCGAAGCCTTGAGTCGGGCGGACGCAGGCGCGGCGACCGTTGCGGAGGCGGGCGCGGAAGCTGCCGCAACCGCGACCGCTGGAGTGGCGGCCGGGGCTTCGGGCTTGGGAGCGGGGCTGCCCGCCGTCGTTTCACCACCGGGAGCCTTGCCGGCCTCGGCGGGCGGCTCTTCGCCTTCGGAAAGGATCAGGGCGAGCGCGGCGCCAAGGGCGACGGTCTCTCCTTCCTTCACGTAAATCGTGTGGAGGACGCCTTCTTCAAAGGAGGGCATCGTCATGGTCGCCTTGTCGGTTTCGACTTCGGCGATGTCCTCGTCGACCGCGACCGGGTCGCCCGGTTTCTTGAGCCACTTCACGAGGGTGCCCTCGCTCATCGTGTCGCTCAGCTTGGGCATTTTCAAATAGGAAGCCATGGGGAGGTAGTCGGGAATCAATGAACGGTGATCGAATGGATGGTGGACCCTAACACATCAACAAATGGTGAGGGCTCGCGCGACGATTTCGTCGGCGCTGGGGAGCTGGAGTTTTTCGATCGGTGGGCTGTAGAAGGCCGGTGCGTCAGCCGAGGTGATCCGCAGGACGGGCGCGTCGAGGTCGTCGAAGGCCTGCTCCATGATCATGGAGGAGATCTGGGCGCCAACGCCGCAGAAGGGTTTGTTTTCTTCGACGTAAATGGCCCGATGCGTTTTCCGGACGGACGCCATGATCGTCTCCTCGTCGAGGGGGCGGATGCTGCGAAGATCGACGACCTCTACGGAGATGCCGTGCTGGGCACCAAGAATCTCGGCGGCAGCGAGCGAGGTGACAACGGCACGCCCGTGGGCGAGGAGGGTGAGGTCGCCGCCTTCGCGGGCGACTCTCGCCTTGCCGATCGGCACGATGAGTTCTCCGCCTTCGAGTTCGTCGTTCGAGGGGACGAGCCCGGTCATCCCGTAGAGCACGGTGCTCTCCATGAAATAGACGGGGTCGTTGTCGCGGATCGCGGACTTGATCAGCCCCTTGGCATCGTAAGGATTCGACGGAGTGACGACCTTCAATCCGGGCATGTTCGCGAAAATGTTCTCGGGGGTGTGCGAGTGGGTCGCGCCGACATTCGTGCCCCCATTGGCAGGACCTCGCACGACGATGGGACAGTGGGTGAGACCGCCCGACATGTAACGACAGGTCGCCGCGTTGTTCATCATCTGATCGAAGGCGACGTAGGCGAAGGAATAGAACATCAGTTCCATCACCGGGCGGATGCCCAGCATGGAGGCACCGATGCCCATGCCGATGAACCCGGCTTCGGAGATGGGGGCGTCGATGATGCGTTTGTCGCCCCACTTCTTCCAGAGGCCTTCGGTGACTTTGTAGGCGCCGTTGTATTGGGCGACTTCTTCGCCGATGAGGCAAACGTTCTCGTCGCGGGCGAGTTCTTCGTCGAGTCCTTCACGGAGGGCTTCGCGGTAGGTGATTTCTCGGGGCATTCGAAAAGGGAGTGTGGGAGTGGCGGAGTGATGAAGTGCCGGCAATTTCAACCGTGGAAGAAGTGGCGTCCGGTGCTTCCGGCCTCAGTGCGGTTGTCGACTTCCCAATAGATGTCGTCGAAGATCTCGGACTCGTCGGGATAGGGGCTCTTGATCGCGAAGGCGGCGGCGGCTTCGGCTTCGCTCCCGGCTTCCTTGTTGATCGCCTTGTAGTCGTCTTCGGTGAGGATGCCTTCGCCGATGAGCACGTTCTTCCAGAACTCGATCGGATCGTGCTCGTTCATGTAGGTCTGGATCTCCTCCTTCGTCCGATATTTTTCGGCGTTCGCATCGGCGACGGAGTGGCCCTTGTGACGATAAGTCATGATCTCGATCATGGTCGGCTTCGACTCGTTGTGGGCGCGGGCGACGGCCTCGGCGACTCCGGCGCGGATCTCATAGAGGGAGACTCCGTCGATCTTCGCCCAGGCCATGTTGTATCCTTCGGCGCGGGCGGCGAGACCCTCTTTCGGGAAGGCGGAGGAGCGGGCTTGCGAGGTGCCCATGGAGTAGCCGTTGTTCTCGATCACGTAGACCACGGGGAGGTCCCACAGAGCGGCGAGGTTGAGAGCCTCGTGAAAGGCGCCTTGGTTGATCGCTCCGTCACCGAGGTAGCAGAGACAGCAGCCTTTGAGACCTTTGTATTTGAGAGCGAAAGCGAGACCTGCTCCGAGCGGGGTCTGGCCGCCGACGATCCCGTGGCCACCCCAGTAGTTTTTGTCAGGGGCAAAGTAGTGCATCGAGCCCCCCTTCCCTTTCGAGCAGCCGGTCTTCTTTCCGAAGAGCTCGGCCATGCACTCGTCCATGCCCATGCCGACAGCGAGGGCGTGGCCGTGGTCGCGGTAGGCGGTGATGACGTGGTCGTGTTCACCGAGCAGAGAGATGCTCCCCACGGCGATGGATTCCTGCCCGATGTAGAGGTGGAGAAAGCCCCCGATATGACCGTCGTGGTAATACTTCAGGGAGGTCTGTTCGAACCGGCGGATGCGGACCATGGTCCGGAGCAGGTCGATCTTTTGCGGCCCGGTCAGCGACGCATTGATCGGTGCGTCGGCGAAGGGAACGGTGGAAGGTTTTGCGGTTTTCGAGGCCATCGCGAAAGAAAAAATCCCTCCGGAGTTGGAAGGAGGCGCACGGTAGCTTAAAGTGCCCCTGAAGGAAAACGGGAAAAGGTCGTTTTTTCATTCCATCCCCAACTTTTCCGGGACGTTCCACGTGGAACATTTTGGCTCTTTAAGATGTTCGCTTACCCCAAAAAATACGATGTGTTGATTGTTGGTGGAGGTCACGCCGGGATCGAAGCGGCACTCGCCGCTTCGCGAATCGGTGCCTCGGTCGCGCTGCTCAGCCAGAATCTCGACACGCTGGGACAGATGTCGTGCAATCCGGCCATTGGGGGATTGGGTAAGGGCCACATGGTCCGCGAAATCGACGCGCTTGGCGGTGTGATGGCTCTGAACACGGATGCAACCGCGATCCAGTTCCGCCTGCTCAACGCAAAAAAAGGACCATCGGTTCGCGCCCCTCGCGCGCAGTGCGACAAGAAGGCCTACCAGTTTCGGATGAAGTGGCTCCTCGAGAGAGAGGCAAACCTCGATCTCCACCAGGGGAATATTGCGTCGCTCCTCGTGGAGGGCGACGAGGTCAGGGGTGCGGAAACGGTGCTCGGGATTCGCTACGAGGCGTCGGCGGTGGTGATCACTACCGGCACCTTCATGCGAGGACTGATGCATGTCGGCATGCAGAATCAGCAAGGCGGTCGGATGGGGGATGCCCCGTCGACCCTGAGCGATGACCTTCGACGCCTCGGCTTTGAGGTGAGGCGTTTCAAAACGGGCACTCCTTGTCGCCTGAACGGACGCTCCATCGATCTCTCGAAGTGCGAACGCCAGGATGGTGACGAGCCGGCCCCCCGCTTTTCCTATCGTTCCGGGATCGAACCCTTTTCCCCTGACGACCTCTTTACTCTGAACCGCTGGTCCGACCCGACGTTCCACGTGGAACAATTGCCCTGTTGGATCACCTACACGAGCGCCGCCACGCACGAGACGATCCTCGCGAATCTCGACAAGTCTCCGATGTATTCCGGGAAGATCGAGGGGATCGGTCCTCGCTATTGCCCGTCGATCGAAGACAAGGTGGTCCGCTTCGCCGACAAGGAGCGCCATCAGGTCTTCCTCGAACCCGAGGGACGGCAAACCAACGAATACTACATCAACGGCGTCTCCACTTCCCTGCCCTTCGATGTCCAATACCAATTCATCCGGGCGATCGCCGGGCTGGAGAACGCGGAGATCATCCGGCCGGGCTACGCGGTCGAATACGACTACTGCGTCCCCACCCAGCTCCATCCCACCCTCGAGACCAAGACGGTCTCGGGACTGTATTTCGCGGGGCAGATCAACGGCACCTCCGGCTACGAGGAGGCCGCTGGTCAGGGCCTTGTCGCAGGGGCCAACGCGGCCCTCAAGGTGGCGGGCAAAGCCGACCTCGTCCTCGGACGCGAGGAATCCTACATCGGGGTGATGATCGATGACCTTGTCACCAAGGGCACCGACGAGCCCTATCGCATGTTTACAAGCCGGGCCGAGCACCGGCTCCTCCTCCGGCACGACAACGCCGACCTCCGCCTCTGCGAGACGGCCGAGAAAGCCGGACTCATTTCCGCCGAATTCCGCTCGGTGTCGCTCGCGAAGCAAGCTCAGGTCGATACTCTCCGCCACGTCCTCGAGAACACCCACAGCGCCGAGGGATCTCTCGCCAAGTGGCTCCGCCGCACCGAAGCGAGGTGGACCGCCTTCAGCGCCGATCTCCGCGCTGCCCACTCGCCCGACATCTGGGAACTGGTCGAGATCGACATCAAATACGAGGGCTACATCCGCCGCCAGGGTGAGATGGTCGAGAAGACCCGCCGTGCCGATGAAAAACGGATTCCGGACTCGATCAACTACCTTGAGATTTCGGGTCTGAAACGGGAGGCCCAGCTCAAACTCCAGTCGATCCGTCCACGCACCCTCGGCCAGGCTGGCCGGATCAGCGGGATCACGCCGGCGGACCTCTCCCTCCTCGCGGTATGGATCGAGAAACTCTCGCGGTAAACCCGAGGTGGAATCAAGGCGGATGAAATCGCTCTTTCAAACCCTGCTCCTCTTGACGGCGATGCTCTTTTCCAGAGAACTCATGGCGGAGCCGCTCGTGGACTTTCCGGAAGACCGCAGTTTCCTTCCGAAAACCTGGAATGAGGATCCCATCAACGCTGAGATCGAGCCGCTCGACGAGAGGCTGCGTCTCGCCGCCCTTGGTATCCTCGAGGCTGCTTTCGCCAAGTATCCCGAAAGGATTCGTCAGCGGTTTCTCGGAGGTGTTTCCGTGGTCGGCTCGCTGCGATTCTACGACGTCAGCTACGGGGGCACCTACGTGTCCCACAGTCGCCGCATCGTTCTCGTCTATCGCGAGTTCTTCGAGCCGCGTGGATTCGAGCAGCGCTTTCACCACGAGTTCTCCTCCATCCTTCTGCGACAGAATCAGGACCTCTTTGAAGCGATCCGTTGGTCGGCAGCAAACGATCCCGCTTTTGGCTACCACGCTCCCGGGGTTCTCGAGGAGCAGGATGGCGACCGCAGCGTGGCGACCCGCATCCTCGCCGCCGAGCAGAAAAAAACCGGTGGTTCCGGGAGTGGTCTCCTCACGGTCGATCCGGGGCTGATGAGGTCGGGTTTTCTTACCGCCTACAATCAGGTGTCGATCGAGCAGGATTTCAACGAGACGACCGCCCATCTCTTCACCAATCCCGAACTCTGGGAATATTGCCGCCGATTCCCGCGGATCGATCAGAAGGTCGACGTGCTCATCGACTTCTACCACCGTCTCGACCCCGAGATGGATCGACTCTTTTTCCGACGCCTCACTCTCGGCCCCGCGTCCACTCCCGAGCCATGAACCGACTCTCCCGCATCCTCGTCGAACTCGCTCTCGAAGAAGACCTCGACGGTCTCGGCGACCTCACGAGCCGCCACTTTGTTGATGCTTCCCACCGCTCCTGCGGTCGGATCTTCTCGCGGGAGCCCTGTGTCATTTCCGGCAGCGAGGTGGCGAGACATGTCTGTGGCGCCGTCGGAAACGGGGCCCTGGTTTTCACCCCGCTCATTCCCGATGGGTCCGCGGCGGAAAAGGGCGACCTCGTCGCCACGATCGAGGGACCGACCCGGCTCGTTCTGCAGGCCGAGCGGACTGTGCTGAATTTCATGCAGCGCCTCTGCGGGGTGGCCACCGTCACGCAAACCTATGCTTCGTTGATCGCCTCCACCCGGGCCAGGCTCCTCGACACCCGCAAGACCACTCCGGGTTGGCGCGAGTTGGAAAAAGCCGCCGTTGCTCACGGAGGGGGGATGAATCACCGAATTGGTCTTTATGATGCCATCCTCGTGAAAGACAATCACCTCGTCGCGAACGCCGATCCTCTCGATCTGGCCCAGCGTATCGGCGAGGTCCTTGCCCGCTACCCGGGGATCAAGATCGAGTTCGAAGCCGATCGACTCGACCAGGTCGAAGTGTTCCTGCGGCTCGGCGGGATCGCCGTGATCCTCCTCGACAACATGTCCAACGGCCAGCTTCGAGAGGCCGTTGCCCTGCGGGATCGACTTTCGCCAGAAACGCTCCTCGAGGCAAGCGGCGGGGTGAATCTCAAGACCATCGCCGGGATCGCCGACACCGGGGTCGATTTCATCTCGGTCGGGGCGTTGACGCACTCGGTCCGGGCGATCGATCTGGGTCTGGATCTGGAGGCGATCTAGAGCGAGAAATGGGGACCGCTGATTGGCGCTGATCTTCGCTGATGTCGGAACGAATCCATGCCGAAATCGTGCGGGGATGGTCGGAAGAAGACCGTTCCCGTTTTCCCGTCGAACGCTTTCACCACCTCGGGGAAACCGGCTCCACCAACGACGACCTCCTCGCGCGGGCACGCGCCGGCAGTGCCTGTCCCTACGATCTCATTTCGGCCGATTTCCAGACCCGCGGACGAGGCCGCCGAGGGGACCGATGGGAGGCCACCGCGGGACGCAATCTGCTTTTTTCCCTCGCTTTGCGGCTCGGTGGGGACAGGCACCTCTGGCCGCGTCTGCCGCACCTCACCGCCTGGATCGTTGGATCCTCGGTCGAGTCCGTCCTCGGCCCGGGTTGCCGCCTTCAGGCGAAGTGGCCGAACGACCTCCTCCACGAGGGTCGCAAGCTCGCCGGGATCCTCGTCGAGATCGTCCTCGCTCCCGAACCCTACGCCATCGTCGGCATCGGCTTGAACGTGAACCTCCGCGCAGCGGAAATGCCGCCAGACCTCCGGCCCATCGCGACTTCCCTCTATGAACTCCTTGGTTGTGAATCGAGCCGCTGGTTTCTCCTCGGACAAATCGTCCGAGGCTTCCTGCATCACTTCCCGGAAAAGACCGCCGACTTCGCCTCCGTGCTCGACTGGATCCGCCCGCGCGATTTTCTGATCGGGCAGCGGCTCTCGGTGAGGAGCGGTCGCGAGTGGTTCGAGGGGTGCGCTCGAGGCGTCGGCGACGAGGGAGAGCTCCTCCTCGAGACCTCCACCGGCGAACTCGTGAAAATCGTCAGTGCCGAGGAAATCCAGCGGGCTTGAGCGTGCGGAAATGTGGTGATGTTAGGGCGTCCGATCATGGTCCGGGCCGCGGACCGGCCACAAAAAAGGGAGAAGGCCGGAGCCCTCCCCCTCTTGAAAATCCGGATGGGTTCCGAAACGGCGTGACTCAGGCCAGGCTCGGGGGAGCGAAGCCCTCGCGGTAGGTCCGCGAGAGGACCGTCTTGTTGGCTTCCTCGTGGTTCTTGAAGCGATAGTTCGCGGCATCCCATTCCAATTCCTGATTGGGGAATCGCGTCGCCTTGGTCGCGAGGAGGCAGGGCTCGGTGATGCGGCTCCCGATATCGAAGGGAGTCCAGAGGGGCTTCTCGGTTCCGAGACAGCAATCGGCCCAGTCCTTCCAGTGCTGGCGTTCGCCGACTTCGGGCATGGCCTCGTTTTCGACGAGTTTGCCCTTCCGGTAGATCTCCATCTCGCCGCCGGGTTGGAGGAGGAGGGCGCCTTCCTCGCAAACGATCATCGTGCACGTGCCGGTGACTTTCGAGACCGGCAATCCCAGCGCGGCAAATGGCGGCCGGATGTTGCTGTCGGAATACGTCACGACAAAGCGGTCGCGGGCGAAGCGATCTCCGCCGGGATAGACGAGGGTGGCGCGGTTGTAGCCGGAATGGCAATCGTTCGAAGGCTTCATCGTGTCGGTCTGCACCGTCAGGGGCGCCGGCAGGTCGTAGGCGAAATAAAGCACGTCGATGAGGTGGCAACCCCAGTCGGCGAGCATCCCGCCACCGGTTTCCCAGTAAGACCGCCACCGGCGCGGATGCAGGTCTTCGCTGTGGGGCATGGCGTTGGTGAGGGGGCCGTTCCAGAGATCCCATTTCAAGGAATCGGGAACCGGAGTGGCCGGTGTGACGGGGCTCCACGGATCGACGAAGTAGGTCCCCCGGCTCATCCCGCCAGTCCAAATGTAGGCCTCGACGGGACGGCCGAGGCGATTTGATTTCAGGAGCTCCACCGCCTGCATGCGGCCGGTCGTGCAGGCGCGCTGGTTGCCCATCTGGGTGTAGAGATCCGGACGCGCCTGAATCGCCTCGCGGATGATGCGAAGTTCGTCGAGTTGGTGCACGAGCGGCTTTTGGCCGTAGACGTGTTTGCCATTTTTCAAAGCCGTCACCATCATGGGACAGTGGTGGAAATCGGGTGTGTCGACGATCACGGCATCGAACTGGTCGAGGCGGTTGGCAAAGGCCTCACGGTAGTCGGTGAGATGCCAGGCACCGGCGTATTTCTCCTTCACCTGCCTGAAGGCGGTCTCATCGACATCACAGAATCCGGCAAACTCGACCATGGGATGGCCCTCGAGGCCCTTGCGCTGCATCCCGCCGATGTTGCCAGTGCCGATCTGGAAAAGGCGCAGTTTGCTGTTTTTATTGGTCGCGGCGCGCACGGTGGCAGCATTCGAGACGAGGGCGGCGGCTCCAAAGACGGAGGCCGAGCGGAGGAAGTGACGTCGTGAAGACGTCGTGGGGTTGTTTTCGGAGTTCATGGTCTCGGAAAGTTATCGAAAGAGACCTTCCGCGGCGAGTCCGATTTTGTCACTTGATCGAGGTGCGGTGGCGTTTTGCCCGTTTCCATGGTCCCCCATCAGCAGGCAGCCCGTGATCGACGTGATGCCGGCTCGTTGAATCCGCTTCCTCACAAATCCCCATGCCTTTCGCGTCATCGGCGCTAAGGTGGGGGCATGTCGACGTTTCGAATCTTTGACCTGATCCCCTCCCTTCAGGCGACCCTGGAGAGGGAGGGTTTCGCGACCCCCACCGAGATCCAGGAGCGAGCCCTGCCGCCCCTGCTCCGAGGGGAATCGATTGTCGGCGTCGCCGAGACCGGCAGCGGCAAGACCATCGCCTACGCCCTCCCCGTGTTGCAAAAAGTGAAGCAACTCGAGGAAGGCGGTGACGCCGTCACCGAAAGCGGACAGCCGCGTGCCATCGTCCTCGTGCCCTCGAGTGATCTCGGCGAGCAGGTCGCGAAGGCGATGAAGGTCTTTACCCACGACACTCGCGTCCGGGTGCGGGCAGCCGTCGGGGGAGTCGCAATGAAGATCGCGCGGAAGAACGTGGGCGGACCTTTCGAGGTGCTCGTCGCCACACCGGGACGACTCGAGCAATTGATCGCGATGAAGTTGGTCAACCTCTCCGACGTGCGTTTCCTCGTCTTCGACGAAGCCGATCAGATCCTCGATCAGGGTTTCCTGCCCGCGATCAAGCGCATCCTGAGAGCAAGTCCCACCGAACGCCAGCTCGCCCTCTTCACCGCGACCGCTTCGGAGGCGGTCCACGCCCTCATCGCGGAACTGTTCCGCGGCGCGGAAGTGATCGAGACGAAGGGGCGCCATCGCCTCGTCTCCACCTTGGTCACGGTGAACCTCGCGGTGCCGCGTGGACGGCGCTTTCCCCTCCTCGAAAAGGTCCTCGCCGAGACGGTCGAGGGCGGCACCCTGATCTTTGGCAACACCCGCGAGCAATGCGACGAACTTGCCGCCGAGCTCGAGGAGCACGGATACCCCTGTGCCATCTACCGCGGCGACATGGACAAAAAGGAGCGCCGCCGCAATCTCCAGCAGTTCCGCGACGGCGAGCTCGAGATCCTCCTTTCCACTGATCTTGCCGCGCGTGGACTCGACGTCGAGAACATCGGCCGTGTCGTGAATTACCACCTCCCCCGCGAGTTGAAAAACTACCTCCACCGCGCCGGGCGCACCGCCCGCGCCGGACGCGAAGGCACCGTGATCAATTTCGTCACCGAGCGCGATCAGAATCTGATCAAGCGGCTCGAGTCCGTCGGCGGACCCGGGTGATCCCGAAACCATCCGCACCGTTCCCGGAGTCTCTCCAACGACCAAACCTTGTCGCGGCCGCGACAAAGTTTGGTCGAACTTTCGATAGATTTGCTGTCACGCATTCTCTTGGAGCAGCTTGGTCGCTCGAGCGAGGATTGTCTTTCGGAGCTCCCAGGCTTGGCGTCCGAGATAACCCTCTGGAAGCAGTTCCCGCGGTAGCAGGGGGTCGAGGGCAAAGGCGGCTTTCCATGCGACTTGATCCTCGTTCATCCACTGTTCAATCGCCACCCGATTCTCCGGTACGGCATGGCTCGCGAAACGGCCCAGCACCTCGAGCGCGTTGCGGTAACGCTCATTGATCGCGTCGAAATCCCACGCGGCGGTCACCATGCGGGCGTCGACGCCTTTCCCTTTGGAATCCGCGAGCAGCATCATCAGCTGCGAGCATTCGCTGTCGTCGCCCGCCGCGAGGCTTTCAAGGGCGGCACCGACCCTTGGGGCGATCCAGACACTCCCTTGGAGGCAGCCGCAACCCGCGGCAGCGAGTGTCCGCGTGAGCCGGCGTCGCTTCGATCGTTCGGTCTCCGGGATGTCGAAGAGAAAGAGTCTCCACTTTCGATCCCATTTGCCCGACCAGGCGGCCTCGGGATCGCGTCCGCCCAGAGCGGCAAGTCGCCCTGCTTCGGTGAGCCGATGGAGGCGGCAGCCGCCGCTGGGATCCCGCGAGGTCTCGACATATCCCTGTGCCTCCAGTCGCCGGATGTGGCGGAGGAGCCCTGCCCGAAAGGCCCAGGCTTCGAAACCGTCTTCAAGATTCCTCAGGGTGGGCCGCAGCGGTTTCTCGGCGAGCCACAGGAGGCGATAGAGCAGTGTTTCTGTTTTTGCTGTCATCTTCATCTGGCGACCAAATCTTGTCGCGGCCGCGACAAGATTTGGTCGGCGAGGCTGGTTGGCAAGCGTGGAGTCGGCGGGGTTATTTCAGGGTTCGAAGCACATGGACGCGAGTCCAGCGCTTGCCGGTGACGTGAAGGAGGCGGGTCTCCGGATCCCACGCGATGCCGTTGAGGACGGCTTCCGGATCGCTGGGGCGCGGGCGCTCGAGGGCGGCGAGATTCAGAGTGGCTTCGACCACGCCGGAGTTGGGGTCGATCACCACGATCTCGTCCTGATGCCAGAGGTTCGCGTAGACCTTGCCGTCGACGAACTCGAGTTCATTGAGCTGGTCGACGGCACCTGAGTGGTTCCGCACGGTCACGGTTCGGACCACGGCGAAGGTCTCCGGATCGAGGAAGCGGAGCCGATCGGTGCCGTCGCTGAGGAGAAAATGGGTCCCGTCCCACGCGAGACCCCAGCCTTCCCCCTCGTATCGGAAGTCGCCGACGCGTTCGAAGGTTTCGCGATCATAGATCCACCCCTTGCCGCTTTTCCATTCGAGCTGGTAAAGCCGATCGTCGCGCAAGGCGAGCCCTTCGCCGAAAGCCGTCGCGGGAAGATCGCGAAACTGGAGGACCTTTCCCGAAGCCGGCTCGATCCGCCGCAAGGTCGACTTCCCGTAGCCGCCGGTGGACTCGTAGTAGACGCCCTCGTGGAGGAGCAGCCCTTGAGTCGAGGCGAAGGGGTCGTGCGGGGTGCTGGCGACGAGTTCGTAGGTGAGGCGCCGTGGTTCGCGGGCTTCTCCGGCACAGGAGGCGAGCAGCAGGCTGGTAGCGGCAAGCCCCAGAAGGCGGCGGGGAGACGAGGTGGACATGAGCAAACGGTAGCTGAGGAATCGCATCGGACCAACGGGCGCTTTTGCGAATCCGCCTCGCCCGTAGCCGCGATTGGGGCGGAAGAAATGGTGAAAATCAGATGAAAAATATTAGAAAACTCGTATTTTCAGGACATTTGTCAGATTCTATTTTCCGTTTCAAACCGACCCGACATGACGTCTCGGCTTCTCTCTTTTCGATCTCTTTTTGCCACTTCGCTCCTCGTGCTGACTGCCACGATGGCGGACTTGCCCGCCCAAAGCGGGACGGTGCTGCAGACCCGGATCGAAAACCACATCAAAGGCCTCCGCTCCAAGGGCGTGCTGCGGAGTGACGAGCGGACTGCCTGGCTCGTCTACGACTTCACCGACGTCAGGGAACTCGCGAGCATCAACGGGGAGACCCCGCTTCAGGCCGCGAGCATGATCAAGCCCTATCTCGCCCTCGCGCTCTTTCACGAGGTGAAGGCGGGTCGCCTCGAATACGGAGCGACAGCGCGCCGTCACGTCGAGCTGATGATCCAGAAGAGCAACAACGAATCCACCAATTGGGTGATGCGGCAGACGGGAGGCCCGGCGGCAACCGAGGCGCTGCTGAAGCGCTACTATCCCGACCTTTCCCGGAATATCAGTCTCGTGGAATACATCCCGGACGGTGGCAAGACCTACCGGAACCGGGGCTCTGCCTCGGACTACGCCCGATTCCTCCACGCGCTCTGGTATAAGCAGCTCCCGATGTCCGAAGAGATGCTGCGGACGATGGCCTTGCCGGGGATTGACCGGCTCTACACCGATGTGAAAAGCGTGCCGGAGGGCACCCGTGTCTATAACAAAACGGGGAGCACGGCGATGTGCTGCGGCGACATGGGCATTCTCGTGGCTCGCGGCGGGGACGGACGCACCTACCCCTACATCGTCGTGGGAATCATCGAAAGCGGGAAGCGCAACAACTCGAATTACAGCTCGTGGATCTCACGGCGGGCCGACGTCATCCGCGAAGTGTCGAATCTCGTCTACCTCGACATGAAGCAGCGCCATCCCCTGTGAGGCGAGCCGCTCACTTTTTCCCGACCGCCGTCTGGAAGCGCACCACGGCGTCGGCGATGGAGGTCGCGAGCCGATCGCGGTGGGCGGGGTCGTTGATGAGCTTGCCTTCGGATGGGCTCGTCACAAAACCGCCCTCGAAAAGAATACCGGGCTTGTTGATCCCGCGCAGGACATTGAAGCGGGCCCGTTTGATGCCGCGGTCCACGGCCTTGATGTCGGAAATGACGTGGGCGTGCACGGCGGTCGCAAGGGCGATGTTCTCCGCGTCGCTTGTGTTCCCAGTAAGGGGTGAATTCCAAGGGCTGCCGCCGTTCGTCGAGCGCGTTCCCTGCGGGGCGAGCGCGTAGGTCTCGATCCCGTTGGAAGCCTGGGCACCGGAGGAGTTGTAGTGGATGCTGATGAAGATTGCGTTCTTGTAGCGATTCGCAACCTCGACGCGCTGGCCGAGAGTGAGGAAGACGTCTTCGCTGCGGGTCATCACCGTCTTGAAACCGCGAGCCTGGAGGGCCTTCGAGAGGCGCAGGGAGGTGTCGAGGGTGTAGTCTTTCTCACGGCCATAGGGACCCTTAGCCCCCGTGTCGTGGGCGCCGTGTCCGGCGTCGATCACGACCGTATCGAACTCGATCGGCTTGCGAATGTAGCTCGGCCGCACCACCGGATCGACGAGCTTGGCGAGGTCGACGGTGGAGAGCATCGCCATGCCGCCGTTTTCGATCACAGGGAAGCTGAGGTTGAACTTGATATTGTTCACGTAGATCGACTCCGAGCCGATCTTCCACGTCATGATCAGGCTCGGATGCTTGAAGATGCGATCGTCATCCTGCTTCGCGAAGCGCTCGAAACCGTAGAATTTGGAAACGTTTTCGTCAGAAACGTATTCCCGCCCCCCGAGGGTGTAGATGTCCCAATCCTTCGCCCGCAGCGAAGGGGCCGCGAGGGTGCAGAGACCGAGGAGAAGGCACGCCGCCACGCACCGGAGGGCTGCGATGGTTCTCACGAGAGATGGCGTCATGGGATGGGGTTGCCGGGGCTGGGAACAGGGTGGGGAAGAATCAAAACTATTAAGCAATCCCTAATCGAACGCAATCAGGAAACGGGGATTCCGTTTTACAAAAGCGCTGGGGAGACCCATCGTTCCCGCCCTCCTCAGACGGAGATCCCAAGTTATGGCGGAAGAAATTTCCAAAGGTTATCAGCCCGGCGACGTCGAGACCCAGTGGTATTCCCGCTGGCTCGAGGCGGGATGTTTTCGCGGCGACGAGAAGGGCACGAAGGCCGCCTACTCCATCGTCATTCCTCCGCCGAACGTCACCGGGATCCTGCACCTCGGCCACGTTCTCAACAACACGATTCAGGACATCCTCGCCCGCCGCGCCCGCATGGAGGGCAAGGACGTTCTCTGGCTGCCCGGCACCGACCACGCCGGCATCGCGACCCAGTCGAAGGTGGAGCAGAAGCTGCGCAAGGAAGAGGGCAAGACCCGCCGCGACCTCGGCCGCGACGCCTTCCTCGAAAAGGTCTGGGAGTGGAAGGAAGAACATGGCGGCATCATCATTTCGCAGCTCAAGCGCCTTGGTTGCTCCTGCGACTGGGAGCGCGAGCGCTTCACGATGGACGCGGCCTACAGCCGCTGGGTCTCGAAGGTCTTCGTCGATCTCTTCAACGAAGGCCTCATCTACCGCGGCAAACGCATGGTGAACTGGTGCCCCAAATCGCTCACCGCCCTGAGCGACGAAGAGGTCATCATGAAGGCCCAGAAATCGAAGCTCTACACGATGCGCTACCGAGTCGCGGGCACGACTGATCGCTGGGTCGAGATCGCGACGACACGGCCCGAGACCCTCATGGGTGACACCGCCGTCGCAGTGCATCCGAAGGATCCGCGCTACCTCGATCTCATCGGCAAGACGGTGATCCGTCCTTTCCCCGAGGCTGAGATCCCCGTGGTCGCCTCCGAACACATCGACCCCGAGTTCGGCACCGGAGTGCTCAAGGTGACCCCCGCGCACGACAAGGCCGACTTCGAGATCGGACTGAAATACGATCTCCCCATCATCGACGTCTTCCATCCCGACGGCACCCTTAATGCCCTCGCCGGGGCGGAATTCGAGGGCATGGACCGCTTCGAGGCCCGCGTCAAAGCCGCCGAGAAGCTCGAGTCGATGGGCCAGCTCGTGAAGGTCGAGGATTACGAAAACAACGTCGGCTACAGCGAGCGAGCCGATGTGCCGGTGGAGCCGCGCATCTCCATGCAGTGGTTCCTCAAGTATCCCTGCGTGAAGGAAGCCGCCGAAGCGGTCGCGAGCGACCAGATCCATTTCCGTCCGGAGCGTTGGAAAAAGACCTTTGCCCACTGGCTCGAGGGTATCCAGGACTGGTGCATCAGTCGCCAGCTCTGGTGGGGACACCAGATCCCCGTGTGGTATCGTCAGGAAAAAGCGGGCGAACTTCGCGAACGCGAGAGCCTCGATGCCTCCTGCGCCGGTGCCGACCTCCACGTCGGGATCGAGCCGCCCGCCGACGCGGAGGACTGGGTGCGCGACGAGGACGTGCTCGACACCTGGTTCTCGAGCTGGCTCTGGCCGTTTGCGACCATGGCCGACAGCGATACCGGGGAATCCGAGACCCTCAAAAAGTTTTACCCCACCACCGACCTCGTCACCGGGCCCGACATCATTTTCTTCTGGGTCGCCCGCATGATCATGGCCGGCTACCGCTGGCAGGGCGGCCTGCCCTTCAAGAACGTTTTCTTCACCTCCATCATCCGCGACAAGAAGGGCCGCAAGATGTCGAAGCAGCTGGGCAACTCGCCCGACCCGCTCGACCTCATGGCCGAATACGGTGCCGATGCCCTGCGTTTCGGACTCATGCGCATCGCCCCGGCCGGCACGGATGTGAAGTTCGACGAAGATCAGATTGTGGAGGGCCGGAACTTCGCGAACAAGATCTGGAACGCCGCCCGCTATCGCCAGATGCAGAGCGCGCCTGTCGCGACCGGCCCGCTCGACTTCGCGCAGCTCTCGATCTACTCGCTCGACATCCTCGCTCGCCTCGACCAGCTCGAGAAAGACCTGCGCGCCGCCTACGAGGATTACCGTTTCAACGAAATCGCCCAGCTCCTCTACGAATTCTGGTGGAGCCACTACTGCGACTGGTATCTCGAATCGAGTAAGGGCGACTTCTTCGAGGAAGGCGATCCCGCCGCGCGCGCCTCGACCCTCGCGACGATGGATCTCGTCCTGAAGCGTTTCCTGATCCTGCTTCATCCTTTCATGCCCCATCTAACAGAGGAGCTCTGGGAAAAGATCGGTTATGGCGAGGAGGGTGGCCCTGCTTTCCTCATGCAGACGACCCTGCCGTGCGAGCCGGTCCTCGCCGACGCCGATCCTGCCGCCGTAGCCAAGGCCCGGGCTCGCGTCGCCGTCGTTTACGAAGCTGTCGGTCGCGCCCGCAATCTCAAGGCCGAATATGGTCTCGGCGCGACGAAGGGGGTCAGGTTCATCGTCGACACCGAAGAGGGGTCCTTTCCCGAGTCGAACGTTTTTGCCCGCCTCGCCGGAGCCGGTGAAGTCGTCGTTTCTCCCGGCCACGTCGCGGCCCAGGGGGTGCCCGCCGCCCTCTCCGCGATCGGCAAGATCTACCTGCCCCTCGAGGGCCTCATCGACGTCGCTGCCGAGCGCGAGCGCCTCGGCAAGGAGCGCGACAAGGCTCAGGATGAGCTGAAAAAGGTCAACGCGAAGCTATCCAACGAAAACTTCGTCACCCGCGCCCCCGAGGAGGTCATCGGCGAGATGAAGGAACGCCAGAAACACTGGCAGGCCCGCGTCGAGGAGTTGGGGAAGATGATGGGGAACCTGGGGAGCTGAGGGGAAGAAGCGCCGGGCGTCTACCTGAACTTCGAGGACGAGCGTCTCCCCGGTCTCGAGGCCGGCACGCTGACCTTTGTGCTGGAGGAGTATTACCGAATGCATCCGGGCGTTCGAGGAAGGGAATCCATCACGCGATGCCTCGACGAAGTGCAGCTCGTGGCGGGGTGGGAGTCCTTTGTGCGGCGCATCCTTGATTCCGAGTTATCGATCAGATCGAGCGCGGAGACGAAGTGAAGCTCACCCTCTTCCGTCGGCAGGGATGCCGGAGCTCCCAGGGTTTACTCGAACAAACTCATCAATTCGCCCTCCGACAAATGCGCGTCACCCGCCTCGGCGAGGAGCGATTCGGTGAGGTCGCGCTTGCGGTTCTGGAGTGAGAGGATCTTTTCCTCGACGGTGTCGCGGGTGATGAGCTTGTAGCTCGTCACGACGCGTCCTTGTCCGATCCGATGGGCGCGGTCGGTGGCCTGGGCTTCGACGGCGGGGTTCCACCAGGGATCGACGTGGATGACGGTGTCGGCGGCGGTGAGATTCAGACCGACCCCGCCGGCTTTCAGACTGATGAGGAAGACGGGGGCGGCGCCGGACTGGAAACGCCTCACGACGGAGGCGCGGTCTTTCGTCGAGCCATCGAGGTAACAGAAGTCGATTCGTTTCGTCGCGAGCTCGCCGACGAGCAGTTGCAGCATGCCGACAAACTGGCTGAAGACGAGGACGCGATGCCCTCCTTCGACCGCCTCGTCGAGGAGTTCGCCGAGGACTTCGGCTTTCACCGAGGCCTCGTCCTCCTCGAGACCCTGCAGACCGAGGAGGCGCAGGTCGCAGCAGGTCTGGCGCAGGCGCAGCAGGGCGGTGAGGGCGAGCATTCGTTTTCTGCCTCCCCCGGCTTCGAGGAGCGAGGCCTTGCTCTCGCGGAGGAGCTTCGAATAAACCTCGCGCTGCTTCGGCTTCAGTTCGCAATAGACGACTTGCTCGATCTTCTCGGGCAGATCGCGTGCGACCTCACTCTTGAGACGGCGCAGCACGACCGGGCGGAGGCGTCGCGAAAGGCGTTCGCGCACCGCGGCCGGCGGATCGTTCGCCGAGAGCGGTTTGACGAAGCGCTCCGCGAAACGTTCTCGGTTGCCGAGGTAGCCGGGCAGGGCGAAGCGTGCGATCGACCAGAGATCCTGCACCGAGTTCTCCACCGGCGTGCCGGTGAGGGCGAAGCGGTGCGTGCCGCGCAGGCGATGCGCCGCCTGACTCACCTGGGCCTCGGGATTCTTGATGTGCTGGGCCTCGTCGAGGATGACGACGTCGAATTCACGCGCGCTCCAGATCGCCTCGTCACGACGGAGGAGGGCGTAGCTGGTCACGAAAAGATCGGCGTCGTGGTGTTCTGTCAGGGTCTTTTCCCGGTCGGGACCTTCGATCGCGACCGCCTTCAGCTCGGGAGTGAATTTTTCCGCCTCGGCGACCCAGTTGTGCACCAGCGAGGAAGGACAAACGACGAGGGAACGTCCGCCGACCGCGTAGAGGAACGAAAGGGTTTGCAGCGTTTTCCCGAGACCCATGTCATCGGCGAGGATGCCGCCCATGCCACGGGAGGCGAGGCCCTGCATCCATTCGACGCCCGCGCGCTGATAGGGGCGCAAGGTTGCGGAGAGGGTCTCGCTCAATTCATAAAACTCGATCGCATCGCCGCCTGACCGCCACGGTAGCTCGCCGGTGGCGGTGAGTCCGGCATCGGCCACGGTCTCGCGCAGGTAGCCGGCCTGCGATTGATCGATGCGGTAGGTGCCCGGTTGGATCTGCTGCGGCTCGCAGTCGTTGAGGATCTCGCCGAGGTCTCCGGCAAAACGCGGATCGAGGACGGCGATTTTTCCCTTCGCTCCCGCCTTGCCGAGTCGCCCCGATTCGAGGAGCCGCTGGATCTCCTGGCGCGAAACGGTCTCGCCCGAGGGCGTTGCAAATCCGACCTCGAGGGCGAACCAATCCTCCCCACCGGGGCGGAAGGCCATCGTCGGCACGATCGGCTCGACCTGACCGAGGGCATGCTCGAAGCGCTCGCCGGGTTGCGTGTCCCAGCGACGCTGGAAGCTAGGATATCCATGGGCGAGGAATTGCAGGATCGCTTCCTTGTCCTTCAAAACAAAACGCCCGCCCTCTCCGCGTCGTGAGAATCCCGCGGCCTCGATCTCAGCGATGGCGGCGCGTTCCACGCTGGTGTTGGCGAGGATGAGCCGATCTTCCACTTCCCACACCACGGGACGGTCCGCCGCAGCGGTCACCTCTTTCGCACCATATACAAAGGCAAGATCCGCGTCGAGATGATTGAGCGATCCCTCAACCAAAAGCCGCACCATCGGCGCGGTCCGCGAGACCTCGATCCCGTTCGTGTCGAAATGGAGACGCCACGCCGCGAGTCGATCGGGAAAAATCGGGCTCTCGACCGAAGTCCCTCTCGTGAGAAGATCGACCGCCTCCTCCAGCCCATGGGCGACGGGCTGCAGGCGATCCCTTCCGTCAAAGGCCCAACTGCCTGCCGCGCTGACCAGTGCCACGGTGCCCTTCGGCCATTCGACGCGGAAGCGCAGTCCCCCAATGCGTCTCAGGAGCGGTCGCAGGGGGCGGTGCGAGATGTGGAGCGGAGCCGCCTTGCCAAGGGTGAGGCCCGGATGGCCCGGAATCGCCGCGAAAAGACGGGAAAGGTCGTCCGGTCCGATGAGCAGCGCACCGGGCACCTCCATCGGCGAAAGTTCCTGCAAGGCGCGGAAGAGGGCGATGTCCCCCGCGTCGAGGAAGAGGCGCGTCTTTGGCGGCAGGGACCGCAGCAATCCGCGTCCGCCTTCGTGACAAACTTCGACGCCCACGGTGACACGGCCTTTTTCCCACGATGCGGCCAGGCTCGGGGCGATGACGAGATGCAGCGACGCGGGAACCGCTCCCTCGTCGGCTTCTTCGGTGCAGATCGGCCAGTCGGGATGCGGGGGAGCCTTGGTTGGGACGGCAGGTGACTTGGAGGCGACGTTCGGCGACGTTCTCGTCTCCGCCTTTGGCGTGGTCGGCTCGAGCACCTCGAGGCCGGCAGCGAGGGCGTGGGCGCAGATGATGCCGTCGCGCCGAGCGCGGAAGCAGGGGCAATGATTCACCAGATCGGTTCGCGAGCGAATCTCGAGGCGGACTTTCAGTGTTTTCGCTCCTTCACGCACCTCGCCTTCGAGAAAGCCGTCGCGGTAGGCTACCCCGCTCACACGACCTGCCGCGTGGATGGCGCGGGCTTCCTTCATCTCCTTCCACCCACCGGTGTCGGAGAGGAATTGGCGGCTGAGTTCGATGGGCTGAGGCATGGTGGGGCTGTAGAGTTAGGGGAGAAGCGTGGCGATTGCAAATGGAGGGACCGCTCACAAAGTCGCTGCAAAAGTCCGTCTCCCGGGGAAAGATTCCCTCTTCGTTCCATGCGCCATTCCTCCTTCGTTTCCCTGCTCCGGGCCGTGCTCTCCACGCCAACGGCACCCTACCACGAATACCATGTCGCGCGGCTCGTCCGCGAACGTCTTGCGGGGTTGCGGCACGTTTCGGTCGAGTCCGATGCCTTCGGCAATCTCATCGCCTGTTACCGACGCGGGAGGAAAAAGCCTCATCTCGCGTTCGCCGCGCACATGGATCATCCGGGCTGGGTCCGAGACGCGGGGGTGTCCATCTTTCTGGGCGGTGTCCCGGAGGAACGGCTCGAAAGCCATCCCGTGGAGTGGTTCGGCGATTTTGGGATGTGGCAATTGAAGCCTTTCGAGATTCGCGAGGGATGGGTCCACGCTCGCGTCTGCGACGATCTGGTGGGCTGTGCCGCGATCCTCGCGATGTTCTTCGACCTCGAGGAGCAGGAGGTTGAGGCCACCGTCTACGGGCTCTTCACCCGCGCCGAGGAAGTCGGCTTCGTCGGATCGATCGAGCTCGCAAAACGTTGGCCGCTCCCTGCCGGAGTGCGGTTTGTCTCCCTCGAAACGAGCGCCCCGCGCGCGGGGGCGGATCAGGGCAAGGGCCCCGTCATCCGTGTCGGCGACCGCTCGAGCGTTTTCGACGACGCCGTCACCGCCGAGCTCCTCGACGCCGCCGTGGCAGCGAAAATCCCGCACCAGCGGGCCCTCCTCGATGGCGGATCCTGCGAGGCCACCGCGATGAATCTCTTCGGTATCCCTTCGGCAGGAATTTCCGTGCTGCTCGGCAACTACCACAATTGTCCGCCCGAGCGGGGCATTGCCGAGGAATATGTCTCGCTTGGAGACGTGAAAAGCCTCGTCAAGCTGATCACCGCCACGGCTATCCGAACGGCCGCGGGAAGGTCTGGCGACTCCGCCAAAGCCCGCTTGCGCCAACGCCTCGAGCAACGCCTCCGTGACCATCGTCGGTATGAACGCGCCGCGCGGAAGTCGTGGGCGAGGGAGGCGCGAGGTTGACGGTCAGCCCATTCGCGCTTGCGATGCAGCGCAAATGCGCCAAGGGTTGCGCCTCGAAAATCGAAACCAGTCCCCAGCCATGAGCGCCCTGAATCACGCCGCCCTTTCCCAAGCCGCCACCGAGGCCCGCGGCCTCGCCATCGACGCCGTCCACAAGTGTAGTTCGGGCCACCTCGGTCTGCCGCTCGGCGCGGCCGAGATCGGAGCGGTGCTCTTCGGCAGCGACCTTCGCTACGATCCCGCCCAGCCCAAGTGGCTCAACCGCGACCGCTTCGTCCTCTCGGCTGGCCATGGGAGCATGTTCCTCTACGGCTGGCTCCATCTCTCGGGCTACGATCTGCCGATGGAGGAGGTGAAGAACTTCCGCCAGCTCCACAGCAAGACCCCGGGTCACCCCGAGTTCGCCGAGACCGTCGGAGTCGAGGCCACGACCGGTCCGCTCGGCCAGGGCGTCGGCAACGCGGTCGGCTACGCCCTCTCGGCGAAGATGGCGGCGGCGAAATACAACACGGCCGACCACGTCATTTTCGACCAAACGATCGTCTGTCTCGCCGGCGACGGTTGTCTCCAGGAAGGAGTCGCCTCCGAGGCGATCGCCTTCGCGGGTCACTTCGGCCTCGACAATCTCGTCCTGATTTATGACTCCAACGACGTCACCCTCGATGCCATGGCCGAGGTGACGCAGAGCGATGATGCCTGCAAGCGTTTCGAAGCGTTCGGCTGGGACGCCGCGCAGGTGGACGGCCACGATCTCGACGCGCTTCATGCCGCGATCACCGCCGCCAAGTCGAACCGCAACGGCAAACCGAAGCTGATCGAGGCCAAGACGATCATCGGCAAGGGCATTCCTCAGGTCGCGGGAACAGCCGCGGGTCATGGCGAAGGCGGGGCGAAGTTCTCCGACGAGGCCCGCAAGGGACTCGGGCTCCCCGAGGAGCATTTTTACGTCTCCGAAGGAACGCGTGCCTATTTCGCCGATCACGGAGCGAAGCTCGCCGCGACTCATGCCGCTTGGGAAAAGAACTTTGCCGCCTGGCAGTCCGCCAATCCGGAACTCGCGAAGCAGCTCGACGATGCCGTCGCGGGTCGCACCCCGGAAAACCTGCTCGACCTCATCCCCGAATTCGCCGCCGACTACAAGGGAGCGACTCGGGCCTCCGGTGGCGACGTGATCCAGGCGGTGGCCAAGGCGGTGCCTTCGCTCATCACCGGCAGCGCCGATCTTTTCGGATCGACGAAGAACTACCTCAAGAATGGCGGCGACTTTTCACGCGCCGATTATGCCGGACGCAACGTCTGGTATGGCATCCGCGAGCATGCCATGGGTGCGATCCTCAACGGGATCGCCTATGACGGGATCTTCCGGGCCACGGGAGCGACTTTCGCGGTCTTCGCCGACTACCTGCGTCCTTCGATCCGCCTTGCCGGTCTTGCCCATCTCCCGGTCGGCTACATTTTCACGCACGACTCCGTCGGGGTCGGGGAAGACGGTCCGACCCACCAGCCCGTCGAGACGGTGAGTGGCCTCCGCGTCATCCCGAACGTCGATGTGATCCGTCCCGGCGATCCCGAGGAATCCGCCGGTGCCTTTGCCGCGATGATCGAGAAGAAAGACGGCCCGACCGTGCTTTTCCTGACCCGCCAGAACATCGCGACCCTTTCCTCCGTCCCCGCGAAAACACGCCGCGAGGGCGTTCTCAAAGGCGGCTACATCGCGAAGAAGGAGACGGGTGCCCTCACCACGATCCTGCTCGCCACCGGCAGCGAACTCCAGCATGCGATAAAGGCCGCGGAAGAAATCGGTGAAGGCGTGCGTGTCGTCTCGATGCCCTGTTTCGAGCGTTTCGATCGCCAGCCGGCCGCCTACCGCGAGGAAGTCCTGCCCTCTGCCTGCATGAAGCGCGTGGCGATCGAAGCCGGGGTCAGCGGATTGTGGTGGAAGTATGTCGGCAGCGCTGGCGCCGTGGTCGGGATCGACCGTTTCGGCATCAGTGCGCCCGGTGATACAGTGATGAGCGAGCTCGGGATGACTGCGGCGAATCTCGTCGAGGTCGTGAAGGGCCTCTAGGGCTCCGACTGCCCTTGCAGGCCAAAATCACCGGGAAGCGCCAATCCCTTCTGGTAAATTTAGCTTTTCTTATTTATCTTGGCGCATGCAGCGCCTTCTTGTGATTTTGTCCCTTCTCCTCGTGCTCTCAGGAGCGGCCCGAGCGTTCGAGTTGCCGCCGCAGTCGACCCAACTGATCGTCGGGACTGCGGCGGATTGGGATTCCTCAAGCGTGAAGCTAAGCTTTTTCGAGCGTCAGTCGGGCGGACCGTGGCAGGCCACGGGTTTCCACTGGACGGGACGCCTCGGCAAGAACGGACTCATCTGGGGACGCGGCCTGCACCCCGTGCCGACCGGAGGGAAGATGAAAACCGAGGGCGACCGGCGCGCTCCTGCGGGTGTCTTTGATCTCGGCGGTGCCTGGGGCTATGCGCCCACGATTCAGAAAGCCCCTTCACTCAGTTACGTCCAGATCACAACCCGCGACCTCTGGTTCGAGGATGTGAACTCCCCGCTCTACAACCAGTATCTCCGCATCGATCACGAACCGGCCACGACGGAAGAGAGAAAGGCGCAGATGAAACAAGGTGATCATGCCCATTCCCTCAAGCTCTTCATCGCCCACAATGCCTTTCCAAACATCCAGCGCGGAGCCGGGTCGTCAATCTTCTTCCACATCTGGCGGAACGGCGGCAACGCCACGACTTTCGGCTGCACGACAATGTCCGAGGAGAATCTAAAGCGGCTGATTGCCATGATCCAACCCGAGCGCCGTCCGATCTACGTGCTGCTGCCCGAGGCGGAATACGCCCGCGTCCGCGCGGCGTGGAAACTACCCTGAAGTCGGGCTGGAAAAGCTCTAGCGCGGGCCGCTCAGCGGCGCGAGGGGAGCATGTATCCAAGGAGATCGCCGATGCGCTCGCGCATGATGGTGCGCGGGACGATCATGTCGACGAGTCCGTGGTCGAGGAGGAACTCGGCGGTCTGGAAGCCGGGCGGGAGATTTTGGTGAGTCGTCTCCTTGATGACGCGCGGACCAGCGAAGCCGATCATGCAATTTGGCTCGGCCATGATGATGTCACCCAGGGTGGCGAAGCTGGCGGTGACGCCACCCGTGGTCGGGTGGGTGAGAATCGAGAGGTAGGGCAGGCCGGCGGCGTGGTGGCGAGCGAGGGCCCCGCTCGTTTTCGCCATCTGCATGAGGCTGAGGATGCCCTCGTGCATGCGGGCACCGCCGGAGGCACAAACGATGATCGCCGCGCGACGCTCATCGGTCGCCACCTCGACCGCTCTGGTCAGCTTTTCGCCAACGGCCGAGCCCATGCTGGCGCCGAGGAAGCGGAAGTCCATCACCCCGATGGTGATCGGGTGGGTGAGGATGGTGCCGCGGCCGGTGAGGACCGCGTCCTTCAGGCCGGTTTTTTTCTGATAGGCCCTCACCTTGTCGGTGTAACCCTTGAACCCAAGCGCGTCCGTGGACTCGAGGGTGGGATCGAGTTCGTCGAAGGAACCCGGATCGAGGAGCATGGCGACGCGCTCCTGCGAGGTCAGGGTAAAGTGGTGATCGCATTTCGTGCAGACGCGGTGGCGTTGCTTCAGCGTGATCTCGTCAATGATCGCTCCGCAGGAAGGGCACTTGTTCCAAAGGCCCTCCGGCATGTCGGTCTTCTTTTTTCCGAGGGAGCTAATCGAGCGTTTTTTGAAAATGCCCATAAAGCGTGTTTGAGCCGATGGTGGGAGTCTGTGGGTGTTCCGGGGCCTGCACCTCGGATCGCTAGGATAGCGGTTCCTGCTGCCGACACAACCGTTTTTCCGTCACCCACGAAGCACCGATACGGCTGCGATTTGATCGATTTCAAGGGCCTCGCGCAAGACGGCCGCACACTCTGAGACGGTCGTGCCGGTCGTGATGACATCGTCAACGAGGAGGATCCGCGCACCGCCGGGCGGGGCTTCGGGCAGTCGGCGGGCCGGGGCGAAGACGTCGCTGAGGTTGGCGAGCCGCTCGCGCCGATCGAGGCGGGCCTGGCGTTCGCGCTCTCCGGTGCGGCGAAGAAGGCAACGAAGGGTCAGCTGCATTCCGTTCGGAGCTCGGCTGACGAGTTCGCGCGCCAGTTCATGCGATTGGTTGAAGCCTCGTTCGCGCTGACGTTTTCGATGGAGGGGCACCGGCACGACCCACCAGGAGCGGGTTTCGCGAAGGCGTTGGTCGCGCCAGACTTCGTCGAGGAGCACTCCGAGGAGCCGGGCGAGGTGCCGCTCTTTGGCGTATTTGAAGCGGTGCACGAGCCCCTTCCCGGCTCCCGCTCCGCGAAAGGCGCTCACGGCAAAGTCGACCGCGAGCTCGCGGTCGCCGCAGTTGCCGCAACGAAAGGGCAGCGACGATGTCCCGTCGAAACCCTGACCACAGACCCGGCAGTAGTGGTCGCCGATCGGCGTCAGTGCCGCTTCGCAGGCCTCGCAAAGAAAGGGCATCCTGATCTGGCGGGTGGCGGAGAGAGGGCAGTCGCAGGTGGCGCAGAGCGGTGGGTAGATCCAGCCGACGACCGCTTGGCGGATCCGTTCGGTCCGCGTCTCCACGTGGGGGCGACGGAAGCTCGCGATCATTCGTACTCCGCAAATGGATTCCCGCAGCGCCGCCTCAGCCAGAGCCAGAGGACGAGGCCGGTCAGCGAGACGACAAGACATGAGATCACCCCGACACGAAGCGTGTCGCCGAGCCAGGGCATCATTTCGGCGGGGGCAAACGCCCGTGTCGTCATCGGACTGAGCGTTTTCACCCCGAAGACCCAGCCCGCATGCAGGCCGATTCCGAGCCAGAGCGAGCCCGTCTTCATCCGCGTGTAGCCGAGAACGAGGCCGATCGAGAAAAGCACCGCGAACTCGGCGAGCAGGAAAGAGGGATTGGCGAATTGGGAAAAGAAATGGCCGAAGATCTCTCCCACCATCCAGAGCCCGGTCGTTGCGGTCACTTCTCCGGCTTCGAGTCCGTGGGGAGGGTTGAAAAAATGGATCACGGCGAAGAAAGCCGCGATAACGAAAAAAAGTGCCCGTGGCTTCAGCCACTTTGCGACGACGACGTGCAGCGCTCCGCGGAAGACAAATTCCTCGAGCAAGCCGACGGCGAGTCCCGTCCCGAGTGCGGTCGCGAGGATGCGCGAGAGAGGTTTTCCCGCGTCACGGACTTCATACCAGCCCTGCCCCACGTAGAACCACCCGAGAAGAAGGAGTGTTCCGCCCGCGATGACAAATCCAACGAGAAGATGGCTCCACCACCAGCGGTTCGGGGAGAGGTGGAAGAACCGCAGCATCGCTTCGCCATACCCGCGTTCCAGCGATGCTGATCCTGCCCTCGGTTTTCCCGCGTTGAGCCATCGCAGCGCCGGCCAGAGCAGCAGCACCGCAGCGAGGAGAATGGCGCGGTTGAAGTAGCGAGAGAATTTCGCCCGCTCCATCGATCCGTGCAGCCCTTCGAGCCAGCCCCCTTCGAGCCAGCCCCCGGCTACGGCCTCTTTGCCGCCCCAGTAGAGAGGCGGGGCGAGGAGCGCGCCGAGCAGCATCGTCCCGAGCAGGTAGACGAGGATCTTGAAGACGCTGGACTGGAAAAAAGGCAGGCGCTCCGACATGGGAGCCGATACGATGAAACGAGCGCGATGGCAAGACCGGAGCGCGGTCCTTGCATCCCCTCGTCTTTGGGTGAGAATGGCCCCGTCCATGCATGCTCCCCGACCTCTCTTCTCCGTAGTCTTCTTGATTTTGGCGCTCACCGGTTTCCTTACCGGGCCGAGCCATGCCTATCGCTTTTCGACCCGGGATCTTCGGAATCTTGGTTATTTCGGAACCTATCGCGGTTTCCTTGAAGGCACTCTCGGCACCTGGAATCGCGTCCGCTACGAGGAGACCCTCATCGGCGCTCCGGCGATCGAGTCTCCCGACGCGAACGGGCGCAGGGTCGTCAGGGGGCCAAGCGGACGGAACGGCTTTTTCCTCACGCGCGTTTCTGCCAGCGGGAATTTCCGACGTGCCACAATCCGCTATGCTTACTCCGGCACCTCGTTCAATCCCGTTTACGGTGAGACGATGTATGGATCGGGACAAAAGACCGTTCAATTCGTGCGACGGGGCTACTCGAGGATCCGCTACGAGATCACCACCAGCGATATTTTCGAGGAGCGCTCCGTCTTCGACGATTCACTTTTCACTTTCTGGCGCCTTCACGGATCCTACGCCCGCTGAACTGGCTCGATCGGGCCGGGGTGGCGATGCTTGCACGACGACGCAAAGGGCGCGATGATAACCCGCCCCTGCATCCCCGCCTGCGCGTCATGATTTCCCGGTTTCTCCGCTTCATTCTGGTTGTTTTCGCCGCCTTTGGTCCCTCGATCGACGCGGCCCCGCTCAACAGCAATGACCTTCGCCGACTTGGCTACAGCGGCAACTTTCGTGGTGATGTCGAAGGCAACCTCGCGATTCGAGACGGTTCGGGCTTCGACACCTTCCGCGTCAATCAGGGTGACAGCGAGCAGCTCCCGCCCCGAAATCGTTCCGTTGTCACCGGTCCCTCGGGGCGCAACGGCTTTTTCCTCAATCTCCAAAAGATCACCGGCAACGAGCGTCGCGTCACGATCCGGTTGTATTATTCGGGCATCTCCCGGAACCCCGATTACAACGAGGATACCGTCGGTAGCGGGGTGAAAATCCTCAAGGTCCAGCGCCGCGGCACCTCGCGTCCGCAATTCGAGATGAGGCTCACCGACAAGCTCGACGAGCGCGCTGCCGATGACGGTGAATCCCTCACCAGCTGGCGGATCCGCGGTCTGCTCTTCAAGTGAACGTTGGGCGATTGCGGGACGGCACTTTTCCCCCGATGATGGGTTTGCACCTCCCGGCATTCGCCATGGCGCCGGGCCTCCCTTTCTGTCGATGAACCGATCTGTCCTCCTCCTTGCTGCACTTGCCTGCCTCCTCGTCCTCACGGCGTCTGTTCGTTCCGCCGAAGGGAACGCCGCGAATCCTCCCGTGCGCCCGAACCTCGTGTTTTTCTTTTGCGACGATCTCGCGACCCAAGCGATCAGTGCTTACGGTCATGAGTTGAAGCTACTCGAGACGCCGAACATGGATCGTCTCGCCAGGGAGGGGATGCTCTTCCAGCGCTGCGTCGTGCCGAACTCGATCTGTGGCCCGAGCCGCGCCGTCATCCAGACGGGGAAATACAGCCACCTCAACGGCTTCTACCACAACAACAGCCGTTTCGATGGATCGCAGCCGACCTTCCCGAAGCTGCTCCAAGGAGCCGGCTACCAGACCGCCGTGATCGGGAAGTGGCATCTCGTCAGCGACCCGGAGGGCTTCGACCATTGGCATATCCTCCCGGGCCAGGGCGCTTACTACAATCCGCCGATGATCCGCGACGGCGAGCAGGTGAAGCATACCGGCTACACCACGGACCTCATCAGTGAATTTTCAACCGAGTGGGTCAAGAATCGCGACAAAACGAAGCCCTTCCTCCTCATGAGCCAGCACAAGGCCCCGCATCGCGAGTGGGCACCGGCGTTGCGGCATCTCGGCTGGAACGGCGACCGCACCTTCGCCGAACCGAAGACCCTCTTCGATGATTACTCGGGCCGCGGCATCGCCGAGCTCGAGCAGGACATGACCCTTGCCAAGACTTTTACCGAGCGCGATGCCAAGCTCGTTCCGACGCCGGGCCTCACTCCCGAACAGCTCGCGATATGGAACGCTTACTACGAACCTCGGAACGCCGCCGTCGCCAAGCTCAGCGGAGAGGCGCTGGTGCGCTGGCGCTACCAGCGCTACATGCACGATTATCTCGGCACCGTCAAAGCCGTGGACGAGGCGATGGGAGCCTTGTTGGACACGCTCGAGGCCGAGGGAATTGTTGACGAGACCCTCGTGATCCTTTCCTCCGACCAAGGATTCTATCTCGGAGAACACGGCTGGTTCGACAAGCGTTGGATCTACGAAGAGTCGCTCACCACTCCGCTCTTGGCCCGCTGGCCCGGCAAGATCGCTCCCGGCACGCGCGGCGGGGGGATGGTTTCGATCATCGACTTTCCCGAGACTTTTCTCGAAGCCGCGGGACTCCCCGTGCCCGACGACATGCAGGGACGAAGCCTCGTGCCCTTCTTCCGATCGGGCGGGAAAGCCCCCGCCGGATGGCGCACCAGCTTTTACTATCACTATTACGAGTTTCCGGGGCCGCACAGTGTGCGGAAGCATTATGGCGTCGTCACCGACCGCTACAAGCTCTTCCACTTCTACGAACCCGAGACCAATTACTGGACCCTGATCGATCGCAAGAGCGATCCGGACGAGATGACCAATGTCTACGGCAACGCCGATTACGCGGCGGTGCAGGGGGAACTGCATGCCGAGCTGAAGCGACTTCGCGCCGAGCTGAAGGTGCCCGATCAGGACGCCCCCGAGTCGCTCATGCGACCCGGTCAAGGTCAGGTCCAAGGCGGAAAGGGTAGGATCAAGGGTAAAGCAAACGCAAAGTCCGCAGAGTGAGTGCGGTTCAATGTCGGGCTTCGGGGGCGGACCGATCCCCCCGACCCAAAAGAAAACCCCGCCCGGGTTTCCCGGACGGGGTTGTCCCAAAGGCGATTGGACGAAGGATCAATCGTTGTAGGCGTTCTCGCCGTGGGCCGATTGATCGAGTCCGATCCATTCTTCCTCCTCCGTGACCCGGAGCCCGCCACACACGACTCGGACCAGGGCGAGGATGAGGAAGGTGACGATGCCGGTGTAGACGATCGTCACGACCGAAGCGAGGACCTGGATCCCGAGTTGTTTGCCGAGTGAGAGTTCGCCGCCGAAGAGCGAAGAGCCGACCACCGCGGCGAGCAGCGTGCCGATGAGGCCGCCGACTCCGTGGACGCCGACAACGTCCAGCGAGTCATCGAAGCCGATGGCCTTCTTCAGTCGCATCGAAGCCCACCAGCAACCGAGGCCTGAACAGGCTCCGATCAGCAGGGCGCCCGTGGGCGTGGCCACCCCCGAGGCCGGAGTGATCGCGGCAAGTCCGGCGATCGCACCCGTGGCGATACCGAGGACGGTCGGTTTCTTCTCGACGCACCAGTCGATCAGCATCCAGACCACGGCACCGGTCGCGGCGGAAAGATGGGTGACGAAAAGAGTCAAGGCCGCGGCATCGCTCGCGCCGCCTTGGCTGCCCGCATTGAATCCGAACCAGCCGACCCAAAGCATCGCCGTGCCGGTCACGGTCATGGGCAGGTTGTGGGGCGGTGTCGGATGGTTGCGTTTGCCGACCATGACACAGGCGACGAGAGCGCCGACCCCTGCGGTGATGTGCACCACGATGCCGCCGGCGAGGTCGATGACGCCCCACTTCGTGAAAAGCGAGACGTTCTCCTCACCGCCGCCGAACCAGGTGATGTGGCAGATTGGCGCGTAAACGAGCAGAGCCCAGAGCACCGAGAAGAGCAACATCGCGGGGAACTTGATCCGCTCGACAAAGGTTCCCACCATGAGGGCCGGCGTGATGATGAAGAAAGTCATCTGGAACGCAGAGGTGAGGATTCCGTCGGGCGCGACCCCGCGGTGCATCAGGTGTCCGAAGCCGCCGGTCCAGCCGCCCTTTTCTCCGAGCGAAAGGGAATAGCCGCACACGAGCCAGACGATGCTGAGGACACAGGCGAGAGCGAAGCAGTGCATCAGCACGCTGAGCACGTTCTTCTTACTCACGAGGCCGCCATAGAAAAGGGCGAGTCCCGGGAGGGTCATGAAGAGGACGAGCGCGGTCGAGGTCAGCATCCAGGCATTGTTGCCGATCGTCGCGGCCGCTTCGGCCGTGAGGGGGGGGTCTTCGGCCCGCACCACGGAGGCGAAGGCGGGGGACAAGAGGACGAGCGCGCCGGAGAGACCCGGCGCCCGGTAGGGGGGGTTGGTCATATCGATGGGGGTTTGGTTGGGATTTTCAATCCCCCGATCGGAAGGCAACGCTGACGCGGAGAGGCCGGTCGGTCCGAAGGCCGACGGTCTCCCGGGAAAAGGGCTGAAACCAGGATAAGGGGGTTGTTCCTCACTAAGACAGCAGCATTTATGCCAAAACCACCACCCAAGTCACTGAAAATCAGCGGGAAATGACTATTTTCGGTAAAAAATCCCCGGAAAGGGGGTCTCTTCCGGTCCGGTCGGCTTCCGCCAGGGGAAGACCTCTCCACGATCCCTGAGGAGGGGGAGGTTTTCCCCGCCCGTCTCCTCGAGCAGGTCGAAGAGGCGGGTGTTCATTTCGCGGACGCGGTCCTGATGCGCCGGTTCGAGAGCGAGATTGGTCTGTTCGTGCGGATCGTTCTCGAGATCATAAAGCTCGGCGATGTCCCAGATCCCGTGCGGCCTGACATACTTCCATCGCTCGCCGACGAGCCCGTGCATCGTCGGAGTCTGTGGGTAGTTCTGCTCCCAGTAGTATTCGTAAAGGATCTCCTCCCGCCAATCTTCCCGCTTGCCTTGGAGCAACCGCAGGAAACTGCGTCCATCGAAGCGTTTCGCCGCATCGTCCGGCAGAACGCCCGCGATCTCGAGCAGGGTCGGGGCGATATCGATGTTCGCGACCGTCTCACGCACCACCGTGCCGGCGGGAATGAGTTCGGGGCAAAACATCAGCAACGGCACGCGGATCGAGGCCTCGTGGGCGGTCCGCTTGTCGATCAGCCCGTGTTCGCCGAATTGGAAACCATTGTCGCCCATGTAGACGACGAGCGTGCTCTCAAGGCGTCCTTCCTTCTCCAGCCAATCGAGGACGCGCGAGACATTCTCATCCACGGCAAGGAGCGCCTCCAGGTAGCGGCGGTAATAGGCTGCCAGGTCGAAATCGGGCAGGTTGTAGCCGTAGCCGACTCCGTGCCGGCTGTTGCGCTGATCGAGCACCCACCGCGGCCAATGCCCTGGATTGCCCTCGGGTGCGGCAAGGGTCGGGGGGGCGGGAAAGGGCTCTTTCTCGTATCGGCCGCGGTGACGGTCGTGAGGGACGAAGTCCGAGTGAACCGCCTTGTGCGAGAGGTATAAAAAGAGTGGTTTGTCAGGATCGCGCGCGCCAAGCCAATCCAGCGCCATCTCGGTGAGTTCTTCGGTGATGTAACCCAGCTGCGGCGTCCTTTCGCCGTTGATGTTGAAGCCGTCCAGAGTCGTTTGCGGCACTACCCGCGAGGTGCCCCGTCCGTCGGGCCAGTAGGTGCCCTGACCTTTGAACGCCGCCCAGTGGTTGAAGCCACGCTGCGGCTCGTCGGTTTCGCCCATGTGCCATTTCCCGAAAAAGGCCGTCTCGTATCCCGCCTCCTGGAGGAGTTGGGGGAAAAAGACGAGATCGGGTGAGACGGGATGGTAATTGTCGACAACGCGATGCTTGTGCGCGTAAAGCCCGGTGAGGATGCTCGCCCGGCTCGGAGAGCAGAGTGAGGTGGTCACCATCGCCTTCGGGAAGTGGGCCCCACCCCTGGCGAGACGGTCGAGTCCCGGAGTCTCGAGCCAGGGATGACCGAGGAAACCCATCGCATCAAAACGATGATCGTCCGCGAGGAGGAACAAGATGTCCCGCGGACGGGCTGTGGCCGGAGCCGGGAGAACGGCGATCAGGGAAAGGCAGAAAACAAGGGCGCGCATGGGGGGCGGATCGCGTATCCTAGCCTTCCGGGCCCGCCGAGGGAAGACGGAAAAGCGTCCTCCCGAAAGCTTGCCAAACGGGAGGCTTTTGGCGCATCGTCGAGGGATGTTGAGATCGCTCTTTCTTCCCCTTTTTCTCTTCGTCATGACGCTCCCGGCCGCGGAACCGGTGCGGCTGATCTTCGACACCGACATCACCGGCGACGTCGATGATGTTCTCGCCCTCGCCATGTGCCACGCGCTTTCCGACCGGGGAGCCTGCGAGCTGATCGGTGTGACCGTTTCAAAAAACAACCCTCGCACCGCCTCCTTTGTCGACGCCCAGAACACCTGGTATGGCCGTCCCGGCCTGCCCGTCGGCGTCACCCGCGATCCGCAGGCGCAACAGCGCGCGAGCAAATACCTCGAGCTGGCCGATTCACCCGATTATCCCCACGATCTGCGGGACAACGCCTCGGCCCACGAGGCCGTCGATCTGCTCCGCGAGCTCCTCGCGTCCTCTCCCGATGGCAGCGTCACGATCGTCTCTGTTGGTATCGCTTCGAACCTCGCGAACCTGCTCAACACCGCGGGTGACACCCATTCGCCGCTCGATGGTCCCGCACTTATCCGGCGCAAGGCAAAGCGCCTTTCGATCATGGCCGGGGCTTTTGCCTTTGCCAACGGCACGAACCATCACCTCGAGGCGAATGTCATCAATGGTATCGCCTACATGCGGGCCGTCGCCGAGCAGTGGCCCGAGGAAGTGCCGGTGTTCTGGAGCGGCTACGAGATCGGCGAAAATCTGCCCTTCCCCCGCAGGAGCGTGGCCGAGGATTTCGATTATCACGAAAAGCACCTCGTTCGCGAGGCCTACCTCCTCCACAGCGGTCCCGAGCACGACCGTCCTTGATGGGATCAGAGCAGCGTGCTCGAGGCGGTCTTTCCCGATCGCGGATATTTCGGTCTCTCCGCTCCCGGTCGCGTCTCGGTGTGCGATGATGGTTTCACCCGCTTCCATCCGTCGGGGAAGAATGGCGGGGGGAGTCGGCGCGATCGTTTCCTGAGGATGAATCCCGAGCAGCAGGCCCGCGCCCTCGAGGCCATCGTCCAGCTCACTGTGCAGCCACCCCGATGAAAGCGATCCTGTTCCTCGGTCTGCTGCTGCTAGACCCGCTCCACGCCGCCGCGCTGCGTGTCTCGACCGATTTCGACGGCGGTTCGGCGGCGATCGATGCGATCGACCAAGAGCGGCGCGAGATCTGGATCCGTCCCGGCGGAAATCCCGCGCGGGGTTGGCCGTGTTGGTGGTTTGTCAGGATCGACGGCCTTGCTGCCGGAGAGGAGGCGAAGCTCGTCCTGCGTGGCAGCGAACGCTCGGCCCGCAACAATGGCACGGATACCGGCAAGCCTCTTGCCTCCGACTGGGCCATGCCGATCGCCGCAACCGTCTCGGACGATGGGAAAGGTTGGCGGCAAACCGGACTTGGCAAGCGCGAGACGGATCGCATCACCTACCCGCTCGAAGGAAACGGTGGTCCGCTCTGGGTCGCTTGGGGACCTCCCTTCACCCCGCGTGAGACCGAAGCCTTGCTGGCCGAGGCGGAGCGGGCCAGGCCGGATCTCGCCAAACCCTTCACCCTCGCCACTACCCGAGAAGGTCGACCGGTTCGTGCGTTGCAGATCGTTGCCGCAGGCAAAACGAGGGAGAAACCGGCCGTCTGGGTCCACGCCCGCCAGCACGCTTGGGAAAGTGGCTCCTCGTGGGTGGCACGGGGATTCGTGGAATGGCTCCTCTCCGATGTTGACGCGGCCGAACAACTCCGGGAGCGGGCCCAGACTATGATCGTGCCGATCATGGACGTCGATCGCGTTGTCACCGGCGACGGGGGCAAGGAGGCGGCGCCGCACGATCACAATCGCGACTGGCATCAGGCTCCTCATTATCCGGAGGTGACGGCGGCGCAGGATTATCTGAGAGCGTTCGCCGCCGAAGGGCGCCTTGCCCTGGTGCTCGATCTGCACAATCCTGCTTCGCGTGATCTGCGCCCTTTCTTTTTTGTCGGACCCCCCGACCTCCTCTCCGAGAAAGCGCGTGGGAACCGCGAACGCTTTCTGGGCCTCGCTGCCGGGCACCTCACCGGTCCCCTGACCCTCGATCCGAAACCCCGCGTCACCGGGCCGAGCTATCATCCGCTGTGGCGCCGCATCAGCGGACAGTGGGTGAATGATCACGGCAACGATCACACCCTCGCGGCCTGTCTCGAGACCTCGTGGAATACCCGACACAGCACCACCGACGGATACCGTATCGTCGGTCGGCAGCTCGGCGAAGCGCTCGCGGCCTACCTCTTGTCGCCGGGTCTCTGATTTCCCCTTGCTGAAAAGAGGTGTTCCGCGTTTGCTGGAGGAGCCATGGCGCTCCATCTCGTCGATCACCCCGTCATCCGCGAACGTCTCACCCGGATCCGTTCGATCGCCTCGGGAACCGCCGAGTTCCGCGAGGCCCTCCACGATGCCTCCCGTTTGCTTAGTTTCGAGGTGACTCGCGACCTTGAGACTTCGCCGATTCCGGTGACAACGCCGCTTGGCGAGACTACCGGGCACCGCCTCGCCCGCCGCGTCGTGTTTGTGCCCATCTTGCGGGCCGGGCTGGGATTGCTCCGGGGTTTCACCGAGCTCCTCGGCGAGGCTTCCGTCGGCACGATCGGACTCTCCCGCGATGAGGAAACTCTCGCGCCACATCGTTACCATTTTCGCATGCCCCCCGACCTTGCCGAGGCCGAGGTGATCCTGATCGATTCCATGCTCGCGACCGGTGGCAGCGCGAGCGACGCCGTGGATGAGCTCAAGGCCGCCGGGGCCTGTCGCCTCCGTTTCGCCTGTCTCATCGCCGCACCGGAGGGCGTCGCCGCCTTCACCGCGCGACATCCGGAAGTGCCGATCTACACAGCCGCCCTCGACCAGTGCCTCGACGAGCGTGCCTATATCGTGCCCGGTCTCGGTGATGCGGGCGATCGATACTTCGGCACGTGACGTAATGGTTCGGGTGAAGACCAAGCGCGACCTTCCCGCCAAGATTTGCCCCATCTGTCGGCGTCCCTTCTCGTGGCGGAAAAAGTGGGAACGCTGCTGGGAGGAGGTGCGCTATTGCTCCGAAAAATGCCGTCGACACCGCAGCTCGGCGACGTAACACCGGCGTGTGTGATTTTCTCCCCACCAATCGGAGCGAGGCCCTCGCCCGGCTCGAGGCTTTCCTTCGGTTCGCGCCCGACTATGGCGCCGCCCGGAATCACGTGGTCGACGGACACGCGAACGTCTCGCGGCTGTCCCCCGCGACCCGCACCCGCGTCCTCCTCGAGAGCGAGATTCTCGCGGCCGCCCGCGACCGCCACGCCGCCGGGGCGATCGAAAAATTTGAACAGGAAGTCTGGTGGCGTCTTTACTGGAAGGGCTGGCTCGAGCAGCGGGCTGATGTCTGGGCTGAGTATCGCGAGGCATTGAAGACCCTTTCATGGACGAAACGGGCTCGGGAGGTGGCGGCAGGGGAGAGCGGCGTTTCCATCCTGGATCATTTCACCCGGGAGTTGATCGAGACCGGCTACCTCCACAACCACGCCCGGATGTGGTGGGCGTCTTGGTGGATCCATGGCGAGGGTCTCCCGTGGGAGCTCGGCGCGCAATTTTTCCTGCAGCACCTCCGCGACGGCGATGCCGCGTCGAATACCCTCTCTTGGCGCTGGGTCGCGGGACTCCATACCAGGGGCAAGGCCTACCTCGTGCGGCGGTCGAACCTTGAGCGTTATCTCGCGGCGGAACTCCTCGCGGAGCATGCTGGGGGAATGGAAAGGCTCGAATCCCCCGCCGCTCGTGAACTGCCCTGGAAGGAACCACCCTCCCCCCGCAAGATCGAGCCCGCCAATCCGCAGCCTGGGTCCCGCACCGGGATCTGGATTCACGATGAGGACCTCTCGGTCGAGCGGTCTTCCCTCTCGAACCTCGAGCCTGCCGCGCTCGTCGCGACCTCGCCGACTGGGATCTGGGAGCGAGAGATCTACTCGCCTGGCAAGCGTTCCTTTCTCCGCGAAGCGCTCGCCGACGGAGCGGTCCGAGCGTCGCGTCATTTCGGGTTGGACTGCCCCACCGCCGAGACCTCAGACCTCGCCGAGGAGTTGGTGGCGTGGGCCTCGAAAGAGCGGATCGATACCGTGATCGCCCTTCGTCCCTTCACCGGTCCGCTCGCCGAAGAGATTTTCGGAGTCGAAAGAGCGCTCTCCCGGGCCGGAATACGGCTGAACCTCGTGCGCCGATCCGCCGATGTCGCCGCGATGAACCTGGCGACGGGAGGCTTTTTCGGTTTTTGGGAGAAGGTGCGCGGGAGTTGGGACAAAGGCATGTTTTGATCTACGGAATCCCGGCTCCATCCGCGAGCCCGCCCCCGGCGAACCACCTCGCTTCCTCCCGGTGGACCAATTCGAAACCGGGGAATCGAAAAACCCGCATGACATCGCCCCGTTTTCCGGCATTTTACTCCCCCTCATCATGGCGGACGCAGCAGAAAATCTCCTCAAAATCGGCCTGCCGAAAGGCAGTCTCTTCGAGCCCACGATGGACCTCTTCGAGAAGGCCGGCTATAACATCCGCGGCGCTGACCGCTCCTACCGGCCCACGATCGATGACCCCGAGCTCCAGATCCGCCTGATCCGGGCCCAGGAAATCGGACGCTATGTCGACCACGGTTTTCTCGACTGCGGCATCACCGGCAAGGACTGGGTCGCTGAAAACGGGGCCGACGTCCACGTCGTCTGCGATCTGCAATACAGCCGCGCCACCTCGAACCCGACCCGCTGGGTCCTCGTCGTGCCGAATGATTCCCCGATCCAGACGGTGAAGGATCTCGAAGGCAAGCGCATCGCTGCCGAGGCCGTCGGGATCGTTGAAAAATACCTCGCCGCCAATGGCGTCAAAGCCGAGGTCGAGTTCAGCTGGGGTGCCACCGAAGTGAAGGTGCCCGAACTGGTTGATGCGATCGTTGACATCACCGAGACGGGTTCCTCCCTCAGGGCAAACAATCTCCGCATCGTCGACGTGCTGATGGAAAGCTACCCGCAATTCATCGCCCAGAAAAAATCTTGGAACGACCCGTGGAAGCGCTCCAAGATCGAACGCCTCGCCGTCCTTCTCCGGGGGGCGTTGATGGCCCGAAACATGGTCGGACTGAAGCTGAACCTCCCCGAGGGGGCCCTCGAGGTGGTCTCCGGACTTCTCCCCTCCCTGCGCAGACCGACCGTCTCGCGCCTCGCCCAAGAGGGCTGGGTCGCCCTCGAGACGGTCTTGACCGAGCTCCAGGTGCGGGAGCTGATTCCCCGATTGAAAGAACTGGGGGCCGAGGGAATCATCGAATATCCCTTGAACAAAGTGATCGAGTGACCGATACTCCCGACCCGCCCGGCCCAAACCGGGGTTTGCGGCGGATCGAAACCTGAGAAATTTTGACTATGGGCTCCCTCAAGAAAAAGCGGAAGACCAAGATCAACAAGCACAAGCGACGCAAGCGCATGAAGGCTAACCGCCACAAGAAGCGTTTGCGTTACAAGAGCTGATCGTTGATCTTTGGCGCGATGAAAGCAAAGCAGTCTGGTGGTCCGGCAAGTTTGGTTCACCGCTGCTTTGTCGCGTACGGCATTCGCGTGATGTCGGTGGTCCTGCTCGCGGGGTCACCGGTGCTTCAGGCCGAGGTGGGAGAATCCCTCGAGGATTTCGCCCAAGTCTACGTCGGCCAATTCTTCGAACCGGGTGCCCGCCTCACCCTCTCGGAGGAGTCAAAACGCAAAAGCAAGGCGCTCGCCAACTACGCCCTCGGCCGCACCTTCGAGGCCCAAGGCCGTGCTCAGGAGGCGGTCGAAGCCTATTCCGAGGTGCTGCGTCACCAGCCCGATCAGTTTTTTCTCGCCCGCAAGACCGCCTACCTTCTCGCCCGCTCGGGAAAGCAGGAAGACGGTTTGAAGATGCTCGAACAAAGCCTCGTGAGGAATCCCGACGAGCCTTTCGCCCATATCTCGCTCTCCGAATTCCTCGCTGCCTATCAGGGGAACGACCCGGACGCACTGCGGCGTTCCTTCGAGGTCATCGAAAAGGCGGTGGCGCGATTCCCCGAAGAGCCTGCCGTCTACGAACACCTTGTGAAGCTTTACCTCTCGGCCGATCGCCGCGACGAGGCGCGGCGTATCCTCGCGGAGGCGGCGGGGCAGGAAAACCGGGATCCGGAATTCTGGCTCCGCCTCGGCCGGATCGCTGCGCGGGTCTGGCCGGTCGGAGAAGGAGGGGGGCAGGTCTCCGACGCCGATCTCGTCAACGCGATCCACGACAAGGCGCTGGAGCAGTCCGGGGGGGATCGATCGGTGATCGAACGCGTGGGTGATTTCTACCATGCCACGGGACAGTTCGACCGAGCCATCTCCGCCTACGTCGGGATCATCGAAAACCAGCCCGACCGGCTCGACCTCCGCGAAAAGCTTGCCCAGGTCTACGGAGCAAAGGGCGATGAGGAAAAGGTGGTGGAGACCTTGCAGGAAATCGTTGAAATCGATCCCCAAAATGCCGAAGCCCACAAACAGATCGCGGGGATCTTGTTGCGCGCGAGCCGGTTCAAGGAGGCGATCCCGCACCTTCAGAGCGCCCTCTCCATCACCAAGGGCAGCGCTGCCGAATACGGCGCCCTTGCCCGCATGATGATCGAGTCGGAGGAGAACGAGGTCGCGGTGAAGTTCCTCAAGGATACCGCGCCTCTCTTCCCCGATTCGGCCGACTTCCCCTTCCTTCTTACTTTTCCACTCGCCCGCCTCGAGCGCTGGGACGAAGCCTTGAAGCAGTTTGAGATCACGCTCAAGCTCGCGGGCGACGAGCAGCCGCAGTTGTTGAACGAAAGTTTCTACTTTCGCTATGCCGCCGCGCACGAGCGCAACGGCAATCTTCCGAAGGCCGAGGCGCTTTTCCGCAAGACCATCGAGATGATCGCCAAAAACGATCCCGATGATGAAAACAAATCGTTTACCGCCACCGTCTACAACTATCTCGGTTACATGTGGATCGAGAACGACATGAAAATCGACGAGGGGGGCGAACTCATCAAGACTGCCGCCGAGCTCGACCCCGAGAGCGGGGCCATTGCCGACAGCCTCGGCTGGTTTTACTTCAAGAAGGGTCAATTTGAGAAAGCGCGGGACGAGCTCCTCCGCGCCGAGACGCTCATTGAGGAGCAGGATGCGGTGATTTTCGACCACATCGGCCAGGTGTTTTACCAGCTCGGCGAAACGGCGAGGGCGATCGAGTATCTCGAAAAATCCGTCACCCTCGAGCCGGGGAAGGCGGAGTATTCGGAGCGCCTCGAGCGCCTGCGGAACGGGACCGAGAGGAAACTTGATTCGACGCCGGATGCACCTGCGGTGGTTGAGCCGCAAAATTAGAAGCGGCGCGCCGGCGCTGCTGCCTTATGCGGGCAGCCGGTTGGTCCGCTTTTTCGCCAGCCCGTAGGCAAGGAAGCCGAGCCCCACAAGGATCATGAAAAGGGAGTAGAACTGCCCCCTTGTCATACCCGCGATGTGGTCCGCATCGGGCTCACGAAAGTTTTCCACGGCGATGCGGCCGATCGCGTAGTAGAGGAAGAAGATCCCGGTGAGGATGCCATGCCAGGCGTTTTTCCACTTCAACCGCACCGCCAGGAGCAGGAGGAAGGGGATCAGGCCCTCGACGGCGGCCTCGTAGAGCTGTGAGGGGTGGCGGGGGGTAAGGATTTCGCCGAGGAGGCTGCGGAAGGCCGGACTCTCCAGAGACGCCTGTTGGATCAGATCGACTGCGGCGTAGTGGGGATCCTGGCCCCCGGCCAAAGCGTTCGCGGCGGCGGCATCGACTTTTTCGGAGAGTCCGGCGGCCTTGTCTCCTGCGGTGGCAGCGAGCTCGCGGAGTTGGGCGGTAGGGAATTTCCATTCCCTGCCGGTGGCGGTCTCGACCACCTCGGTGAGTTCGTCGGGAAATTTCATGGCCCAGGCCGATTCGGTGGGACGCCCATAAAGTTCGCCGTTCACGAAGTTGGCAAGGCGGCCGAAGAAGACTCCCAGCGGTGCGACGACGACGAGGTTGTCGCCGTGACCCGTCCACGAGGTCTTCGTGCAACGGGCATAGAACCAGGCGGTGATCGTGATCCCGGCGATGCCCCCGTGGCTCGACATTCCGCCTCCGAGCACGTCGAAGAAACTAGCCGGATTGGCGACGAGTTCGCCGAAGTTGTAGAGCAGCATGTAGCCGAGACGACCTCCCACCATCGTGCCGGCGACGGCACAGAGGGTGATGAAGTCCCCGACCTGCGAATCCTTCAACTCGCTCGCGCCGATCCTGACAAACCAGCGAAAGAGGAAAAAGGCGCAGAGAAACCCGGCGACATAGGCGAGCCCATACCAGCGGATTCCGAAGGTTTCGGTGAAGCGGATCGCGAAGGGATCGAGGTGGTGGACGTAGGTGGCGAGGAGATCTTGCATCGCGGGACGTCACACCAAAGCCGCCCGTCCCGCGAAAGCAAGCCCACAAACGTCACGGGGCCGACTCGCAAGCTAGTTCTGACTCCCTGAGGGCGAGCCACTCGCAACCCGGCAAGGTCGGTCCCCGCCTCTTGGCATGGATCGTGCTTTTGTAACTGCTTACGGATAAGGATAATACGAAGTTCCGAACTTGGTAATACGCAAACAAGAAAAAGTGATACCAGAAAAACCGAACATGAAAATGCATCAATTCACTCTCTCCCGTTACCTCCCCAACCGGAGGAGTTTCTCCCTCGGGATCGCCTCTCTCGCCCTCGCTTCTTTCGTCGGCGGGGCTTCGGCCGAGCCTCTCAAAATCGGTTACAGCGACTGGCCGGGTTGGGTCGCCTGGGAAATCGGCATCAAGAAGGACTGGTTCAAGGAAGAGGGTGTCGAGGTAAAATTCGAATGGTATGACTACGTCGAATCCATGGACGCCTACGTCGCCGGCCAACTTGACGGCGTCGGCATGACGAACGGCGATGCGCTCGTCACCGGTTCGACCGGCAAGCCCTCCGTCGGCATCCTCATCAACGACTACTCCAATGGCAACGACATGATCGTGGCGAAGCCAGGGATCGAATCGGTCAAGGATCTCAAGGGCAAGAAGGTCGGGCTTGAAGAAGGCTTCGTTTCCCACCTTCTCCTCCTCAAGGCACTCGAAATGAACGGCATGAAGCCCGAGGACGTCACCATCGTGAACACGCCGACTAACGAGACCCCGCAGGTGCTCGCGTCCGGTGCGGTCGACGCCGTTGCCGCCTGGCAGCCGAGCTCGGGCCAGGCCTTGAAGGTCGTTGCGGGATCGAAACCCATCTTCACCTCAAAGGACGTTCCCGGGTTGATTTACGACAATCTCTACGTGTCACCCGAGAGCCTCGAGAAGCGCCGCGATGATTGGAAGAAGGTCATCAAGGTCTGGTACAAGATCGTCGACTTCATGAAAGACGAGGACAATCTCGATGAGGCGCTCGAGATCCTTTCCTCCCGTGTCTCGGTGAAGCCCGATGAATACGAGCCCTTTCTCGATGGCACCTACATTCTTCCCGGAGCCGAAGCGAAGCCGATCTGGGAAAAGGCCGAGGGCCTGAGGTCGGTCTACGGATCCTCGAAGATCTCCGACGACTTCAATGTCGCCCAGAAGGTCTACGAGAAGCCCGCCGACTACGAGAAGTATCTCGATCCGAGCCTCACCCTCGAGGTGATTGCCGAGATCGCGAAGTGAGTCGGGGAAACGCACCCAGCGGGGCCATCGAGATCCCATGAGTCCGGATTCCATTCGGGAAAAGCGCCTCCGCGAGCCTTGGTTCGCGGCCAGGCGCGATCTCTCCCCGCGGCGCGCCTCGCTTCTCACATTGCTTTCTTTCACCCTGCCGCTGTTGATCTGGTCGGCGGTGAGCTATCTGCCCTTCCTCTGGCATCCCGACATGGAACTCCAGATCTCCGCCGATCGGGAAAACGTCACCACCGTCTATGTCGCGGGTGATCGGATGAGTCGGGAATTCTTTCCCGAGTTCCAGGAAGCGGTGCGTCAGCAGAATCAGCCGCTCAAGGCCACTCTGGAGTCCTTCGATCCTGCCGCCGAGGTCCCCAACGGGGCTGCGTTGAGACGGGCCAACAAGAAGACGCTCCGCCACCTCGCGCCGATCCTCACCTCGAACCATTGGATCACGGAAGAGCAGGCCAAGGATGACGCGGCCATCTATGCGGCATGGGGCGAGATCGCCTCGGGCAGGAAGATTCCGGAACGTCCGCGGCTCAGTGACGAAAACCTCGCCATCGTCGCCCGGAACTGGGCCGCCATGAGCAAGGTCTCTCCGGCCTATGATTCCGGCCGTTTCATTTCCGTGCCGCTTCTGGCTCTCGTGCCTCAGGGCCGCCCGGCCAATCCGGACTACCTCCCCGCCCCGCACGAAGTCGTCGTGAGTGGCATCAAGGAATTCACCGCTCCACCCGAAGCGGAACGCCCCTCGATGTGGCAGCGGGTCGGCCACTCCATTCGCATCGTCTTCGGCGGCTTTCTCCTCGCCGCGCTCGTCGGAGTAGCGATCGGGGTGCTCTGTGGCACCTACCCGGTTTTCTCTAAACTCGTCGAGCCTTTCACCGACTTCTTTCGCTACATGCCGGCGCCGACTTTCAGCACGCTGCTCGTCGCGATCTTCCTCGCCAACGACGCGCCCAAGATCGCCCTCGTCTTTGTCGGCACCATCTTCCAACTCGTGCTCGTTGTCGCGAACACGACCCGACGCCTCGAACTGCCCCTCCTCGAGGCTGCCCAGACCCTCGGCGCGAACCAGGCGCAACTGCTCACCCGTGTCGTCATTCCCGGTGTTCTTCCAAATCTCTACGACGATCTCCGCATCCTCCTTGGCTGGGCCTGGACCTGGCTCGTCATCGCCGAGCTCGTCGGGGTGAAAAGCGGCCTCACCGAATTCATCGAAACCCAGGGCCGCTGGCGGAATTTCGACAGCGTTTATCCCGTCATCATTCTCATCGGTCTGATCGGTTTCTTCACCGACCAGATTCTCTCCGCGCTCAGCCGGGTCTTATTCCCCTGGACTGCGAGGGCTTCGTGCAAGCCAAATCTTCTGACCCGGGCACTCGTCTTCCTTCCCCGCTTTTTCCAGAAGGACTCCTCCGCTCGGGCCCTTTCCGATACTTCGGCCGAGTGCAAGATTGAAAAGGCCTGACAAACCCACCATGAACGCACTCGTCGATCCCCTGAGCTACCGCGAACAAAGCCCGGCCGTTCGCGCCCGTTTCGAGGCGTTAAAGGAGCGCCCTGTCGTCCTCTCGGTTGAGAATCTCTACAAGACTTTTCCTTGCGGTTCCGGCGTTGTCACTGCGCTCAAAGACGTTAGTTTCCAAGTGTATCGCCGCGAATTCATGTGCGTGATCGGCCCCTCCGGGTGCGGCAAATCGACCCTCATCCGCATCCTTGCGGGACTCGAGGATTCAAGCAGCGGCCAGGTCCTCCTCGACGGCAAACCCGTGAGCGGACCAGGACCCGACCGGGGCATGGTCTTCCAGTCCTACACGTTGTTCCCGTGGTTGACGGTGAAGCAGAACGTCATGTTCGGACCCCGCATGGCCGGGAAAGGCTCTTCGGCCGAGCCGGAGGCGCGCCAATGGATCGACCTTGTCGGATTGTCGAGATTCGAGAACAGTTATCCGCACCAGCTCTCCGGCGGGATGAAACAGCGCGTCGCCATCGCCCGCGCCCTTGCCAACCGGCCGCGCATTCTCCTGATGGACGAGCCCTTCGGTGCGCTCGACGCGCAGACGCGCAGCCAGATGCAGAGTTACCTCCTCCAGATCTGGAGGAACCTCGATATCACGATCCTGTTCATCACCCACGATCTCGACGAAGCCGCCTACCTCTCCGACCGCATTCTCGTCCTCAAGGCGAATCCCGGCGAGGTCGACGAGATGATCGAGGTGCCGGTGCCGCGACCGCGGACTCCCTCTCAATTCGTCACGCCGGAATTCATCGCAACGAAATACCGCATCGATCAGCTCATCCATCCCGAGGCGGCGCACGAGACGGATTCCATTCCCTTTCCCCGCATGACCGTCGCCGGGGACGATGTCGAGTGATCACGGCGCTTCCCCGACATGTCCACGATCTGCCATTTCGAACGCCTCTCGTGGACCGAACTCGCCGCGCATCGCGACGCCGGCAGCGGGCTCGTCCTCCTGCCCTGCGGCGCGACAGAACAGCACGGTCCCCACTTGCCGGTGAACACCGACACCGTCATCGCCGAGCGCGTTTGTCTCGAGGCCGCTTCCCGAAGCGGGGTCCTTGTTCTTCCTTCGCTCGCCTATACCGTCTCTTCGGGTCACACCCGGAAATGGCCCGGTACCTTCTCGCTTCGCCATGAGACTTTCATCGACACCGTCTGCGAGATCGCGGACTGGTTGCGCTCGGGCGGATGGTCGCGGCTCCTCCTCGTGAACAGCCATTTCGGCAACGACGCCTCGCTGCGCGTGGCCGTGGAGAAGATCCGCATCGAGCACCTCGGCCATCTCCAGGTGGGATTGAAACACACGTTTCTCCTCACCCCCGAGATCCGCGATTACTTCGTCAGCGATGCCGACGACCTCCACGCGAACCGCGCCGAGACCGACCTGATGCTCCATCTCGCGCCCGATACCGTGGGGATGGACCTCGTTGAAGACGACCCCGACCGCACCGCCGGCACCGTCTTCAGTCATCCCGTCTCCCAGACCAGCCTCAACGGTGTCACCGGTGCGCCCTCCCTCGGCGAAGCCTCCCGTGGCGCCTCGCTCTTCGAGGAAATGGTCACCGCCCTCGTCTCCGTCATCGAGACCGCCAAAACGGAGGATCCGCCTCTTTCCAGAGAACATTGGGCACTGCCCATGCCCTGACATCATTCCAGCATTCCCTCCATCCACCATTCCATCAATCCATGTCCTCGGACCCAGCTCCCGTTTTCGCCGTTCCCGCAGGATTCGCCCCTGATCCCGGAAAACTCGCCGCTGTGAGAGAGCGCCTTGCCACCGCCGGTGTCGAATACCTCTTCTCCACCTTTGTCGATATCCACGGCGTGCCCAAGGCCAAGATCAACCCGCTCGCCTCGCTCGAAAAGATGGCGAAAGGTTCGGAGCTCTTCACCGTCGGCGCGATGGAGGGCATGGGTCTCGTCGGTCCACAAGAGGACGAATGCGCCGCCGTGCCCGATCTCGATACCGCAATCATCTGCCCGTGGGACAAACGCTTCGCTTATTTTTTCGGCGATCTCTACCATCACGGTGCGCCCTATGCGAACGACTCGCGCCAGATCCTGAAGCGTCAGCTCGACCGCGCCGAGGCGATGGGTCTGAGGTTCAATCTCGGCATCGAGCCCGAGTTCTATGTGCTCCGCGAAGATCCGGAAACAGGTAAACTCGTGCCC
>Ga0172372_10000732_pt1 | contig 50412 bp, 34 predicted proteins | sample LakKiv5m_2_FD_114544 | JGI IMG/M metagenome (GOLD analysis project Ga0172372, IMG submission 114544) | Freshwater microbial communities from Kabuno Bay, South-Kivu, Congo - kab_092012_9.5m | ecosystem: Environmental > Aquatic > Freshwater > Lake | place: Democratic Republic of the Congo...
AGGCTGTTTCGGAGCTTACCAGTCACCTGCAAAAAACGGTTAGAGACCTGACACTGACGGTGCACGACCTCGAACTGCAGCCGGTGGCAGACATACTGGAAATCGTAGCCGAAAAACTGTATCCCCCGGAAACAAAAGCGTATTTCAATTTCCGTAAAAGCCTGATAGAACGAAATATCCGTCAGCCCGGGCTGACCGGACTCATCAACACCTATTTCAAAAAGTTGGAGGAGTCCGGCGTGTCCGATGCAGGCATTAATCCCTCAAAGAACAGCTTTCTCCAGTATTTGACGGTATTGGCAGGTGCCATCCCGGCTCTTGCCGGACGAATTTGCTGGTTTGTGCCTTTTTTCATCCCGAAATTTGTCAGTCAGAAACTGAATCTGTACCCCGGCTATAACGGAGCGCTCAAGATGTTTCTGGGCTTTTTCACTGCTCCCGTCTGGCTCCGGGGTATTTTCAGGGCTGTATTCGTGTTCACAGGCAGCAATATGCTGGCCTGGGCAGCTCTGGCAGCAAGCATCGCGCTCGGCTATTATTCCGCATACCATGAAAGGCTTGTCCGTGCCCTGCGAGCGCGCAGGCAGGCAGAGCAACTTCCCCCGGCACAACTGGAACACCTGAGGCAACAGCGCGAAAGTGTGCTGGCAGCAGCGGGCTTGTCCGTCAGAACCGCAGGTGCTTTACCGTGAGTCCGCTGTTCATGAGCTGTTTCAGCGAACCAATACCGATGGCCAGGTGCACTTCGGCAAATCTGGAGGTGGTTTCCCTGTCTTTTGCTTCTGTTTTCACTCCGTCACGCGTCATGGGCATGTCGCTCACGAGCAGCAGCGCGCCAGCAGGCATCTGATTTTTAAAGGCCGCCGCGAAAATGGTGGCTGTTTCCATGTCAATAGCGTTGCAGCGCAAATCGCGCAACTTCTGCTTGAAGTCTTCCCGGTGCTCCCACACGCGCTTGTTGGTCGTGTAAACCACGCCGGTCCAGTAGTCGCGCTCCATATCGCGTATGGTAGTGGAGACGGCCTTTTGCAGGGCGAAAGCAGGCAGTGCTGGCACCTCCGGGGGAAGATAGTCGTTACTGGTACCCTCTCCGCGTATGGCCGCTATGGGCAAAATCAGGTCGCCGATATGGTTCTTTCCGGTTTTCAATCCGCCGCATTTGCCAAGAAAAAGCACTGCCTTGGGGCTTATCACTTCCAGCAAGTCAATAATAAGTCCCGCATTCGGACTGCCGATTCCGAAGTTGATGATGGTAATACCCTCTGCCGTTGCTGCCTGCATGGGACGGTCGGTACCGTATATCTGTACGCCGTGTTGCTCTGCGAAGGATTTCACATAGCCACTGAAATTGACCAGCAGAATGTACTTTCCGAACTGATCCAGTGGCATTCCGGTGTATCGCGGCAGCCAGTCGGTGACTATTTCCCGTTTAAACTCTTTTTCCTTGCGGTGATTCTCGTTGCGTACAACATCCAGGTCTTCCTGTGAAACGCGTGGTGTGTTCATTTCTTCCATAATTTTTTGATTACTGGCCTCCGGTTATGGCGCGGTAAACGACGCTTTGTAACCTCGGACGGAAATTTTCATTGCTGAGTTTGTTATTGTCCATCGTGGGGAATGTCCGGTTGGACAAGAATATAAACACGAGGTTTTTGTCGGGGTCGGCCCACACGCAGGTACCGGTAAAGCCCAGGTGACCGAACGTATCGGGGCCGGCCAGCGTACTCATGTTAACGTCTTTTTCAGGGTTTAGTTCTTTCATGTCAAACCCGATTCCGCGGCGCATGCTTTTTTCATACCGCGTGGTGAACTGGCGTATCGTTTCGCCACCGAGGTACTGCCTTGTGCCGTAACTGCCGCCGTTGAGCAGCATCTGGAACAGCTTGGCCAGATCGTTGGCGCTGGAAAACAGTCCGGCATGACCACTGACGCCGCCCAGCATGGCAGCACCCATATCATGCACGTACCCCTGTATGCGCCCGTTGCGGAAATAGGTGTCATCCTCCGTTGGTGCGCAGCGGTCGGCCCAGCCTTTCTTCCACGGATTATAGCCCGTCGTGCTCATTCCCAGCGGACGATAGAACGACGCAGCAGCATATTCGTCCACAGGCGACCCGCTTGTCTCCCGCACGGCGCGCGCGCACAGGTAAAGGCCGAGATCAGAATATACATAGTTTTTCTCCGGACTCAGCGGACTGTCGAATACCTGTTGCCAAAGGGTGTCCACCCAGGTATCTTTCATATACAGACCTTTTGCCACCGGAATGTGGTAGTGCCGCTCTTCTTCGGGTTTAAACAGAGCGGGCACAGGTTTTTTGTCGGCCGTAATCGTCTGCTTGTAGAACGGAATCCAGGCTTTCAGTCCGGCATGGTGCGCCATAACTTCGCGGAAGGTCAGCGAAGCCTTGTCCGTTTTTTTTAGTTCATACACGTATGCTGCAACAGGATTATCGAGAGAAAACTGTCCCTCTTCTGTCAGTTTCATCACCGAAACCGTCGTAGCGGCTACTTTGGTAACCGAGGCCAGATCAAAGATGGTTTCTGTGGTAACGGGCGTGGTTTTGTCGTAGGTCTGGAAGCCGCAGGCCTTGTTCCAAACGATTTTGTTGTCTTTCGCCACCAGAATCTGACAACCCGGTGCAGCACCCATGGCAATCAGTTGCCGGGCGAGGCTGTCGAGCTGTGCGAGCGTATCGCTGCTCATGCCGACAGCCTCGGGAAGGTCGTAACCTAGTCTTTTCTGCGGATAATCTTTCCTGAACCCGTGGCCAAAGTGCGCAAAAGATGTGGCTGTTACCGGCATGATACCATTGATATCGCTCGCTCCGAACAGAGCCTGTGCCGCATATTCCTGCGCCATCGGATCCTCGGTGAAGGCCTGTAGCAGCAGGGGAGCGTCGCCGACCCGGCGCAGGGTGTAGGGATTGCCAAAAACGGTGAGTGCCACCACATTTTGCCGGTTCAGCACCCGGGTGAATTCAATCTGGGCAGCAGTGAGTCCGTACATGGTATCTGCACCAGCCTCGCTGCGCTTCACGCGCGCGGGCATGGGCGTGGTCCGCATCCCGTACAGGCCTGCCAGCACCACGTCGTAATGGCGCAGTGAGTCGAGCACCTGCTGCCGGAGCAGCGAATCTGCATTTTTGGGAATATTGAAATGCCGGACCGGAGCGTAGTAACCGCAGTACGTCTGAAAAACCGTTCTGTTGGTATCACCGATAGCTACCGAGGCAAAACGTTTGTTTTCCAGATCGGGGAAACCCGCCAGTTGTCGTTCATCGCGCACCAGCGTCATGGCCGCCGCTACAAGGCGACGCTTGAGCGCGTAGGCTTGCGGACGGTTCAGGTCGCGGCGAAGATTGTTGAGCTCTACCCGCTGAGGCGTGGTGACGCCGAGCCTGTACTTCACCCGCAGCATCCGTTTCACACTCATATTGAGTTTTTCGCGGTCCAGTTCGCCACTTTTCAGCGCTTCCTGAACGGCATTCCATCCTTTTTCAAAATCGGCAGAGAGCAGGATGACATCATTGCCCGCCTTGAAGGCTTCCACATCGGCAATTCCGTCGGGGAACTGCTTTTTCACACCCTCCATTTCCATTGCATCGGTAAATATAAGACCGTCAAAGCCCATTTTTTCGCGCAGAAGACCTGTGATGGCGGGCTTGCTCAGCGAGGTGGGACGCGGCTCGCGGTCATCAATGGCATTTACCTGCAGGTGTCCTACCATAAAGGAACCAATACCATTATCTGCCAGCATGCGAAACGGAAACAGTTCGAGACTGTCGAGGCGGCGCCAGTCGTATTTGATACGCGGCAATTCGATATGAGAATCCTGATCGGTATCGCCGTGACCGGGGAAGTGCTTGGCGCAGGCCAGCACACCGCCGTCCTGCAGTCCCGACATATACTGATATGCCTTGGCGGCCACATTATGCCTGTCCTCACCGTAACTGCGTTCGCCGATGACTGGATTGGACGGGTTGTTATTTACGTCGGCTACCGGAGCGAAATTGACATGAACACCGAGGCGACGGCACTGCCAGGCCACCTCCCTACCCATTTCATACAAGAGGCGGTTATCCTGAACGGCACCCAGCATCATGGCGCGGGGGAACGACATAGCCGTGTTGCGCAGACGCATCCCCAGTCCGTTTTCGAGGTCGGCTGTGATGAGCAGCGGTACCTGCGGACTGGCTACCTGATACCGGTTGGTGAGTTCGGCCTGCTTTTCCACCGATCCGGCGTGGGAAGGATTGAAGAAACAGAGACCTCCCGGCTTGTATTTCCGGACGAGATACTCCACCCGGGCCTCGAAGGCAGAGTCCATATCCAGATTGGCGCGCAGGACGAACAACTGGCCGAGCCTTTCATCAGGCGACAGACTGTTGAACACCGAGTCCACCCATTGCGCCTCTGCGGCCGATTCGGATCTGGACAGCGTGGCAAAAGGGCGGTTTTCGCGGGCGGCGAGCGCAAAAAGAGCGCCAGTAATGGCAAGTGCGGAGAATATTCGTATCATAAAGCGCAAAATAAACAGGTTTTGCGGGAAATAACGCAATACGGGGTGTGTGGATTCAATTTTCAATGAAATTCAAAAACAAATTCACGATAAAAACTTGATAAACAATTTTATTCGTATTGTTGCCAGACATTTCACAAGGGTAAACCACACTGTCCACTCTTACTTTTTCATAATGGAATTTCAGTTTCACACCGTAGATCTTTTGATCATCACCGGGTATATCCTGGCCATCGTTGCTTACGGCATTTACCACCGCAAAGCGGGCAGTTCGGAGGAGTATTTCCTGGCGGGACGCAACATGCCGTGGTATGTCATAGGCATTTCCATGTTTTCGGCCAATATCTCGTCCAATTCGCTGATTGCCATTACAGGCGGGGCCTACAAGGGCGGTATTGTGTTTTTCAACTATGAGTGGATGGCCTCCATCGTGCTGACATTCTTTTGTATGTTCATCCTGCCTTTTTATCTGAAATCGCAGGTTTACACGATGCCGGAGTTTTTCGAGAAGCGCTATGATGCCCGCTCCCGCTACTATTTCTCCTTCATCACGCTGGTGGGCAATATCTTCATTGACACGGCGGGCACCCTGTTTGCAGGCGTTGTGATTGCCAAACTCGTTTATCCCGGTGCCAACACCACGCTGATTGTGAGCCTGCTGGCCATATTTGCTGCCGGTTACACCATCGTGGGCGGCCTGTCGTCGGTCATGCGCACGGAGATGGTGAATACCGTGATTCTTTTGATTTCTGCGGTGATCCTGGCCTTTATCGTGTACGACAAGGCGGGCGGATACGACGCCATTGTGGCACATGCCAACTCCACCGACCCGTCGTTCATGCACCTCGTTCAACCCTCCGACCACCCCGATATGCCGTGGCAGGGACTGCTGCTGGGTGTGCCCCTGCTCGGATTCTATTTCTGGTGCAACAACCAGTTTATTGTACAGCGCGCCCTGAGCGCGAGAAACGCCGACGAGGCCCGCAAAGGCGCCCTGTTTGCTGCCCTGCTGAAAATACCCATTCTGTTCCTGCTGGTACTACCGGGCGTTGCAGCCATCAAACTGTACCCCAATTTGCAGGAAATGTATGCCGGACAACTCAAGAATTTCTCCGATGGTGCCTATCCCACCCTCGTATTCGACCTGCTGCCCGTCGGACTCGTGGGGCTCGTTGTGGCAGGTTTCCTCGCTGCCATGGCTTCGGCGGTGAGCGCCACCCTGAACTCGGCCTCCACGCTTGTCACCATGGATTTCGTGCAGAAAATGCGTCCGGGTATGGATTCCAGAGGGCTTGTGCGTTCCGGACAGATTGCGACCGTGGTATTCATGGTACTGACCGTACTCTGGGCTCCGCAGATTGCCAATTTTGAGTCCCTGATGAACTACATGCAGAGCGTACTGGCGCTGATCAGTCCGCCCGTAGTGGCTATCTTCCTGCTCGGCCTGTTCTGGAAGCGCGCCAATGCCGACGGCGCCTTTGCGGCCCTTATGACCGGACTGGTTATCGCGATATTCACCGTGGTCAGTCAGGTGAGCAGCATCTCGGAGGCCTGGAACAACGTGCATTTCCTTGTCAAGGCTCCCGTTATACTCGCCATTTGTGCCGCCGTGCAAATAGCAGTGAGCCTTGCCACGGCACCACCGCCGGCCGAAAAAATCACCGGCATGACCTGGAACAATGCTGTGTACGAAGAAGACTCCGCCAGTCTGCGCGGTCTGCCGTGGTATCAGAACTACCGCACCCTTTCCGTGATCCTGCTTATAATCACGTTTGCCGTGGTCTGGTGGTACCGGTAGAGGGGAGTTGGGGTGTCGAACTCCGAACATCGAAGTGGGGTGTATGCCTGAGCTGTTTGTGTGTGCCACGCGATTTCGACGGAAATGGCAGATCAGATTTCTCCTGCGTCGAAATGACACGCATATCGCCTTATAAGAAAGGGGATTTGGTTCGTCGGCAGCGCCGACGAACCAAATCCCATCTTTTTTTATGAGCAAAACGCCAGTCATTCCGACGACAGGAGGAATCTCTCACCACCACACTGACATGCTGAAAATCGCCCGCAGAATCCCGGATGAGATTTCTCCTGCGTCGAAATGACGAATGTACCGTTTTGAAAGAGGCGGAGTCTTTACGCCCAAAACGCCAGTCATTCCGACGACAGGAGGAATCTATCGAAACGCTTCGGAGTTCGACATTTTAAAAAATGGATTCCCTCAGCGGTATTACAGGGAACACACAGCTCAACCCGGTACTCATTCCAGCGCAAAAACATTAATTGCCGCAATAAGATGCGCTAATTAACGTTAATTGGCGCGCTGAATTGCGGCAATTAACTTATCTTTGCGAAAAAACATGGAATTAATTAACAGAACTATTCAGTCGCGAATCGAAGAGTACTTCGTTCCGGGAAAGGTAATCGTACTGGTTGGGCCACGCCGGGTCGGAAAAACCGTGCTGGTCAGGCAGATAATATCCAGTATAACTGAACCTGTACTTTTTCTGAACGGAGAAGACATCAATACCAGAGAGCTGCTCGCCCGGAGGAGTGTTCCGCACTATTTACAACTACTGGATGGCAGGAAAATCCTGATAATTGATGAAGCGCAGAAGATTCCGGACGTGGGCGCCGCATTGAAGTTGATGATTGATGAAATCGCAGGACTGCGCGTGCTGATAACCGGATCCTCAGCCTTCGATGTTGAAAACCGGACGGGTGAACCGCTGACAGGACGAAAATATACTTTCAGGCTGTATCCCCTTTCTGATGCTGAATATGATCAGAAGTATTCCTTGCCGGAACGAAAGGATAAAATGAAGGAGCGACTGATCTACGGCTGTTACCCCGAATTATTGACCATGAGCAACTCGGGTATGAAGGCTGCCTATCTGAATGATCTGGTATCATCCTACCTGCTAAAAGATATTCTTGTTTTTGAAAACATTAAAAAATCAGACAAGATTCTCTCTCTGCTGCGCCTGATCGCATTTCAGACAGGAAGCGAGATTTCCACTACCGAGATAGGCCGTCAGTTGGGAATGAGCGAAAATACTGTCAGCCAGTATCTGGACCTCTTGTCAAAGGTATTCATTATACACAGGGTGGGCGGATTCAGCAGGAACCTCCGGAAGGAAATCAGTAAAAGCAGCAAATGGTACTTCTTCGACAACGGAATAAGAAATATCCTGGTCGCCAACCTGAACCCGGTGGAACTCAGAAATGACGTCGGTCAGCTATGGGAGAATTATATCATCAGCGAACGAATCAAGTTCCAGCAATACTCGGGAATGATCGTCAATAACTTTTTCTGGCGTACATACGACCAGCAGGAAATTGACTGGGTAGAAGAGCGCGGCGGACAACTACACGCCTTCGAGTTCAAATGGAGCGAAAATAAACACCCCAGAGCGCCTCTCGGCTGGTCAAAAACGTATCCCGATGCTTCGTACTCCGTCGTAAATCCGGACAACTACCAACCCTGGACAAGATAAAAAACAAGGGGTTTGACCCCCGGGCTCCCACCCGAAAATCAAACCCCTCACCCTGTACACGGCGAAGCCTACTTCTTCATCTCCGAATAGTACTTGTAAAAATACGGAATGGTTTCAATTCCTTTGTAGTAGTTGAACAGCCCGTAATGCTCGTTCGGCGAGTGGATGTCGTCGGAGTCGAGACCAAAGCCCATGAGTACCGACTTGGCCTTCAGCACCTGATCGAACATGGCCACAATAGGTATGCTGCCGCCGCCGCGCTGGGGAAGGGGCTTCTTGCCGAACGCCTGCTCCATCGCCTTCTCAGAGGCCTTGTACTCTACGGAGTTGGTGGGTACCACCACCGGGTAGCCACCGTGATGGGCATTTACCTTCACTTTCACCGATTTGGGCGCGATACCCTCAAAATGCTTCTGGAAGAGTTTTTCAATTTTGGCCGGATCCTGATTGGGTACCAGGCGCATGGATATTTTGGCATAGGCCTTTGACGGAAGTACGGTTTTGGCACCTTCGCCAATGTATCCACCCCAGATACCGTTTACATCGAGGGTAGGGCGAATACCGGTGCGCTCCACGGTGGTGTAGCCTTTTTCACCCATCAACTCGGAAACATTCAGGTCTTTCATGTACTGCTTCTCGTCGTAGGGCGCTTCATTCATCATCTTGCGCTCTTTGGCACTCACCTTTTCCACATCATCGTAGAAGCCTTTCACGGTAACGCGGCGCTTCTCGTCATGCAGGGAGGCTATCATGGTACAAAGTACGTTCACCGGATTGGCCACTGCGCCACCGTACACGCCGGAGTGCAGGTCTTTGTTCGGACCAATCACTTCCACTTCCATGTAGCACAGACCGCGTAGTCCTACGGTCAGACTGGGTGTTTCGTTGTCAATAATGCTGGTATCGGATATCAGCACTACGTCGCATTCAAGCTTTTTCTTGTTCTCGTGGCAAAATTTCTCCAGATTCTTGGAGCCCACCTCTTCTTCGCCCTCAATCATGAATTTGACGTTGCAGGGCAGGTTGTCGGTCTTCAGCATCATCTCGAATGCCTTCACGTGCATAAATACTTGTCCCTTGTCGTCGCAGGAGCCGCGCGCAAAGATGGCACCGTCGGGATGGAGTTTGGTCTTTTTAATTACAGGCTCGAAAGGCGGACTGTCCCAAAGCTCAAGCGGATCAGCGGGCTGTACGTCGTAGTGGCCGTACACCAGCACGGTCGGCGCCTTGGGATTGACCATTTTTTCGCCGTAAACAATCGGGTGACCTGCCGTTTCGCAGATTTCCACCTTGTCAACGCCCACGGCCGTCAGGTGGCGGCTGATGGCCTCCGCCGTGCGACGCACATCGGGAGCATATTTCGGATCGGCGCTCACAGACGGGATGCGCAGCAACTCAAGCAGTTCATCAAGGAATCGCTGCCTGTTGTCATCGAGGTATTTTTTCAATTCTTTCATATTACAGATTGTCGAAGTTTTACAGTTCGCTGCAAAGTTCCCTATTTTTTCATAAACGCAAAGGTGATTTGAAGCACTACCTTTGCTGCCCCTTGTTTTTAAGCCCACCATGTAATGATCAAGATTGGAATAATCCGCGAAGGAAAGGTGCCCCCCGATAAACGGGTACCCCTCACACCCGAACAATGCGCCGAAGCCCGCAACACCTTTAACCTGTCTGTCGCTGTCCAGCCATCGCCCGTACGGTGCTTCTCCGATGAGCAATATGCCGCACTCGGTATCCCGCTGCAGGGGGACCTCAGCAACTGCGATGTTCTGCTCGGAGTCAAGGAGGTACCCGTTGACATGCTCATTCCCGGAAAAACATACCTGTTTTTCTCCCATACCATCAAAAAGCAACCCTACAACCGGAAACTGCTCCAGGCTGTTCTCGAAAAAGGAATTTCACTGATAGATTACGAGGTGCTGACCGACGAAAAGGGCGTGCGCCTGATTGCCTTCGGTTTTTACGCCGGTATAGTAGGCGCTCACAATGCCCTTTGGACGTGGGGACAACGCACCGGCGACTTCACACTGCCGCGTCTGCACGAGTGCCACGACTATGCGGAAGCTCTCGAAACCTACCAGTCACTACGCCTGCCCCCGCTGCGCATCGTACTCACCGGTGGAGGAAGGGTTTCTTCGGGCGCTGTGAAAAATCTGCTCGACATGGGCATACGGCAGGTTAGTCCGGCCGAATTTCTGGAACAGGACTTCGGCGAGGCTGTGTTCACCCAGATCCACGCGGCCGATTATGCAGAAAGGAAAGACGGATCGCCCTTCGAAAAATCTCATTTCTACGCCCACGGCAACGAATACAAGAGCAAGTTCGCACCCTTTTACAGAAAAGCCGACATTTTCATCAACGGAATATATTACGACCAGAAAGGTCCGGCCTTTTTCACCACAGAAGAAACGGCCCTCGACGACTTCCATATCCGTGTCATCGGCGATATCACCTGCGATATCATGCCCGACTCGTCGGTTCCGTGCACTATCCGGCCCGGCAAAATCGCTGATCCGGTTTATGGTTTCAGCCGTACCACCGGACAAGAAACGACTCCCTACACCCCCGACTCTATTGACGTAATGGCTATTGACAACCTGCCCTCCGAGCTGCCACGCGATGCATCGGCTTTTTTCGGTCGGCAACTGCTCGACAATATACTCGGGGCACTGATTCAGGGCGGCGACAATCCTGTTGTCAGACGGGGAAGAATTACAGAAAACGGACACCTCACTCCGCTTTACTCCTATCTGGAAGATTACGCGGCAGGGCACTAAACAAACGCTCTAAAACGACAACCCGAGCGTGACGTATGTGTACAGCGATTTCGACTGATCGCTGTACATGGCGCTCAGTTCAATGGGGCCCAGAATGCTGTTGTATGCCATCGTCAGCGAGTACCCGCTCAGGAACTTTCGGCGAACTTCGCGGGTCGGACTGCCAACAAAATCGTACAGCAGCACGCTGGCACCGGGAATCAGACACAAATTGCTTCCAAGCCTGCGGTGTACTCTGGCCTGTGCAGAAACCACACTGTGTGAAAAAACCGTGTTGTTCTCCAGCCCCGAAAAAACAATCTGATTCCTGTACAACCGGTTCAAACCGCCTATAGAAAAGGCACTGTACAGGTTCTGGTCTGTGTCGGAATTGACACCCGCCTGTACAAGCGCGGAAAAGGTATTCCGGGGATTTATCGGTTCAAAATATTCATAATTCAGAACAAAACGGTAATAGTTCCGCTGACTCAGTCCGCTGAAGGTGGAATAACTCACATTGGTGTCGCCCTCCCAAAGGGTATAGTCAAAATCCCTGGGAATAACATAGCCCAGTTCTGCATCAAATCGGGTACCTGTTCCCGGATAAACGGGATTGTCGAGTGTGTTCAACTGGTAAAAAAGGTAAGGGGTCACACCGGAACCCGTACCCCTGATATCCGTATCGGACGCTATCAATGGCGAATAGCCGACAGTTTCCAGACGGGTGCCGGCTCCAAAGGATTGCCGCAGACTGCCCGCAGACTGCAACTTCAAATCCCACCTGAAGTAGTCCGAACGAAACTGCCCGTCCTTCCTGAACTGCTTGTAAGTAGTAACACGAAATGATTCATACTGGATACCGGGAATCAGCATAAGGCTGTTTTTTTTGCCGAGATATTGCAGATGCTCGGCCCGGGCACGCATATTTTCACCAATGTTCAGCGTTATGAGGGATCTCGAAGCGGGCAGGAAATAGTTTCTGGCTGTGGCGTTGGCTATCAGACTTACCCCGGAAAAGGTATTGTAGTGCATACCCAGCTTGCAGTTGATTGCCGGGTTTTCCTCTGTTTCAAAAATAATACGGTAACCAACAATATCAGCCGGTTCCAGCCGGTAACGAATGTAGCGGAAGTTGCGGGTCCCGTAGGCCAGTCGAACCATATCCGACAGTTGCTGTGCCGAGTAATATTTGCCTCCCTGAAAATGTATGAACTGCCGGAAAGACGACAGCGAAACGGATGAAAGGCCCTCTACCTGACAGGAAACCAGTAAAACCGAATCAGTTCGGACGGGAGCAGCGGGACGCACATACAGAGAACCGTAAATCGCTGATAACGAATCCGCCAGGTGTTTGAACACCGGATAATACTGGTATCCGGTTTTTATTCCCGACTCCAGTATTTCGTCCGATTTGTCGAAACTCCCCGAAGAATAGCCCTCCAGCGACTGATTGATATAGCAGTTGCTGAGCTCTATCTGCCGCTTGTTGTCTTCCCCGTCCTTGAAAAAAGCAATCTGCATCAGAACCTGAATGGCATTGTTGAGCTGATTATGTGGTTTTAATCCGTGTGAAACATTCGATGCAATAACATAATCCGCGCCCATCTCCCTGACCTCCGAAACAGGCAGGTTTCTGACAATACCACCGTCAACCAGCCGCATTCCCTTGTAATCCACCGGCGTGAAAACGCCCGGAATGGCGATACTTGCCCGGATAGCCGTGGTTATTTCACCGCTGTCCATCACCACCGCTGCAGCCGTCTCCAGATCCGTGGCAATACAGCGAAAAGGAATGTCAAAATCGGAAAATGACCTTGTTCTGTAGGCCGGGAAAAGCAGTTCCGACAGTTGCAGCCAGAGTTCCTGCGATTCCAGTGCGCCGGTCGGCACCTGAAAATGCCTGTTTTTAAAGGGTAATTCAACGGCGTACCTGCCATACTCTTCCTTCTCTTCCATGGCAAGCGCCCGCAGCGTAACCTGATTGGTGAGTAGCTCGTTCCAGTCCAGCTTCCTGACTATCTGCTCAATTTCATTGCCTGAATATCCAATAGCATACAATGCACCCATAACGCTGCCCATGCTCGTTCCAGTGATATAATCTATTTTGAGTCCGGCCGAATCTATGGCTTTCAGTACGCCGATATGCGCAATGCCCTTGGCTCCGCCGCCACTCAGTATCAGTCCCGTGAAGGGCCGCTCGGGTTGCTGAGCTACTGCTTGCTGAGTAAAAACAACAAAAAAGACAGGAAAAAGGAGGAAAAGGCGGCGTAAATCAGGGGAGAAGGGTTTCGTGGCAACAGACGAGGTTTGAAGTACAAATATAGGTATCTGACAACAGATTACCCGATATTTCAGAATTATCCGATATTTGCAGGATACCTTTGTTTTCATGAAGAAAAACGTTCTGTTACTCGCTTTTGCCGCGTTTGTTCTGACAAACACCTGCTTTTCACAGCAAACGTATCCGATTGCCGCGCCTTCCGACAAGCGGCCCGGACTCTACGCTTTCACCAATGCCTCTATTTTCACCGATTACAAGACCAAAACCGAGGGAGCAACGCTCCTGATTCGCGATGGAAAGGTGGTTGCAGCAGGCACAGGAATAGCTGTCCCGGCAGATGCTGTAACGTACGATTGCTCAGGAAAAACCATTTATCCGTCCTTTATTGACCTGTATGCCACCGACTACGGGCTTCCGGCTCCGCCGCCACCCGCTCAGGGCGGCCGCTTTGGTCAGCAACAGCAAGCGCAGCCTGCCACACCTGCCGAACCAAAAGGCGCGGCATACAGCTGGAACGAAGCACTCAGGCCGGAATTCAACGCCGTTGCACTGTTCACAAAAGACACAAAAGCCTCCGAAGAATGGCGTAAACAGGGCTTTGGTGCCGTACTCACACACCGCTCCGACGGTATCTCCCGCGGCACAGGCGCACTCGTACTGCTCGGCGGCGAGCGCGAACACGAAATGATCGTATCCGACAAGGTGGCGCATTTTCTGTCGCTCAAAAAGGGTTCCAGCCGCAATCCGTACCCGAGTTCGCTCATGGGCCTTATAGCACTGGTCCGCCAGACGTACATGGATGGCCCGTGGTATAAAACCGAAGGCTACAAAACGGAGAAAAATCTGTCCCTCGACGCCTGGAATGCAGTTCAAAGCCTCCCGCAGGTGTTTGAAGCAGGCGAAAAACTGGATATTTTCCGCATCAACCGCATCGGCGAGGAATTCGGCGTGAAATACATCGTTAAAACTTCTGGCGACGAGTACCAGCGCCTGAACGAAGTAGCAAAAACAGGCTACCCGCTCATCGTGCCGGTCAATTTCCCCGAAGGTTATGACGTACGCGACCCCTACGATGCCCTGAATGTATCGCTGACAGAACTGAAACACTGGGAAATGGCACCCGCCAACGCCGGAATGCTCCAAACAGCGGGAGTCACATTCGCACTCACCTCAAACGGACTCAAGGAACGCTCCAAATTTCTCGAAAATATCCGCAAAACCATTGAATACGGCCTGACCGAGGAAAACGCTCTCAAAGCACTCACCTTCACGCCCGCCACGCTCGCAGGCGCGTACAGCACGCTCGGAAGCCTCGAACCCGGCAAAACAGCCAATTTTATCGTTACCAGTGGCAATATCTTCAAGGCTGAAACCAAAATTTTGCAGAACTGGTGTAACGGCGCTGCCTACGATATCACCGTTGAGAAATCCATGCCGCGTGAAAAAATGGGCACCTATGATTTGAAGGCCGGCGACAAAAGCTACACGCTCACCCTCAAGGGGAAACCCGACGCGCCGGAGGCTCAACTGATGACCGCCGACAGCCTGAAGATCAAGGCTGTATTCTCTTTCTCTCCCGGTGGACTTGTAACGCTCTCTTTCCAGCCCGATACGCTCAGGAAGGGCAATATCGCACTCTCCGGTGCACCCGTTTCCAACGGTTGGTCGGGAAGCGGAACTATGCCCGACGGATCATGGATCAACTGGAGTGCCACACAAACCAAAGGACCAGGCGGTGAGCGCGAGAAGCAGCCAACAAAACAAAATCCCGTGACGCCTCCCGAAATCGGCACCGTTAATTACCCCTTTACTGCTTTCGGCTGGAAAGAGAAACCACAGGCCCGGACATTCCTGATCCGGAATGCCACAGTGTGGACAGGCGAGAAAGACGGCATCATGAAAAATGCAGATGTACTTGTCAATAACGGAAAAATACAGCGTATCGGCAGAAAATTACCCGTTCAGGACAACGCCACTGTCATTGACGGCGCCGGAAAACACCTCACAGCAGGTATTATTGACGAACACTCCCACATCGCCATCACCCGGAATGTGAACGAGGGCACGCAGGAAAGCACCTCGGAAGTACGTATCGGCGATGTTGTTGACTCCGAGGATATTGACATCTACCGTCAACTGGCCGGAGGTGTAACCAGCAGTCACCTCCTGCACGGTTCAGCCAATCCCATCGGCGGCCAGACGCAACTGATCAAGCTGCGCTGGGGACTCACACCCGAAGAAATGAAATTTCAGAACTGGCCGGGCTTCATCAAGTTTGCACTCGGTGAAAACGTGAAACAGAGCAGCTCTCCCAACAGTACCCGCTTCCCGCAAACGCGGATGGGTGTGGAGGAAACATTCAACGACTATTTCACGCGCGCACAGGAGTACGGCAAGCTCAAACGCTCCGGAATGCCTTACCGGAAAGACCTCGAACTGGAAGCCCTGCTCGAAATCATAGAAAGCAAACGCTTTATCACCTGCCACAGTTACGTGCAGTCGGAAATCACCATGATGATGCGCGTGGCCGAGCGGTTCGGATTCCGCCTGAACACGTTCACTCACATCCTCGAAGGATACAAGGTTGCCGATAAAATGGCAAAACACGGAGCGGGCGGCAGTTCATTCTCCGACTGGTGGGCCTACAAACACGAGGTGTACGAGGCTATACCGCAGAATGCCAAAATCATGGCCGATCAGGGCGTGGTCGTCGCGATCAACTCCGATGATGCCGAAATGGCCCGCCGACTGAACCAGGAGGCCGCCAAGTCGGTGATGTACGCGGGCATGAGTCAGGAAGATGCCTGGAAAATGGTGACCATCAATCCGGCCCGCCTCCTGCACGTGGACGACCGCACAGGCAGTATCAAGACCGGAAAAGACGCCGATCTGGTACTCTGGAACGATAATCCGCTCTCCATCTACGCCAGCGCAGATAAAACCTGGGTGGACGGTGCTGTCTATTTCGACCGCGAGGAGGACGTCCGCCTGCAGGAGGAACTGCAGCGCGAACGCGCCCGAATCATCCAGAAAATGCAGGCAGAAAAGAAAGGTGGCGAAGGCGGCGAACGCCCCCGGGGGCCCAAAGAACACTACCACTGCGATACGGAAGGCGACGAAGGCAATTGATATCCGGATATTCCTCTCTGTACAAAACCACCGAGGTGGTTCATCAGCACCGGCAGGGAGGAATGTCGCTCCGTCAAAGATACCCGCTCAATTGTCTGAACCTTGATTCACAGGATTAAGAGCTCCTTCAAAAACGCAAAAACTGACAAAAAATGAGCCGTTTTTGCCAACGGCAGAGAATCCTGAACAAGCTCTAAAAAATTAGATTTGGAGTTGTCGGCGCCGCCGACAACTCCAAATCCCTCTTACAGGTACAGCACCGGTCATTCCGACCGACAGGGAGGAATCTCAGGACATCATTTGCGGTGCCAGTGAGCCTGAGCTCATTAGAATAACGGAAGAATAACGGAAGAATAACGGAAGAATAACGGAAGAATAATTTAACTTTGCATATTTAAATATGTCGTTTTCGCCGAATTTCACCATTACGCCCGGAATTGTATCCTGTCTTTTACGGATAGAGACTGCCCGACAGGCTGTGCTTCATCTGCCGGTAACGCCCTCCGTACTCGCTACACTGCGGGAAACGGCCAGACTTTTTTCCACACATTACTCCACTATGATTGAAGGAAACCGGCTGACGCAGGAACAGGTTTCCCGCGTAATCGGAGACAAACAGCACTTTCCGGGCCGCGAACGCGATGAAAAAGAAATACTGGGCTATTATGCTGCCCTCGAACTACTCGAGCATATCACAGCAACCGAGAAAAGCATTACCGAAAATCATATACAGGCACTTCACGCGCTCGTTCTCGCAGAAGGTCGAAAAAAAGCAAAACCAACTCCGTACCGGGATGGCCAGAATGTGATACGCGATGGCCGAACCAGGGGTATTGTTTATATGCCTCCCGAAGCAAGGGACGTGCCGGCGCTCATGAAAGAACTCGAGGCGTGGGTATCCGGGTCAGAGCAAGCAGGATTACCCTGCCCAATCCGGGCCGGTGTAGCCCACTACCAGTTCGCTACAATTCACCCGTACTATGACGGAAACGGCCGCACAGCCCGACTGCTCACTACACTGATTCTTCATCTGGGTGGCTATGACCTGAAAGGACTGTATTCACTGGAAGAGTACTACGCCCGCAATCTGGGCGACTATTATGAAGCACTGACAGTAGGTCCCGGGCACAACTACTACGAAGGTCGCGCAAAAGCAGATATTACAAAGTGGGTAGAGTATTTCTGCAACGGTATGGCAGACAGTTTTGAAAATGTGTTGCAACGCACAAGAGAAGCTGCGGGAAACGGCGCAGCAGATTTTTCACCAGCGCTGAGAAAACTCGACCCCAGACAGAGAAAAGCGCTCGAATTGTTCCGACTCAGTACAAGCATAAATAGTCATGATGTGGCCACCCTCTTCGGTATATCGGACCGGGCAGCTCGTAATCTGCTCGCATCCTGGACAGAATCCGGTTTTCTTTATATAGCTGACCCCTCTAAAAAGAACAGGAAATACGCCCTGTCTCCCGAATTCGAGCGCTTATTCAACTCCTGAAATCACCCTTTTTTCACCTGAGCGGCTTTCCCCACCATAAACATGGCCGGTAATTTTTCAAGCGCCGGCAGTTTGATCTTTTTCCATTCTCGCACCGGCAGCGACCGTATCATCTCCGACTGCCCCGTGATATCCTGCGCAACCCCGAACAGGGTGTCGGGATGAAGGCTCTCCAGCGCTACCTCCAGTACCATCTGAGAACGGTAAGGCGTTTCTATAAAAAGATGCGTACTCCCGTGCTGCTGAGCCTGCCCCTCCAGCTTTCTCAGATCGCGGGCCAATTCGGGCCTCTTGGGCGATAAATACCCGTGAAACGAAAACTGCTGTCCGTTCATCCCGGAAGCCATCAGCGCCAGCAGGATAGACGACGGCCCCACCAGCGGCCTCACGCGCACACCCGCCTGATGCGCAAGCGCAACAATCGAAGCGCCGGGATCAGCCACCCCCGGACAACCAGCCTCCGACATCAGTCCGATATCACGACCCGCCTCCACGGCCTCCCGGAAAACCCGGACTGCCTCATCGGGAAAATCACGGCTTTCAATTTCAACAAATATCATTTCCTGCAGGGGCTTCAACGGCCCCGCAGACTTGACAAAATGACGGGCTGTCTTCGCCCGCTCAACAATGAACACGTCGAGCCGCCGAACAATATCTGTTACGTAAAGAGGAAGTGTATCCGCCGCATTTTCGGCAACAGGTGTGGGAATCAGATATAATGTGCTGGACAAAACTTCTTGTTTTTGCGTAAATGTAGGATATTTGTGCAACAGTAACAGATACTTCTCAACAGACATCCGATATGCGCAGACCAGGAAAAGATGAATATTCCCCGTTTCACGCCACTTATATCAGGTTGTTGCCACCCAAAGGAACTGCTCTCAGCCTGCTGAAAAAAACTTTCAGGGAAACATCCCGGCTACTCGCTGATCTGCCGGAAGAAGCCGGCAACTTCGCCTATTCGGAAGGGAAATGGACCATCAAACAGGTTATTATGCACCTTACTGATGCTGAAAGGGTATTTGCCTCCCGGGCTCTCTGGTTCATGCGTGCCGACCGCGCTCCTCTGCCGGGCTTTAATCAGGACTTCTGGATGGAATACGCCAATGTGTCGAAGCGAACTATTAAAGACCTGCTGAAAGAGTGGAAAACCGTTCGTGACAACACCATTCACCTCGTCAGCAACTGCTCCGAAGAACAGTCGCTGCAAACCGGAACCGCCGGCAATTTCAAGGTGTCGGCCAGGGCCTGCTTCTATATCATCATTGGCCACCACCTCCACCATCTTGAAATACTGAAAGAGCGATATCTGTCGGTCAGTGACGCTGCGCCATCTCCCGATTCATCAATGTAAATACCGTAGCGCCAGCCGCCGCTCCACCCAGTCCGCCAACCAGATAAAGCCATAGATCGTTCAGATCAAGCACTTCGGTTATTCCGGCACCCAGCGCCAGCACCGGATTAAAAGCACCGCCACTGAGTCTGCCAGGACCAAAACCGCAGGCAATCAGGCAAAATCCCGATGCCAGCCCGGCGAAAGAGTGGTTATCCCCTGAGGTGGCACTCAAAAAGACATATACCAGCGCAAATGAGCCGAAAAACTCGGCCAGCATGGCTCCGTACGGATTGTTGTTCCCGTGCATGGCCACCACCGTCTCCCCGCCGCTCTCGCGCATGAATGCCGCCAGTGCTGCCGCAACCAGCGCACCGAATACCTGCGCCGTAATGCCGGTAATGGCGTCGTTCCGCTCCACACGGCCGCACAGTGCAGCCGCCAGAGTGATACCGGGATTGAAATACCCCGACGAACGACCCGTCATGTACATCAGGGCCATCATCATGGCTCCGTAGGCCAGCGGAGTGAACCGAAGTGTTTCCGAATATTCTGCGGAAAGAGAAAAACAAAGCGTGAGCAGGAAGGAACCAATCAGCTCCGGAATGAATATTTTCAAGGCGTGCAGCGTTTATAAGATGTTCAGGATTTTCTTCCGGCAGCAAAAATACGCTATTTTTGACTCGGCGAGAGAATCCTGAACAAGCTCTAAAATAGGCCTCTTTTCGTGTGCGCCACTGTCGTACCTTCGCCCCGCCTTAAATTTTTTTCAATGAGATATTTCTGCTCCCTTTTGCTGCTCCTGTCACTGATCACCATAAATGTACCTTCTATGGACGCTCAGAACCAACTGCTTTCCCCCGAACTTCTCTGGAAAACCGGAAGAACAGGCCTCGATGCCGTGTCACCCGATGGAAAAACCGCCGTTTACGGTGTGGTCAGGTATGACATGTCTTCCAACAAAAGTACCCGGGCTCTCTATCTCGTCAATGTTCAGTCGGGAGAAACAAGACTGCTCACCGATCCGGAAAAAAGCAGTTTCGATGCCGAATTCCACCCCGAAGGAAAGAAAGTTGGCTTCCTTCGCGACGGAAAACTACACGAAATTTCAATCGAAGGCCCGGGCGAGGCTGTCAAGGTAAGCGATCTGGAAATCAACGGATTCCACTACGCTCCCAACGGCAAACAGGTGCTGTTCGCTCAGGATGTGAAACTTGACAAGAACCTGCAGGAAGAAAATCCCGATCTGCCCAAATCATCGGGCAGGGCCTCCGACGGTCTGTTCTACCGGCACTGGAAAAGCTGGCACGACTACGCATACAGCAATGTCTTCCTCGTTGACTACAGCAGCGGAATGTTCTCCTCGGAACCGGTAAATATACAGGGCAATGAACGATTCGACTCCCCGCTCACACCCGATGGCGGTATGGAACAAATCTCGTGGAGCCCCGACTCCCGCTGGATTGTCTATACCTGCAGAAAGCTCAACGGAACAGCTGAAGCACAAAGTACCAACAGCGATCTCTACGCATACGAAGTAGCATCCGGCAAAACACTCAACTTCACCGCCGATCTGAAGGGCTATGACCGCGACCCGGTCTGGTCGCCCGACGGCCGCTACCTGCTCTGGACAAGCCTCGAGCGCGCCGGTTATGAGGCCGACCGACCGCGCCTGATGATGCTCGATATTCAGACGCAGCAAAGACAGGAACTCTCCGCCGGCTGGACGTACGAAATGAACAGTCCGGTCTGGTCGGCCGACAGCAAGATCATCTATTTCCTGAGCAGCGAAAACTTCACTTATCAGGTTTACCAGTTTACACTCGCCGACAAAAAAATACGCCGTATTACCGATGGCCTGCACGACTACATAGCCCTGAAAGGCACAGGAGCCGAGCTGGTTACCACCCGGACGTCCATGACAAGTCCGCCCGAGGTGTATGCGGTTAATGTGAGAACCGGTGCCGCACGCCGCCTGTCTTTCGCCACAGAAGAAGTATGGGGTAAACTCGCCCAGCCCAAAGTGGAGCGCCGGACGGTAAAGACCTTTGACGGAAAGGATATGAATGTATGGCTCGTACTGCCACCCAACTTCGATCCGGCCAAAAAGTATCCCGCGCTCGTGTATGCGCAGGGGGGACCGCAGTCGGCCCTGAGCCAGTTCTTCTCCTTCCGCTGGAACTTCACCCTGATGGCCTCGCAAGGCTACGTGATAGTGGCACCCTGCCGCCGTGGAATGCCCGGCAGCGGACAAGCCTGGAACGATGCCATCACAGGCAAATGGGGCGATGCCATGAAAGACTATCTCTCGGCTACCGACGCTGCTGCCAGGGAACCGTTCATTGACGCCGGCCGGATGGGCGCCGTAGGTGCCAGTTTCGGTGGATACGCCGTTTACTGGCTGGCTGGCAACCATAACAAACGCTTCAAAGCGTTTATTTCACACTGCGGACTGTTCAATCTCGAAAGTTTCTACGGTACCACAGAAGAGGTTTGGTTCCCGAATTATGACTTTGAAGGAGCATACTGGCAACGGCCAGTACCCAAAATGTACCTGAACGACAGCCCGCACCGCTACGTGCAAAACTGGGATACACCCATCCTCGTCATTCACAACGAACTCGATTTCCGGGTGCCGTTCGGCGAAGGAATGCAGGCATTTCAGGCAGCACAACTGCGGGGCGTTCCATCCCGGTTCCTCAGCTTCCCGGATGAAGGCCACTGGATGAGCAAGCCACAAAACAGCTTGCTCTGGCAGCGTGAATTCTACAGCTGGCTCGATAAATGGCTCAAATAAACGCTCCGGAATGAATTTGTACGAACACATACAGGAGGCTGTTGCGTATATCAGAACCCGCACCGGTTTCCAGCCGGCCACGGGTATCATACTCGGCACCGGACTCGGTAACCTGACCGACGACATACAGGTCGCTGCAGAAGTGGATTATGCAGATATTCCGCACTTTGCCCGCAGTACTGTGGAGAGCCACAAGGGAAAACTGGTGTTCGGAATGCTGGCAAACCACCCGGTGGTAGTCATGGCCGGCCGTTTCCACTGGTATGAAGGGTGGAGTATGCAGCAGGTCGTGTTCCCGGTGCGCGTCATGAAGTTTCTGGGCGCAGAACGGCTCATCCTGACCAATGCCTCCGGCGGTATCAATCCGCACCTGAGGGGAGGAGATATCGTGGCCGTACGCGACCATATTAATCTGCTGCCCGAAAATCCGCTGAGAGGCCCGAACGACGAAAGGGTAGGCCCGCGTTTTCCCGACCTGACCAACACATACGATCAGGCTCTCCGGAAAATGGCTCTCGGGATAGCCCGCGAACACCGGATCAGGATGTTTGAAGGTGTTTATTCAGCACTCGCAGGGCCCAATCTGGAAACTCCGGCGGAATATGAAATGCTCCGAAAGCTGGGGAGCGACTGTACCGGCATGTCGTCAGTGCCGGAAGCGCTCGCCGCCCGACATCTCTCCATGCAGGTGCTGATGCTGTCCATGGTGAGTAACGTGTCATTTCCACCCTCCGTGATAAAAGTAACCTCACCGGAAGATGTCATCACCGTAGCGAGTGAAGCCGAGCCAAAGCTCCGGCTCATCGTGCGGGAAATACTTAAAAGACTGTAAAATGATCGTATCCGCAATTGTAGCCGTCGCCAAAAATGGCGTTATAGGTGCCGAAGGACAGATTCCGTGGTATTTGCCCGCCGATCTGGCCTGGTTCAAAAAGACCACCCTCGGCCACCACATCATCATGGGGCGCAACAGTTTTCACAGCATAGGCAGACCGTTGCCCAAAAGGACCAATATCGTTGTCACCCGCGATCCGTTTTTCAGCGCCGAAGGTGTTCTCATTGCTCACTCCGTGGAGGAAGCACTCGGAATGGCCTTCGACAATGGAGAAACGGAGGCATTCATCATCGGTGGCGGACAGATTTACAAGGAAAGTATTGACCTGTGGGACAAACTCTACCTGACCAGCGTGGAAACGGAACCGGAAGGAGACGTTTTTTTTCCGGAAACAGACAACAGCGAGTGGATTGAAACCTGGAGCGAAGAGCGACCTGCCGACGACAAAAACGAGTTTGACTGCACCTTCCGCATACTCGAACGGAAAGAAACAGAAGAAGAATAATTTTAGAGCTTGTTCAGGATTCTCTCGCCGAGTCAAAAACGGCTGTCAGACACCTTGAAAACCTGTTCATTCAATAGTTTTTTTGTTATGAAACAGTTATTTCAAATGCCGTAAAAGAACTGCAATAAGAGGTTATACGGCATTAAACGGCCTGAAATAAACATTTAACGCCTTATTTTAAAAAAAAACATATTTTTTATGCCCGCCGAGGCGCAAAACAGACCCCGTTTTTTTTATACTTTTGCAGTTGGAAATCTACAACCAATTCAAGTCCTGGTTATCTGATACATGGAAAAGAAGCGATTGCTCCTTATTACGCAGGAGATGGAGCCCTACACCGAAGGCAACGACATTTCGGCCCTCGTAGGCAAGTTACCCAAATTTTTACAGGATAACGGTTATGAGTTAAGGATTCTGATGCCCCGCTATGGCGTTGTCAACGAGCGAAGGCACCGGCTCCACGAGGTGGTTCGCCTGAGCGGTATGAATATCATCGTTGACGACGACGATTATCCGCTGCTCATCAAAGTCGCTTCGCTGCCCAATTCGCGCCTGCAGGTCTATTTCCTCGACAACGAGGAGTTCTTCAAACGCAAACAGGTATTTGAAGACGAAGACGGAAAACCGTTTGAAGACAATGCTGAACGAATGACCTTCTTCTGCAAGGGAGCCATCGAAACAGTGAAAAAATTCGGCTGGGCACCTGACATCGTGTTCTGCAACGGCTGGATGACAAGCCTGATTCCACTGTATCTGCGGACAACCTACAAGACCGAGCCTATTTTCGCAAACGCCCATATTGTTTACGGAGCTTACGATTCTCAGCACGAAAAAGAGGGTGGAGAGCGTTTCTTCCAGAAAGCAGCGATTAACAACCTTTCAAAAAAAGATCTGGAGCCTTACCGCGACGGTGAAAGCGTCTCGATGCACAAGGGAGCAGCTCATTTCGCCGATGCCGTCACCCTGGGCAGCGAAGCACTCGATACCACGCAGGAATACCTGTCTGTTTCCGGCCCGAAACCGGTACTTCCATTCACCCCGATCGAAGAGGCGCTGCCAACTTATCTTGAATTCTTCCGCAACCTGACTCAAACCGAGATACAGCGTTAATTCGGAAGCGACCCAACGAAATCCGTCCTGATACCGTTATGTATCGTGACGTATAACTCTGCTACATTTATGACCAAGCGATTCACCGTTCTGGCGGGCTTTTCCTTCGCCATCCTCGCACTGTTAGTTTCTGCCTGCAAGAAACCCACACCCTTTGGCGCAGAACTTCTGGGTGACTCCTTCGCAGATCTGGAATTCACCGACACGATCACCGTGCAGTGTTTTCTGGAGCGGGAAGACAGTATTCAGACGAACGACCGGTCAGGTGCCCTGAACCATTTCCTCTGCGGAAAAATCAATGACCCCGTTTTTGGTCAGTACAGCGCAGAAATCTATACTCTTTTTCAGTCGCAATCACTGAATCCGCAGTTCGACACTACCAAAATTGTGTTCGACAGTCTGGTTTTGTACCTGAACTATTCCTCAGGAGGCATATACGGCGATACCCTGCAGCCACAGAACCTGCGTGTTTATCGCCTTGACCAGCCGCTGAAGTATGGAAAAACTTACTACTCTACGTCGGAGATACCGGCAAGTGAAGAAATTGGCCGTCTCGACAACTTCTATCCCCGCCCCCAGCGCGTCGACAGCCTGTTCGATGGCGTCAAAGGGGAATTCCTGCGCGTGCGCCTGAACGATGATTTCGGCCGCGCACTGATGAATATTGACTCTGCCACCTGGCTCGCCGATACGGCAGTATATGACTTCATCCGGGGTATGAAAATTGTGTGCAATTCATCAAGTACCCCGGGCGCCATGCTCGCATTCGATCTGAATGATACCAAACTGAGCCGAATCAGTATGTACTACACGCAAAAGAGTGATACCAGCTCCAAGCGCTTCGACTTTTTCTTCAGAAACACCAACAAATTTACTCACTTCAACAACGACTATACCGGATCTGAGATCAACCCGCGTATCGGTCAGCAACTCGAAGACAAGCTGTATGTACACGGAATGGATGGCCTCAAACTGCGCATCACCTTCCCGTATGCAAACAATCTCGACAATATAGCTGTTAACAAGGCACAACTGGTGCTGACCGCCGGCGAAGATGACCCCTGGCTCAAACCCGCAGATCAGCTTATTCTGACCGAGCCCCGGGGTGATACCGCCACTGTTTTTACCAGTGATGTGTTATACGCACTCGGCTCCACCGGAACGGGAAGTCTGGCAGCATTCGGCGGCTTCCCTGAAAAGGAAATTCTGGGCAGTACCACAAAGACCCGCTACCGGCTCACTCTGAGCGACAAATTCCAGTCGGTGGTGGATGATGATAACGCACCGGATATCAGAAACCGCACGATTTTCGTCAATGTCTATCCAAGAACGCGCTCCGCAAAACGAGCCTGGTTCTACGGCCCCAAAAGTTCGCTTTTCCCCGCAAAACTCGAACTCAAATACACCATTATCCGATAATCAAATACAACTCGTCATGTGTGGAATAGTTGCCTATATCGGGCAAAAAAAAGCTTACCCGATCCTCATCAAGGGTCTTTCCCGGCTCGAATACCGGGGGTACGACAGCGCCGGGGTGGCGCTTCAGAACGAAAAGGGAGTAAATCTCTACAAAAAAAAGGGTAAAGTTGCTGATCTGGTAGCCTTCACCGAGGGCAAGGATACCAGCGGAAATGTCGGAATGGGACATACCCGCTGGGCAACTCACGGCAAACCCGACGATATCAACGCGCACCCGCACTCCGGAAATGAAGGGCGCCTCCTGCTCGTTCACAATGGTATCATCGAAAATTATTCGGTGATAAAAAGCGCCCTGCAAAAAACCAACGGCCACGTCTTCACCAGTGAAACGGACACAGAAGTGCTCGTACACCTTATAGAGGAAATTCAGAAGACCGACAACCTGCCGCTGGAAGACGCTGTAAGAAAAGCACTCACAAAGGTGCACGGCGCCTATGCCATCGTAGTGATGGACAGAAATGAACCCGGCAAACTGGTCGCTGCCAGAAAAAGCTCCCCGCTCCTCATCGGAATCGGGAAGAAAGAGTTTCTGGTGGCCTCGGATGCCACTCCCATCGTGGAACACACCAAGAATGTCGTTTATCTCAACGATGAAGAGGTGGCAACTATCACGATGGAAGACGGACTTGTTATCAAAAACCTCAAAAATGAAACCAGCTCTCACACTGTTCACTCGGTGGAACTGGAAATCGAACAACTCGAAAAGGGGGGTTATGATTATTTCATGCTCAAGGAGATTTTCGAACAGCCTGTAACCATCGCCGAATGTATGCGCGGGCGCATGAACGCCGATGAAGGCTGGGTCCGGCTCGGTGGTATGGAAGAACACCTGAAGCGGATGCTCAACGCCCATCGAATGATTATTCTGGGCTGTGGCACCTCGTGGCACGCCGGAATGATCGCCGAATATCTGTTCGAAGACCTCGCACGGCTCCCCGTCGAAGTAGAATATGCCTCTGAATTCAGATACCGGAATCCGGTTGTAAGAGAACAGGATGTAGTGCTGGCAATCTCCCAGTCGGGTGAAACAGCCGACACTTTTGCAGCGCTGGAGCTGGCCAGAGAACGCGGTGCCCTCACTTACGGTATCGTGAACGTGGTTGGATCATCCATCGCACGCCTGACGCACTCCGGATCCTATATTCACGTGGGCCCTGAAATCGGAGTGGCATCCACCAAGGCATTCACCGGACAGGTCACGATGCTCACTATGATGGCGCTGATTCTTGGCTACGAACGCGGTTATCTGCCCAAATCGGAATATCAGGAACTGGTTCAGGAACTGTCTCTCCTGCCCTCCAAAGTGGAAAAGCTTCTCAATACCTGTCAGAAACAGGTTGAATATATTGCAGGAGAACTCAAAGATGCCACCAATGCGCTGTACCTTGGCCGCGGATATAACTTCCCGGTAGCCCTCGAAGGCGCACTGAAACTCAAGGAAATCAGTTATATCCACGCAGAAGGATACCCGGCAGCCGAAATGAAACACGGCCCTATCGCTCTGATTGATGAACACATGCCGGTGTTTGTCATAGCGACCAACAAAAGCGCCTACGAAAAGGTGGTTTCCAATATTCAGGAAGTCAAGGCGAGAAAAGGTGTGGTAATAGCAATCGTCACGGAAGGCGATACCACCATCAAGTCCATTGCCGATTATACTATCGAAATACCGGACACCCGCGAGCCTTTCACGCCGCTGCTGTCTGTAATACCACTCCAGCTCTTGGCTTATCACACTGCCGTTTTACGCGGCTGCAATGTTGATCAGCCCCGAAATCTGGCCAAATCAGTCACCGTCGAATAAATTTCACTGAAATAACTGTACATGAACAGTGTCAAAATAGAATACAATACCGAGAAACCAGCCGTACGCTATCCGGAATATGGCCGCGCCATCCAGGAAATGGTGGAACACGCCAAAACGCTGGAACCACGGCCGCTCAGACAGAAAACTGCCGAGTCAATCATCGGTCTGATGATTATGCTCAGTCCGAATAACCCCAACAGGAATATGGACGATTTCAGGGAAAAACTCTGGAATCATCTGTTCGCCATAGCCAATTACGAACTCGACGTAGATCCGCCCGCCGGTATCACAATCGTCAAACCGGAAGAAAAACCCCGGCCGGAACCTCTCGGCTATCCGAACCCGGCCAACCGTATGCGCCATTATGGAAACAGTGTTCATGCGCTTATCCAGAAGGCAATTGAAATGCCCGAAGGTTCAAAAAGGGAAGGCTTCGTAGAGGTTATTGCCTCCTACATGAAACTCGCCTACAAAACCTGGAACAAGGAACACTACGTAAGTGATGATATCGTCAAGGAAGACCTGGAGATTCTGTCAAACGGCCAGCTTTCGCTCCACGAAGGGTACGAGTCGCTGGACAAACTTGCTGCCGGTGCAGGCAGGCTGGATAAAGAAAGGGGCGGCAGCCGCCAGCGAAACCGCGGCGGAGGCGGAAAAAACAGCAAGGGCGGTGGCAATCACAAACGAAACCGCAACGGCGGCGGCGGAAGTGGTAGCGGCGGCGGTTACAACAAACGCCGCAAACGCTGATTACCCGTCAAGAAGTCCGATAACTGGTTAATATTTCATTCATGCCGCTGGATCAACAACACGAATACGAGCGAACAACGAAAGATAGGGGCGAAATGTCCTTCTTTGATCATATCAGTGAGCTGCGCAAACATATCCTGCGCTCGGCAATTGCCATATCCGTATTGGCAATAATCAGTTTTATATACAAGGACTTCGTATTCAATAACATCATTTTTGGCCCCAGAAGGCCTGATTTCCCCACGTATCAGGTTCTCTGCTGGGCTTCTCACCAAATGGGGCTCGGTGAGGCCATGTGTATCACCCCACCCAAATTTGACCTCATCACCCGGCAGCTCGGCGAAGTGCTGATGCAGATTTTATATGTGTCATTCTGGTTCGGTGTTATCGGCGCATTCCCTTATATCTTCTGGGAAGTCTGGCGGTTCATCAGTCCCGGATTACATGAACACGAACGCAGGGTAGTACGGGGTATCGTCGGCATCTGTACCTTTCTCTTCTTCCTCGGAATTGTCTTTGGATATTATGTCATAGCTCCCTTCTCTATCAGCTTCCTCGCAGGATATACGCTCGAAGGCCTTGAAGTGGCACCAACACTTGACTCTTACGTCACATACATGACGATGTTCACGATTCCTACCGGACTGATTTTTCAAATGCCGGTAGCTGCCTACTTCCTCGCAAGAATTGGTCTGATAGGTGCCGCTTTCCTGCGCGAATATCGCCGTCACGCCATTGTGGTCATTCTCATCATCGCAGCTATTATCACACCTCCGGATGTGGTATCCCAAACGCTCGTCGCTATCCCGCTGCTGTTCCTGTACGAAATCAGTATTATGGTGGTGGCACGCGTTCAGAAAAAACAGGCAATCAAAGAGGCACTGGAGGAAAATTCGGGATCCAATGTGCAACGATACTCCGATGACGTGTGATAGTATATGCTCCGCTATTTCCTGCGACGACTACTCATTGCACTGCCCACGCTCCTGATCGTATCGCTAGCAGTATTCGGAATCAGCAAATGCGCTCCCGGCGACCCGGTCGAAACGCTTTTCACGGAGGAATTACGAACCGCTACTGAACCCGGACAAGAGGCTGAACAGTATAAACGGGCGGCCCGGCAACTGGGCCTCGACAAACCGGTCTTTTACTTTACGCTGGCCCCGGCTCCTTTTCCGGATACGTTTTGGGGAGTTTATCCTTCAGAACGCCGCGAACGACTGTCAAAACTCGTGTTCCAGACGGGTAACTGGCCAGACGTATCTCTGTACGACTCCAGTCTGTCAGCGTTTTCCAAAACCGCTCTCTCTCTCAGCGACACCTCCAACGCACGAAGGCATCTCGCACTGGAATTGTCGGTGCTGATGACAGCTTCCCGACTGGAAGACATTGACGCATCAATCCGGAAAATATCATCACTGCTGGATTCGCTCCCGACCAGGGAAAAGCTGGCACCCGGCCTGACCGCCCTGCAGTCGGGCGCACAGCGCATGCAGCAAAATAAGTACCCTCTGAAAATTTACAAGCCGGCATTGCACTGGAATGGAACCGACAACCAGTATCATGCCTGGATTACAGGATATATGACGGGAAACTGGGGACTCACCCGGCGAATGAAACCTGTCTGGGAAGAAATCAAACCCGCCCTGCTGGCCACCGCAACGCTCAGCGGAATAGCCCTGTTACTCGCTTTCCTGATTGCTGTCCCGCTCGGCGTGGAAATGGCGCGCTTCAGAAACAGCCGCTTCGACAGGTGGTCGAAACAACTGCTCTTTTTCCTCCACTCTATGCCGGTTTTCTGGATGGGGGGCTTGTTGGTTATCCTGTTCACCGGTAATATTTTCGGAAAGCCGCTTGTTGAAAACCCGTACCTCGATATTACCGACCAGTGGCTGGCCGGCACCGAATCCTTTCTGGCGTGGTTCGTCAGAAAACTCCCCAGATTCATTTTGCCCATCGCGGTACTGACGCTCCATGCACTCGCACTTATTGCCATGCAAATGCGCGGGGGTATGCTGGAAACCATCCGGCAGGATTACATCCGGACGGCACGGGCCAAGGGACTGAATGAAGATGATATATACTGGAAACACGCTTTCCGGAACGCACTTTTCCCGATTATCACGTTGCTCGGCGCCCTGCTTCCCGCGCTGCTCACCGGATCACTGGTCGTCGAAACACTGTTCAATTTTCCCGGACTGGGACTGAAAACGCAGACGGCTTTTCTCAATCATGATCTCGGCACGCTCTCTGCCATTCTCATGGCCGTAGCCATCCTTACCATAGCCGGCAATCTCGTTGCCGATCTGATGTACGCACTGGCAGATCCGCGCGTACGCTTCTCCAATTCTCCTTGAAAAGCCCTTGGGGGCGGCGAAATGTCGGAAATAATCAATAGTGAAAATAAAATTGATTATAAACGACACTTAATTCAAAACATATAGCATTAATTATATTGTCAGGCACTTTTGTAGCGCCATCATTATTATTTACCCTGTTACGCGGGGTACTCCCTGTTTCGCTGCACCTCAGGCAGCCACTGCGGACAACCTGCGGACAACAAAATTCTTCTAACATGAGAACACTTGTCACCTTCGCCCTTGTCACTCTTTTCTGGTCTGCCACAAAAGCCAATGGAGTGGCAGTCGTTGACGCCGGAAATGGCGTTTATCTTCAGCTCACTGCCTCTTTTGTCAGTGTCAACGTAGAAAACCAGATTGCCATCACCAAAACTACACAAGTATTCAAAAACCAGTTTTCAACGGCAAAGTATGTCCGCTATGCTTTCCCGATGCCCGCCTCAGCCAGTGCCGTAAAACTCCGCAGACAAAGCAATGGACTCTGGTATGAAGCCAATCTCGGCTCGAGTGCCCAGGACACTATCCTGCCAGGTGGCGGGGGCGGAACGGGCACAAACCAGATACTCAAAAACTATCTGGGAAATTTCCCCCTGTACTTCACGGTGCTGGAGCCGGTAGAACCCAATAGCACTGTGACCATCGAACTCACTTATGTGGAACTGCTGCCCTACAAAAATGGCGTGGTTACCTGCAATTATCCCGCAACATACACAAGTATTCAACCGGGAGCTCTCAGTACGCAGGAATTCAACTTCCAGCTCTCATCAGGCAGAAAAATCGAACAACTGTCCTTCGTGTCGCACCCGGGTACACCGGTAACGCTCAGCGACTATGAAGGCTCTTTCTCGAAGACCATCGTCAGCAGTCCCGCCTCTTCCAATTTCAAGGTGGAATACAGGCTAAGTGCAGGCGACCTCGGTCTTTTTGATTTCAGTGTGTTCCTGAGCGATACGCTCGGGTGCGATAATTACGGCAACGGTTTCTGCGCTTTTGTGGTGGAACCCAACCCGAATCCGAATGCAGACATCATTCCAAAGGTGTTCACGCTGATTATTGACAAATCGGGCAGTATGTCCGGCGACAAGATGCAACAGGCCAAGGACGCAGCCTCCTTTATTGTTGACAACCTGAATGTTGGCGATAAATTCAATATCGTGGCATTTGACAATATCATCTCCACTTTCAAGAACGATCATGTGGACTATAATGCATCCACCCGGCAAGCAGCACTGAACTATATTTCTGCCCTGTCTGCTGGTGGATCTACCAATATTTCCGGCGCCTTCAGCACGGCAATTCCCCAGTTCATCAATGACCTCGGAGACACATACAATATCATTATTTTCTTTACCGACGGGGTTCCTACAGCAGGAAATACCTCGACCATCGGTATTCTAAACGGAATCAGCGACCTCGTAACATACCTCGAAAAGGAACTCAGCATTTTCACTTTCGGGGTCGGTGAAGATGTAAACAAACCACTCCTCACCACTATCGCCCTCGAGAATAACGGTGTAGCGCAGTTCCTCGACAACAACGAACTGGCCTCCTCTATCAGCGATTTCTACCAGACCGTCAGAAATCCGGTGCTCCTGAACACAGATGTTGCCTTCGAACCCAATGTTATCTACGAGACTTACCCGGTAGATATGCCCAACCTGTACAAGGGAAGTCAGATGATCGTGGTGGGAAGATATAACGAACCCGGTCCCGTCAATGCGCTCTTCTCGGGAACGGCATTCGGCGCCCCTGTGTCCTATCAGTATCCGATTCAACTGACCAGTAAAGACAGCCTGAAATATCGTTTCCTGCCCAAAATATGGGCCAAACAGAAGGCTGCACACCTGCTGCAACTGTTCTATGCTTCCACTAATCCCGCAGAGAAGGAAACACTGGAAGCCGAAATCAAAAATCTGAGTACCTGCTACGGGGTCGTGACCGACCTCACCAGTTTCGTGGACAATACGGGTGGTGGCACCATATCCACACTCGAAATCCCGAATCAGGAGGAGGGTGCCTCTCCAGTACGCATCAACTCCATTTCACCCAACCCTGTTTCCGATCAGGCGAAACTGTTTTTCTCGCTCACGGAAGACTTCTACGGTGATGTAAGGATTGAATTGCGCGATATGCTGGGCAAACTGGCCGGATCATGGGTTTTCTCTGTCAATGGCGCCGGTGACTATGTGTTTGATCTTCAGGTCGACAAAAGCATTGTAAAGGGAATTTACCGCATCAGTATCCACACGCCCGGCGGCACTACAGGCGCCATGCTGATGATCAGATAACCCCGGCTCGTCCTGCCCGGGTGCCCTCTCTCTTTTTTGCCTATCTTTGCAGCGCAAAACCACCACTGATGGCGAAAGAATGGACGCTCGGGCAGAAAGCCGCGGGACTGAAACAGGAAAAAGAATACGCACTGCTCGTCGGACTCATCACCCCCGATGTCACCGAAACGCAGGCTCACGAATACCTCGATGAACTGGAGTTTCTCGCCATGACCGCCGGCGCAGAAACAGTAAAAAGATTCACGCAACGGCTCCAGCACCGCGATGCGCGCACTTTCATCGGAAGTGGCAAAGTGCTGGAAGTCAGGCAGTACCTCGAGCGGCACGAGGAAATATCCATGGTCATTTTCGACGACGACCTCACCGGAAAACAAACCAACCTGCTCGAAGAGGCCCTGAAAGTGAAGATTATTGACCGCTCAACGCTGATTCTCGACATTTTCGCCAACAGAGCCCAGACCGCTCAGGCAAAAACGCAGGTCGAACTCGCCCAGCTCAAGTATCTCATCCCGCGCCTGCGCGGCCTGTGGACGCACCTTGAACGACAGCAGGGGGGTATCGGTATGAGGGGCCCCGGTGAAACGCAGATAGAAACTGACCGCCGTATCGTTCAGCAAAGGGTCAAATCGCTGGAAGAACGCCTGAAGGATATTGACAGGCAAAACCAGACGCAGCGGAAAACACGCGGCGAACTGATTCGCGTTGCACTGGTGGGATATACCAACGTAGGAAAAAGTACGCTCCTGAACCTGCTCTCCAAATCGGAGGTGCTGGCAGAAAACAAACTGTTCGCCACGCTCGATACCACGGTGCGCAAGGTGGTCATCGGAACAATGCCGTACCTGCTCTCCGATACCGTCGGTTTTATCCGGAAATTACCCCACCACCTCGTGGAGAGCTTCAAAAGCACGCTCGACGAAGTGCGGGAAAGTGATATTCTGCTGCATGTCGTGGATGTTGCCCACCCGCAGTTCGAAGATCATATCAGAACGGTTCAGAAAACACTGCAGGAAATCGGCGCCTCTGACAAGCCCACGCTGATGGTGTATAACAAGATTGACCTGTACCGCGAAAGATACTTCGACGACCTGCTCACCACGCAGGAAAAGACCGACATTGAAGCCGATCTGCGCGAACGCCTCGGCAGTAATTTCGGCGAGAACGTGTTCATTTCAGCCCATACCAAAGAGGGTATCGAACAACTGCGCGAACGGATGACACGCCTCATCAAGGAAGCTTATGTCATCCGGTATCCGCATCAGGTCAAAAGCTGGTAGTAATCAGAGACGAATCATCTTCCTGACGGCATTGCTCTCACCCGTCTCCAATTCGTAATACATCACACCGGAAGGGAGCCCCTCCGCCGTGAAGTAGTTCATCCCCTTCGCACACGCACCAGTGCGCGTAAGGAGCTGTTTTCCATTCACATCAAATATACGCAGCGTAGCCTCTCCATCCGCCTCCATGTTGAACGGAATCCGGGTTCCTGCCTCAAACGGATTGGGCTGATTCTGGTACAACTCAAACCCCGTGATATCCGGGAAGGAAAGTACCAGCTCGTGTATCTGCGCGCCTGTGTAAGCCTCCGGACGCATGTTGCGGCCGCTCAGCGTGAGCTGCTCGGGCAGACTGCCCTGTTTTGTCTGGCGGCACCTGAGTGTAAAACCGACATTGCCTCCAGTCTCCGTTGAAACAGCAATGCCATTACCTTCAGCACTGATAACGATGTTGCCGGAATTCATATCACCCTCCGGAACAGCCTCCAGGCACTGCAGTCCGTCCAGCAGCAACTCAAACTGACATCCCGAAACTGCCTGACTACAGCCAATATGCAGCAGCAGGTCGCCATTTGCCTCATTATCTGTCCTGACATGCAGTTTCACCGAAGCTGCCTCCCTCACCTCTGATCCGGCCATATTATTCGGAACAGCTGATCCGTTGATATCACCCACCTTGACGCCGATGAAATCGCCGCCGTTTTTAAAGTTTATCAGGTCGCTCAGAACTATTCTGTCCGGAATCGGGAACTTTAGCGGATTGGGAAAAGGAAAGACATAGCTGGCAGGCATAAAACGCCAGGACTTGTTGTTGGGAAATTCAGTGTAAATACCCAGAATCAGATTTCTGAGTTCGAGGATATCAAAAGTGGTGATGGTTCCGGAACGATTAATATCTGCTGCAACATACTGATATGGTGAAGTAAATGGCAAATCTCCGTCAATGTGATTTTTAATGAGAACCAGGTCGTAGGTAGAAACACCATTAAGCGGGTTGTCGTCGAGCTCCGGAGAAATCCAGACGTTGTTGCTGACTAAGGGCAGAGGAAGATTGGCAGGAATATCATAATGCCCTCCAGTGACAATATCAAAATAGGAGAACGGAGGAGTGAACGGAGAAGATGGGGTATAGGTCAGAAACAAAACAAACTCATCTATCGGATCTCCGCTTGCAGTGTAAACATCTCCGCCCAGATCAGAAAACCCGGGATTGCAATTATTCATGTTATCCTGCAGTATCAGATTGGCCTGACAGAAATCGGCATTTCCGGCTTTGTCAATACTCCAGAGTTCGATGGACTGATTTCCCAGCTCGGAGCAGTCAAATGTAACTTTGGCAACCGGATTACCGTTACCATCAACCGGGAAACCGCTTCCGGCCCCTGCTTTCCGGATTCCGTTTGCCAGCTCAGCCATCGGTGTGCAGTTATCCTCTGCATAAGCCAGAAAATCGCTGGCCCACATTTGTATCTGTCCGGTGGGCATGATGTTGACACTCAGGTTATTCATACAGACAACCACGGGGGCTTTCCCGTCACGGACAGTAATCGTGTATTCCCGGACTGTTTCATTTCCACACTGGTCGCCAACAAACCATTTTATTTTATGAGTGCCGTGGGGGAGTTGCGGATTGACATACGTGGCAGGGGCATTGGCCGTATTGAAGCGAAGACGGGCTGTTGTCAGGGATCCACTCTTCGTTTGTTCGATGGCAAAACCCCACTTGTCGGCCGCTGCCACCGGACGTTCATCGAATTGCCTGACCTGGGCAGTACCCGTGACGTTGCCAAAAGGCACCGCATTCCAGCCCAGTCCTGCCGCGCCCAGTTCGTCACTGTTCAGCCTCGTTTCCATGACGCCATCACCATTCAAATCCAGGAATAGTTGAAATCCGATATTCACATCGCTGCAGGCATCGGTAGCCTGAATACTGATATCAGCCTCGGTTTCACAGAGATCATGGACGCTATTGATATTGTCCCACCAGTACAGTTCGTTCCATAGTTGTGCATTGTTTGCGGAAAGATCATTCACAGGCTGATCTCCCGCCGGAGCGGCAACCACATCCGGATCCTGCATGTCAACTATTTTGATGAGCTGTGTGTACTTGTAGCCATTGGCATTCGAATCATAATACACCGAAAAGTTGGTAGGTGACGGATCCGTCGGAGCCACCTTCACAATCGTCGAGCGCCACGGATCCCCGGCGGTCTGTACGGAAGAGACAACAGGGCCTGGCAGGTTGGACGGGTGATTGGCAACAGCACTGGGTGCCGGATTGGGCACCACAATCAGCGGAAGTGCAGGATCAAATGTACACCAGTTAATAATTGTCCAGTGCCGCTGAATACGGAAGCAGGCATCAGGTACAACCGAAGATATCTCGTCTTCGCTGCTCACCGCCAGCAATTCGCAGTCCTCACCATAAAAAACAGGTTGCCCGTACCCCCCGGCCCCACTACAGGATGTGACAATCACGTCGTTGGGAAAACGGATGAAGTAATCCTGCTGGTAAGCCACATCAATATGCTGCGTACAGCTGCCACTCGCACCTGTGGAATCATAAACCACGAACGTTCGGGCAATACGGCCACGCAGACAGGTGGTGTCAAACAGACTGTAATCCAGCGAAACCGAAACGGACACTACTGAAGCACTCTGATTTTCTATACCCGGATATGCCAGCAGGCTTGGGTCGAACTGATCGCACAGAACGCTCACATCGGGTGATGCGACACAGGCAGGTGGATTCAGCGTGTCCGGAAGCGATAAAAAATCGCGGTTTCCGGCTTTTGAAACAAGGGGTCCGCCCAAAAGGGTGGCAAGCAGTAGTAAACGGATAGTCATGACGACGTGTATTTGATGAATTGCTATCGGTACATGGCGTCAATTTCTTTGGAAAATTTATCCATGATAACTCTTCTTTTCAGCTTGAGCGTAGGTGTCAGCTCTCCCTCCGATCCGTCGGCCTTGACGGGTTCCCAAACATCCGGCAACAGCGTAAACTTCTTGACCTGTTCAAAACGTCCGAAGTGCTCGTTTACGCGCTCCAGCAGCATGTCAAACCGGTGCAGTACTTTCGGGTTGACAATTGCCTCATGGACGCCCTTCCATTCCTCGCCGTGTTTTTCATACCAGTTCTTCAGTCCGTCCACCGACGGTACAATCAGTGCCGACACAAATTTCAGGTTCTCGCCGACTACCATCGCCTGTTCCACGAGATAGTGTTCCTTGAGAATAGACTCGATCGGGGTGGGGGCCACATACTTGCCGCCGCTCGTCTTGAGCAACTCTTTCTTGCGATCGGTAATTTTCAGGTATTTATATCCACCCTTACCGTCAACAAACGTGCCAACATCGCCGGTAGCCAGCCACCGCTCTCCGTCAATGATGCGAATCATCTCGTCCGTCTTCTCAGGCTGCTTGTAGTAGCCCAGCATGATACCCGGACTTTTGGCCAGAATTTCCCCTTCTCCAGGATTGTATTCGGAGGACGGCTCAATGCGAATGGTCACACCTTCCAGTGCGGATCCAACTGTACCAAGTACGCAGGGGTGTTCGGGTCTGAAACCATTGAACGTAAGGCCCGGTGCTGCTTCAGTGAGACCATAGCCTTCGCGAACCATCACACCTGCCGCGTTGAATGCCCTGAGAATACGTTGCGGACAAGCACTGGCGGCGGTAGTCATGCCTTTCAAATTGCCACCCAGCGCTTCCCGCCACTTGGAAAACACCAGCTTTTGGGCAATTTTCCACTCAAAAGCCTTCCATCCTGTAAATTGCTTGTCGATATCCCACTCGTCGGCCAGCTCAAGAGACCGGAAGAAAATCCAGCGCTTGGGTCCTTTCAGCGCCATACCCTTGGCCAGAATTTTTTCATACACCTTCTCCAGCAGTCGGGGAACACAGGTGAAGAAATGTGGTTGAATGGCCCTGAGATCGCCATCCTCCCCGCCGAGAGCCTCGGGGGTTGTGAAAGAAACGCTTCCGCCATAAGCCGTGAAGGCATAAACGGCAGCCCGTTCATAAACGTGGCTCACGGGGAGAAAGCTGAGAATCCGGTCGCCCGGACTGATCGGTGCCAGATTTCTCAGCGTCTCCACATTGAAAGCAATATTTCGGTGCGTCAGCATGACTCCCTTGGGGTTTCCGGTAGTACCAGACGTATAAATAAGCGTAGCCAGGTCATCCGGACGAATAGTTGCCTTGATTTGCTCCACTTCGGAGTAATCACTTCCTGCGGGTGCAAGTATATCGCTCCACAGAGGCGCGCCGAACCCATCAAAAAAACAGTATATTTCCTGGAGGGCCGGTGTTTTTTCCCGGGCTTTTTTCAGCTTGTCCGGCAGATCGCCATCTCCGACAAAGCAAAATCTGGATTCAGACTCATTCAGGATATACTCATACTCCCTTGGACTGATCGTGGGGTACATGGGCACATTCTGCACACCAATTTGCAGCATGGCGAAGTCAAGCGCCACCCACTCCGGTATAGTCTGATAGACAACAGTGGCCACCTTGTCGCCCGGCTTCAGTCCGAGCCGCAGGAGCCCCAGACTGGCCCTGTTAACCATTTCAACCATTTCTGTGGTGGAAAAATACTTCCACTCACCATTAATCTTACGCCCGAATGCCCGGTCAATCGGATGGTTATGAAGTTGCTCGTAGAGGTAATCAAAAAGACGTTTTTCGTAATTCATGTGACGGTATTTTTTGATTGAAGAACGGTATGCTCTGAGAAATAAGCGGTTTTTTTTCAAAACATTTTGTGAAACACCGGCAAGAAAGCGGCAAAAGACAATCAGGGATGTTTCTCAAAAAAACCTTGAACAGGCACAAAAAAACGAAAATATATTTGCAGAAGATGATATTTTGTTTTCAAAAGCGCCAAAACAGACAAACATGGCAAAATCAATATTGGCAAAATCAAAATAAAACAAATAATTTTTTTTAAAAACTATTGATAATCACTTGTTTGCATAAAATTAACATTGCATCTTTGTAGGCTATTTTTTTGGGAAAGTGCCTCTTTCACCCCGGTCCGAAAGGCCGGTTCTCCTTCTCGAAGAGGCATATCGTTTTTTTACTGATCAGGCCGCATTCACCCGCAAGAGTGAAAAGGCCATTGTTAGCCGCGGGCAACTCGTCCCGTGTGGCTGTTTAATCCAACCCGCTCTCCGGAGCGCCTGAAGTTTTTCTTCAGCACCGAACAGACTGTGAGTAACGCAATATAAATTGGCAGGATGAACGTCATCGCACAACAACCGCTCAAACTGGTCTTCAGAGGCCGCCTCGATTTCGGAAATCAGCGCACTTACGACCTCGTCGTAAAGCACTGGCAGACACGTCTTGAAAGTTATTTCCGGACAGAGGTGCTGTTCAAGGCGGAACAAATCTTTGTTCCGGAAGAACTGGCCATCAATGTGCCTCAGCAGACCCTGATGAGTACTGAAAAGCACTGGCGCAACACTACTTCTTTGCTCAAGGAGGTGGCACAGTACGCTCTTGCCGGAAATGTTGGCGCATGGTGGGTACAAAACGGACAAGTGCTGGCTGAATGTCAGATTGAGCCGAACAGCGACAAAGTGGCTGTGTCGGAATACCTGCGCGGACGCGAACTGGTGCAGCAGGGCGGTATGGAAGAGGCCGGTATAGCACTCAGCAATGCAATTGAAAAGTACGAGCGCCACGCTGCCGCTTTCGAGCGCAGGGGCTATGTGAACTACAAGCTCAAAAATTTTAACGACGCGCACTACGACTTCTCCAAAAGCATCGCGATTAACCCCATTGCTCCTGAACCATTCTACGGCAGAGGCAAGACACACATGATCAAAAACGAATGGGAAGCCGCTGCTGCCGATTTTGATCAGGCTATCAAAAAATCGCTGGCCGTACAACCCATGCACTGGCTCGCACGCCTGCGCAAAGGCGACAGCCTTTACCATGCCAAACGTTACGCAGAGGCCATCCCGGAACTCAAATTCTTCCTTCAGCGCAAGTTTCAGGAACACGACCCGAACGTAAGGTTCAAATCAAAAGCCGAGTTCCTGCTGGCTGAATGCCAGAAAATGGCGTAATCTTGTTCCGGTTTCTCCATACAGGCAGCAAAACAGTCCTGCCATTCGTTCATACCACGGGCCGTACCCGCTTATTTTTGTACCTTTGCGGCCCTTTTGGATTTGAACGAAAACCTGTATGAGTCACCGCGACAACCTCCTTGGACTAATCGGCACTATTTACCGCTGGAGAAAAACCCTCCGAAACGCAACAGCACTGGCACTCGCCGGAAGCGCTGCCTTCGCTCTTTGGCTGCCCAATTACTACCAGTCAACTACTGTGTTCTACCCGGCCAGCCCGGAGGTTTCCAAGCCTGAACTTATCTTCGGTTCATCTGCCAAGATGATTGAGTACTTCGGTACCGACAAGGACCTCGACCGGCTACTCGAAGTAGCCACCAGCGACGAGGTCACTGACTACCTCGTCAGCCAGTTCGGCTTGTACCACCACTATGATGTTGATTCTGCCAGCAGCGAAGGGCTGTTCTGGGTGCGCGAAAACTTCAGAAGTCACTATGCCGTCCAGAAAAACAAGAACGATGCCATCGAACTCAGCATCGAGGATACCGACCCTCAACTGGCAGCCGACATGGCCAATGCCGCCCGCGAAAAAATCAATGAGATATCCCAGCGACTGGTAAAAAACACACAGGCTCGGTTTTTGGCTTCTTTCGAGGAAAATATCAAGGTAAAACAAAAAGAACTCGACAAGCTGGCCGACAGCGTGCGAGTGCTCCAGAACAAATACGGGATTTACAGCGTCACTCAGCAAGGAGAAGTATTCGCCAGCGAACTGGCCCTCGCACAGGGGGAGGTAATGCGCAACCGCGGGCGTCTCGAAGTGCTTTCCGACAATCCGCTCATTCCTAAAGACACCGTTGAGTACATACGCGCAAACCTGCGCGCCGGTGAACGTACCCTGCAGCGCCTTTACAAGTCCGGCAACTACGGAGACAATTTTTCCGTGTCCAATTACAACGAAGGTCTCCCGCAGGTAGCGCTGGTCAATGATCTGCACTATCAGGCACGGCGACAACTGAGCTACGATGTTGAACGTTACCATCAGATCAGGTCGGCCTATAACACAGATATACCGGCTATCCAACTAATTTCAGTAGCTGAAAGGCCCATTATGAAGATACGACCCAAAAGAACGGCGCTGGTTGTTGCTTCCACGGTCGCAGTCTTCCTTTTCACACTCCTCGCCGCACTGCTCGCCGATGCCTACCGGGATGTGAACTGGAAAAAACTGGCTGCCGACAGCGAAAACTGACCCAGCAATACCGGATCATGTCTCTTCCACGCGTCATTCAGCGACTTACCGCCATTTCAGGGAAACACCCGCAGGGATGGCTGGTAGCTGTATGCATGCTCGTATCCCTGCTATCTGTATGGGCAGGTATTGCCTTCGATGCGCTGTGGCTCATCCTCGCCCCCGCAGCGCTCCTCATTGTGTGGCTGGCGCTCGTTGACATACGAAAGGTCTTCTTCCTGATGATGGGCGCCATACCACTCTCGGTTGAACAGGCGCTGCCGGGTGGATTCGCTACCGATCTTCCCTCCGAACAGTTCATGTGGCTCCTCACAATTGTAGCCACAGGCTGGTTTCTGATGAACTGGCGGGCTGTGGATGGAAGATTTCTGAAAAACCCTGTAACTATCGCCTTGCTGGCGCATTTGTTCTGGATTATCGTCACCATGGCAAGTTCTCAGGTGTTTTTCATTTCCCTGAAATATACCCTGGCCAAGGGATGGTATTTCATCGTTTTTTACTTTCTCGCAGCCCGGTTTCTGAAAGAGGAACGCGATTTCAAAGATTTCCTGTGGTGGTTTTTTGTTCCGCTGGTGTATGCAATAACGACTGTAGTAGTACGCCATGCTGCCAAAGGATTTACTTTCGAGGAAGTAGGGTTCGTCATGTGGCCTCACTTCAGAAATCACGTCATGTACGCCTGTCTGCTGGCTATATTTCTGCCTTATATCTGGTACGGAACTTACTGGTATCAACGATTCAGCTGGAAGTGGCTGATCCTCGCCGGCGGTATTCTTTATCTCCTGTTCGCCATCAATTTCGCATACACACGCGCTGCCTATGTGGCACTGGTAGCTGCAGTCGGTGTAGTCTGGGTAGTGCGCTTCCGGCTGATGAAAGCGACACTGGTAGCCGTCGCATTGTTTTTTACGACGATTGTGGCATATCTGGGCACACGAGACAACTGGCTGGCCTTCGCGCCTGATTACGAAAAAACTATTTCTCACACGAGGTTCGACAACCTGCTGGAAGCAACGGTAAAACTAGAGGATATCTCCACCATGGAAAGGGTCTATCGCTGGGTGGCAGCCTCATATATGATAAAAGACAAACCACTGACGGGTTTCGGCCCCGGCTGTTTTTACACTTTTTATAAAAATTACACGGTATCCAGTTTCCGAACGTACGTAAGCGACAATCCGGAGCGATCAGGAATACACAATTACTTTCTGATGATAACGGTAGAACAAGGTATCCCGGGACTGTTTTTCTACCTGCTTTTCTGCGTCGTTGTCATGCTCCGGGGGGAAAGCCTGTATCACACAACCCGCATACCGTGGCGCAGGAACATGCTCATGGCAGCATTGCTCTGTTTCGTACTCACCAACCTCCTGATGCTGATGAATGATTTTGTGGAAACGGATAAAATAGGCTCTCTTTTCATCATGTCGACAGCCATACTCGCGAATGGCTCAACCGAACAGGAGGAGGTATAACCGGTCAGAGCTTGTTCAGGATTCTCTGCCGTTGGCAAAAACAGGCTGATTTTTTGTCAGTTTTTGCGTTTTTGAAGGCGCATAGCCGGTGCTACGCAACTGAAAAAAGGTGAAAAATAGCGAAAAATGAGCCGTTTTTGACTCGGTGAGAGAATCCTGAACAAGCTCTTATATCACCATCAACGCGGCACTTCCACATTTTTTATGATATCATCCAGTATCTCCCGCGTAGAATAACCTTCCATTTCTCTCTCGGGCGTCAGGATAATCCGGTGATTGAGTACGGGATAAGAGACATAGCGTATGTCATCCGGCGTCACAAAATTGCGCCCGGACATGGCCGCGACAGCCTTCGCCGATTTCAGCAGCGACAACGATGCACGCGGACTCGCACCCAGAAATATGTCGGGATTATTCCGAGTATTGTGAACAATGGTCGCAATGTAGGTCAGCAGTTCCTCTCTGATATATACCTGTTCGATAATACGCCGGGATTCCTCTATGTCGGCCGGCGTCAGTACCGCATTAACCGACTCCCGGATTGCTCCGTGAAAATCATCCCGAAATCTGCGGAGTATCTGCTGCTCTTCCTCCAGACCCGGATACGACAAGATAATCCTGAAGAGAAATCTGTCGAGCTGAGCCTCCGGCAATTTATATGTGCCTTCCTGTTCAACAGGATTCTGGGTGGCCACCACAAAAAACGGGTCGCTCATGCGCCGGGTAATACCGTCAACTGTTACCTGCCGCTCCTCCATTACTTCAAAAAGCGCCGACTGCGTTTTGGCCGGAGCCCGGTTTATCTCGTCTATGAGTACAATATTGCTGAAAATCGGCCCCTCGCGAAAAGTGAAATCCGAGGTTTTCATGTTGAATACCGACGTGCCAACTACATCAGATGGCATCAGGTCAGGGGTAAACTGAATACGGCTGAAGTCAGCCCTGACCGTTTTGGCCAGCAGTTTTGCCGCAAGGGTTTTTGCAATCCCGGGCACTCCTTCAAGAAGTACATGTCCGCCGGTAAACAACGCCGCCAGCAATAACTCGAGCATTTCGTGCTGACCGACAATTACCCTGCTTATTTCGGACCGGACACTGTCGGCGCGCAACATTACAGGATCTACATTGACACCCGCGTACGGATTTTCTCTTCCGGATTGCTGAACCGGCTCAGTTTGTGCCGGGGGATTGAATTCGTTCTCCATCATTTTTCAACTGGCGTTTTTCATGAAAGCCTCAAGGGCCTGATAAAAGTCTGTCATCATCTGCTCTGTCGGCTCATATCGCGAAATAGCAGTGTACTGTTCAAATATATCGAGTATTTGTGCCTCGGAAATGCCGGAAAGATAACTCAGTCGGGCGGCAGATGTACTGCTGTCAGAAAGCATTCCGTCGTGGTTTAGATGTATCACCACGCCATAACGGTCGCGGAGATGCTGTAAAAAATGCCGGAAAGCCTGTTTACTGACGCTCTTGTAACTTTTTTCCTGAAAATGCATGTCAGCAATCGTGCTGATAAATTCATAAGACGCATTTTCAACAGGTTTCAGCACAGGAATGACCCTCTGCCGGCGCCTGGCCCTGAAAGCAATCCACAGAAGCGAGGCGCCCAGCAACAGATACCACGCCCAGGCTAGCGATTTTTGCTTCAGTATATACGTCAAAATACCGGTTTCTTCGCGGTCGCCGGTGTTGTTCCGCGTGCGACCCACAGACTCGGGAACTCTGGAGGTGGCATCCCAGTAAATATTTCCTTCCGACAAAAATGACATCGCGCGCTCCGCATACAATCGGGTATCCGTCCGTAACAAGGAAAAATTACTGAATGCAATGGGGGTAGTGTGAAGCAAAAAACGCCCCTCTCCGTAGTTGAATAATACAAAGTTCGGATATGAACCGTTCAACCGTCCAAGTGTGTGAAAGTCCTCCTGATTGCAAACAGTCTCCTGATCGAAAAAATGCCAGTTATAGCTTGTAATAACATTTTTTCGTGCATAATAGTACCTGGCTTCGTGCCCGGAATCTGGCAGAGAAAGCGACAAAATGCCCGTTGTATCTGTTATGTAACCGTAATCGCGCCAGGCATAATCATCACATGACAAGTCCGTAATGCGGGAAATAAGTTCGTATGGAATTGTCTTGCTGGAAATAAGTGCTGTATTTCCCCGATAAACAAAATCCAGCAGGTGTTCATTGTCTGTGGAATCGAGGAAAAGAGCCTCGCCAATAAAAACGTAATTATCGCGGGAGTATGCAGACTCTGGCAGGTCCTCAGCCAATCCCTTTCTGATATCCTTCAGTTTGTAGTCCGGAAAATAGCTGGTCAGTACCTCGTGCATGATATGCGTTCCGTAGGGTTGAACGCTTTTCTCGGAATACCCCCGCTCCTTCTCCATACTGTCTTCAAACCAGTCGTATTCGTCCCGACTGCCATCGCGCAACCAGTAGAATATCCCGCCAAGCAGCAGCGCAGCCAGTGAGATGACAAGTATCAGGGTTCGGTTTGACATGCCGTAAAGATAATATCCCGCGCAAATATAAGCGCAGACATATCTTTGCACTTCTAAGAGCTTGTTCAGGAATCTCTCGCCGAGTCAAAAACGGCTCATTTTTCACCTTTTTTCAGTTACTTAGCACCGGCTATGCGCCTTCAAAAACGCAAAAACTGACAAAAAATCAGCCTGTTTTTGCCAACGGCAGAGAATCATGAACAAGCTCTAAATCATGGAGTTCAACCTCTCTTCAACCTATACCCCCACTGGCGATCAGCCTCAGGCCATCGAACAACTCGTTGATGGCATCATAAAAGGCGAACGCGCTCAGGTGCTGCTCGGCGTAACCGGCTCGGGCAAAACGTTCACTATGGCCAATGTAATAGCCAGAGTAAACCGCCCAACCCTGATTCTCACACACAACAAGACACTGACCGCACAGCTCTACGGAGAGTTTCAGTCTTTTTTCCCCGATAATGCCGTTGAGTACTTCGTCAGCTACTACGATTACTACCAGCCGGAGGCATATCTTTCTGTGACAGACACCTATATCGAGAAAGATCTGCAGATTAACGATCTGGTAGATAAACTGCGACTGAAGGCCACTTCATCGCTGCTCTCGGGCAGACGCGATATCATCATCGTTGCCTCGGTATCCTGTATTTATGGTATGGGCAACCCGGAAGATTACAAAACAGGTATTATCAGACTGCAGCGAGGAGAGAAAAGAAGCAAAACCGATTTTCTGTTCGCGCTGACCAACAGCCTGTACTCCCGCTCGGAAACGGATTTCATCAGGGCCACTTTCCGTGTCAGAGGCGATACCGTAGATGTCAATCTCCCTTATGCCGACTGGGGTATCAGAGTCGTCTTCTGGGGTGATGAAATTGAAAGCATTGAAACAATCAGCCTCGAAACAGGTAAAAGAATTGCCACTACCGAAATAACTGCCATTTTCCCGGCTAACCTCTATGTAGCGCCCAAGGATCGCCTCGGACAAATTATGGAGGATATCAAGGCAGAAATGACTGCCCAGGAAAAATTCTTTATCAGCGAAGGACGTACGCAGGAGGCCCGAAGGGTGGTGGAACGCACCAACTTTGATCTCGAAATGATCAAAGAACTGGGCTACTGCTCCGGTATCGAGAACTACTCCCGATTTTTCGACCGCCGGAAACCGGGCACACGTCCGTTCTGCCTGCTGGATTATTTTCCAGATGACTATCTCATGATTGTTGACGAAAGTCACGTAACGCTCCCGCAGGTGCGCGGGATGTGGGGCGGCGACCGCGCCCGAAAACAGTCGCTCGTCAACTGGGGTTTCCGGCTTCCTTCCGCCATGGATAACCGGCCGCTTAACTTCAGCGAGTTCGAAGGCCTCATCAATCAGGTCGTGTTCGTCAGCGCTACTCCTGCCGACTACGAACTGGAGCAAACGGAAGGGGTAGTGGTGGAACAACTCGTCAGACCCACCGGCCTGCTCGATCCGCCTATCGAAGTGCGTCCCACGCTTAATCAGATTGATGATTTGCTCGAGGAAGTCCAAAAACGGATTGAAATAAACGAGAGAACGCTGGTAACCACCCTCACCAAACGCATGGCCGAAGAGCTGGCCGATTATATGGCCCGCGTAGGTATCAAGTGCCGGTACATTCACTCGGAAGTAGAAACGCTCGAACGGGTAGAAATCCTGCGCGACCTCCGGCTCGGAGAATTCGACGCACTCATAGGCGTAAACCTGCTCCGTGAAGGTCTTGACCTGCCCGAAGTGTCTCTCGTGGCCATTCTCGACGCCGACAAGGAAGGTTTTCTCAGAAATATGCGCTCTCTTACCCAAACGGCCGGCCGCGCAGCCAGAAATGCCAACGGACTCGTCATTTTCTATGCCGACAAGGTAACTGATGCCATGCGGAATACCATAGACGAGACAAACCGAAGGAGGGATATTCAGATGGCGTATAACGAAAAGCACGGAATTACCCCCACGACTGTCCGTAAATCGAAGGAACAGATACTGGCAGGAAAAAGTGTACTCGATATCCGCGGTGATGCACCTCAGTACTACGTAGAGCCGGAAGAGGCCGGTATGGCTGCTGAACCGGTCATAGCGCTGGCCAGCAAACCCCAGCTGGAAAAAATGATTGCCGAGACAGAACGAAAAATGAAGGCTGCCGCCAAAGAACTGGACTTTATCACTGCCGCCCAGCTCCGCGACGAAATGCTGGCGCTCAAACGGCAACTGGCAGAAAAGCCATAACCTCCGGGTCTTTCAGTTTAAATCCATACCTTTGCAGCACCTTACCGAATTTCATTATTCGTCCTTTAACTTACAACAAAATGGCTCGTTTTCGCCCTGGAGTCCTGCATGGACAGGAAGTCACTGATTTGCTGAACTACGCAAACGAAAATAATTTTGCCCTGCCAGCCGTCAATGTCATCGGCACCAACTCGGTCAATGCTGTACTTGAAACAGCAGCAGCCGTAAACAGCCCGGTCATCGTACAGTTCTCAAACGGCGGTGCCGCTTTTTTTGCAGGCAAATCACTGTCCAACGACGGACAAAAAGCCGCTGTCCTCGGTGCCGTGTCGGGTGCACAACACGTACACGCAGTGGCTGAAGCCTATGGTGTACCTGTTATCCTTCACACCGACCACTGCGCACTCAATATCATTTCATGGGTGGATGGCCTCCTCGATGCCGGAGAAAAGTACCTCGAAAAAACAGGTCGCCCGCTCTACTCCAGCCACATGCTCGACTTGTCGGAAGAGCCACTCCATGAAAACATCGAAATCTCTGCCCGCTACTTCAAACGCATGGCTCAAATGGGTATGACACTCGAAATTGAACTGGGCGTCACCGGAGGGGAAGAAGACGGTGTGGATAATAGCGATGTGGACTCATCCAAACTTTATACCCAGCCAAATGAAGTGGCTTATTCTTACGAAGAACTCCTGAAGATAAGCCCGAATTTCACCATCGCCGCCGCTTTCGGCAACGTCCACGGTGTTTACAAACCCGGTAACGTAAAATTGCAGCCGGTTATCCTGAAAAATTCTCAGGAATACATCCGTGAAAAATTCGGAATCGCAGAAAAAACTCCGGTCAATTTCGTTTTCCACGGCGGATCCGGCTCCAGCCGCGAAGAAATTCGAGAAGCCATCGAGTACGGTGCTGTCAAGATGAATATAGATACCGATATGCAGTGGGCTTTCTGGGATGGTGTGCGCGCCTACCACGATGCCAAACGCGGCTATCTGCAAAGCCAGATCGGAAACCCGGATGGCGACGACAAACCCAACAAGAAATTCTATGACCCGCGCGTATGGCTGCGCGAAGGCGAAAAAACTTTCGTTACCCGCCTGAAATCAGCATTTGAAGACCTGAACTGTCTGAACAGAAACTGACCGGAATATGCTCCAACCTGGCGAAAAAGCCCCCGATTTCTCCCTGCGCGCTACCGACAAGTCGCTCGTAAAACTGTCCGAATACCGGGGAAAGAACGTCGTATTGCTGTTCTTTCCCTTCGCATTCACAGGCGTCTGTACCAAAGAACTCTGTTTTATGCGCGACAGTCTGGCTCAATACGAAAATCTCGACGCGCAGATTCTGGCCATCTCGGTGGACAGTCCCTACACACTGGCAAAATGGAAGGAAGAACAGCAGTTCAACTTCCCGCTGCTTTCCGACTTCAATAAAACTGTCAGCAAAAAGTACGATACCATCTACAAGGAGTTTGCGCTCGGTCTGAAAGGTGTTTCAAAACGATCCGCTTTCGTGATTGACCGCGAAGGCATACTCCGGTTTGTAGAAGTACTGGAAAACGCAGGCGAACTGCCCGACTTCGGAGCCATCGAATCAACTCTTAAATCGCTCAACTGACTGTATGTTTTCCGATAATACACCCGGTATCCGTATGTACGAAAAACCGCTTTGGGAAGAGGACGAGGAAGTACTGGTTGATGATGAAACCGGTACAGGGTTCTCCTCCAGACTTATCGTTTTCAATGATGAAGTCAATACCTTTGAGTGGGTAATCGAGTGTTTCATGGAGGTACTCGGCCATTCTTCGGAACAGGCCGAACAGTTGTCGCTCATCATCCATTACAAGGGAAAAGCTACCGTCAAAAGCGGAACCCGAACTGAACTGATTCCTTACTGCAAGGCACTGCAGGACCGTGGTCTTTCAGCAGAGGTTGTCACCGATACAGAATAACTCAACGCTCAACGATACTGAATCATGTACCCGGACCTCTCCTATCTATTCCACGACCTGATTGGAACTCAGCCCGATAACGGGCTCGCCATGTTCAAGACGTTCGGGTTCTTCCTCGCAATAGCCTTCCTCGCCAGCGCACTGGTTTTCCATATCGAACTCCGGAGAAAGGCAAAAGAAGGGTTTTACACACCTGTGAAGGTCAGAATAACAACCGGCCTGCCGGCAACCCGAAACGAGATCATCAGCAACGCACTCGCCGGACTGATTATCGGCGGAAAGGGACTTTACGCCTACCAGCATTATGCCGACTTCCGCCACGATCCGGCCTCGGTTATTCTCTCGCTCAAAATGAACTGGCTGGGAGGTATCATCGGTGCAGCCCTGCTGGGCGGTTTTACTTATCTCGACGGACAAAAACGCAAAAAAGATAACCCGGAAACTCAGGATCTGCTGATTTTCCCCCACGACCGAATCAGCGAAATGACGGTAGCCGCTGCCATTGGCGGTATCCTCGGTGCCAAAATTTTCGACCTGTTCGACAACTGGGAGGATTTTCTCGCCGACCCGATCGGGTCTCTGACGTCCGGCGGCGGACTCGCTTTTCTGGGCGGACTTATTCTCGGCTTCATCGCTGTAGTTTATTATATATGGCGCAATAAAATACCATTCCTCCCTACGGCCGAT
>Ga0172372_10000739_pt1 | contig 50232 bp, 40 predicted proteins | sample LakKiv5m_2_FD_114544 | JGI IMG/M metagenome (GOLD analysis project Ga0172372, IMG submission 114544) | Freshwater microbial communities from Kabuno Bay, South-Kivu, Congo - kab_092012_9.5m | ecosystem: Environmental > Aquatic > Freshwater > Lake | place: Democratic Republic of the Congo...
CATACAACAATTAGCCCGTTACCTGGATAAATTGGGACAAAAAACAGGATATATGGTGTTTCTTGAAAAGAAGAGCGCGACGGAATTATCCTGGGAAGACCGCATCCGTAGGGAAGTGCATGTTGTTGATAATAAGGAAATCATCTTATATGCTATGTAGTGGCGAATTGAATCCGCACGGTCATGATACAGATACATTTCCCTGTTTAGGGAACAATGGTATTCTTCTCAACAGGTTTATATTGTAATATCCATCCGCTATCACTTGGTTTTGAATGAGGCTTTACAAGATTTCATGGTTTTAAAAAGCCTAGTACCAACAGAGATGAAACTATCAGATAGGACGAGAAACCAGCCCTGTCTGCAAAATATTACCTCAGGGCGCGAAATATCAGAATGATTAACTTATGAATAATGAAATTATTTTGTACCGCCCAGATGAACTTGCTGAACCTATTGAGGTTTGATTGGAAGACGAAACCGTTTGACTAAATAGACAGCAATTACCTATATTGTTTGGAAGGGATGTGAAGACTATAGGCAAACACATTAATAATGTATTTGAGGATGGACATTTACAAAAAAGTTCAACTGTCGCAAATTTTGCGACAGGTCAAAATGAAGGTGGAATTTAAAGGTGCTTTTATTAACCAAAACCATTTCAAATCAATTAGCATTAGACGTAAAAAAAAAGCTAACGAACAATATATCCAAATTGAAATTAAATCTTTTGACAAAAGTCTCGATCGCTTTTTGATTATTGACAACACGGAGGTATATCATCTGGGTGCATCTTTAAAAGATTAGGGTAAAAAATGGGTTGCATTTTCTAAAATGGATAAAAGTTCGGTGGTTAATTTTTTAATGAATGTTCCTGTTTCCATAAAATAGGAACTGACTTAAAAAATGTGTATAGATTTAATAATTCTTTATCGATAGTCCTAAAAAATGTATATATTCAGAATGCTACCGTCTTATCGTCCCTATCATCAGGTTTCAATATAAATTCACCCCTAACATCCAGATTAAACAACACCCAACCCTTACCCTTCAATAGCATTAGGATTTTTTTTCCTTGTTATAATTCGGGTCTTCAAACCAGACTAATGATTTATCATCCGGATGTCCATTATAGGTGACCGTAATTTCTTCACCGGGTAATATTTCCCTGATGGCATGGATTTCCATAGTTTCTTCCTCAGGATCCACAAAATATCTGGCATTAGGTTCATAATCATGGTTGTAAAGGGAGCCAAATCCTAAAGCTATGGCACATTGATTTTCCTCATCGCCCCATAGAAAATAATAATCATGAAGTCCGGAAGTATGAATCCGCTGAAAATCATCTGGTGGTAATACAATCATGGGGCATATTTCAATTATGGTGCCAGCTGGAATTGCCATAGCTGTAAAAACGCCTCTGCCTCCTTTTTCACTAGGCCCGAAATAAATGCCAATTAGTCGTTGCATTGACTTGATTTTTTGCTTTGCAAGGTACAAAAAAGGGTTGAAGTATCTTTTTAAATATTTTTATTACCACTTTTTCACACTTTTAATCTGTTGATTATTAGATGGCTATAAACAACACTTTTTATTTTTTATAAATTAAATAAAATAATAATACATAAACTATTGATATTATGTGTATTGATTTTTAGCGTTTGAAATATTGATTTTTAATTATATATTTTTTTTAAAAAAGTGGTAGAAAGTGGTAAAAAGTGGAAATAATGACTTACATTTGACAAGCAAAGGAACAAAACAAGATGAATCAATTACTCGGCGAGTATGAATGTAAGATCGACGAAAAAAGTCGTATGCGTCTGCCAAGTGGATTGATAAGTCAGTTGGGTCAAAGAGATTCTTACAGTTTTGTGGTGAACAGAGGTTTTGAAAAATGTCTGATGTTATATCCGGAAGAGGTCTGGTTGAAAACAACAGAAGATATTAATCAACTCAATGTTTACAGTAAAAAAAACAGGGAACTGGTTCGTTACTTTTACCGAGGTGCTCAAAAAGTTGAGATGGATAGTGCGGACAGGATTTTGGTTTCTCGTCGTTTGCTGGAATATGCAGGTATAGAAAAAGAAGTAATCTTATCTGCCTTCAATGATAGAATTGAAATTTGGGCTAAAGAAGTTTATGATCAGCTGATGGATGATGAACCTGTTGACTTTTCTGATTTAGCAGAGGAAATATTAGGTCGTGGTAAACAACATTTGGAAGATTAATTTGACAAAAGGATGTACCACGAACCAGTTTTAGTAAATATCTCCGTAGAGGCTTTAGAAATAAATCCAGACGGGGTTTATGTAGATGCTACCTTTGGAGGTGGAGGACATGCTAAAAGAATTTTAGAAAAATTAAGTGACAAAGGTCGCTTAATCGCTTTTGACCATGACCCCGATGTAATCGGGAATGTAACACACAATGAAAGACTAATTTTTGTACCACACAATTTCAGGTATATCCGTCGGTTTTTAAAATTGAACGGATACCTGAAAGTGGACGGTATTCTTGCCGATTTGGGTGTTTCTTCCCACCAGTTTGATACAGAATCCAGAGGATTCAGTTTCAGAATGGATGGTTTACTTGATATGAGAATGAATCCGCTTACCGGAAAATCTGCTGCAGATATTTTGAATACTTATTCTGAAGATCAATTAGTCAGATTGTTGAGTGAGTGGGGGGAGGTCAGAAATGCAAAATCACTGGCCAGTGCCTTGATTGAAGCCAGAAAATTGAATCCCTTCAAGGATATTCAGGGTTTCCTGAATGTACTAGATCCCTGGATAAGAGGATTAAAACCCAGGTATCTGGCCCAGGTTTTTCAGGCTTTACGAATCGAGGTGAATGAGGAAATGGTGGTTTTGGCAGATTTTTTGAGACAATCAGTTGATCTTTTGAAGGAAGATGGATTATTGGTAGTCATATCCTATCATTCTTTAGAAGACCGGCTTGTCAAGAATACCTTGAGGTATGGGAATCCAGAGGGTTCCATACAACAAGATTTCTATGGAAATATATATCGTCCTTTTAATATTTTGACTAAAAAAGCAATTATACCTGACGCTGAAGAAATTAAGCTTAATTCCAGAGCCAGGAGTGCTAAGTTGAGAGTAGGTCGAAAACTCCCTGTTTAATCGTTTTGTCCTGAAATACAGATTGGGCATCTGTAGGCTTTGAGAAAACATTTTTTATGACACGTAATAAGGGGTTGCGAAAATTTATACTGTTAGAGTTTCTAGGTTCTGATGAAATCTTTAATAAATTGATTTATATCGTCTTCATAGGCTTTCTGGCCCTGTTATATATAGCTAATTCCCATTTTTCTGAGAAAAAAATCAGACAAATTCAGGTCCTGCAGGATGAAATAAAAGAGCTGCGCTGGGAGTACATGACCCTGGCCTCTGAAAACAGGGTTAAAGCGCAGCGGTCTCAAATGGCAGATAGATTCGATGTTCTTGGTTTACGTCCTTTTGAACGTCGTCCATATAAGCTTCTTGTCAATTCAAAAAAATCCTATTAAGCCATGGAAATCAGAAATGAAGTGCTTTTTAGAATGTATTTTCTCCTGTTTGGACTGGTGCTTCCTTTCGCATGTCTTGTAGCTTATAAAACATATACTTTGTCTATTGTAGAAGGGGAGAAATGGAGAAAAAAAGGGAAAGAACAAAATATTAAGCTTAAAAATCTGGAAGCTAACAGAGGAAATATTTATGCTGAAGACGGCGCTTTACTGGCTACTTCAATTCCTTTTTTTGATGTGTATTTCGATCCGGTTGCCCCCAGTGATACCGATTTTAATGAGCATATTGATTCGTTAGCGCTTCTACTATATCGCGATCTTGCCTGGAAGGACAAACCCGCAACAGTCAGATCAAAATTATATGGATTAAGAAAATCAGAACGGAATAGAAGAATTCCAATTAAAAGAAAAATTGCTTACACTGAGCTCAATAGAATTAAAAATTTCCCCTTGTTCAGACTGGGCCAGTTTAAAGGGGGCCTGATAATTGAACAGTCCAGTAAAAGAAGAATGCCCTTCGATCTGCTGGCCCAGAGAACTATTGGTTATTTAAGACCTGGTGCTATGCCGGTTGGAATTGAAGGCTCATTTAATAACACCCTCAAAGGTGCACCCGGAAGCCAGTTTATGCTTAGAGTCAGCACCAAAAATGATATCTGGCTCCCTTTGGAAAACCTGAATAGTATAAATCCTAAAGATGGAAATGATGTCGTCACGACTATTGATCTGAATTTTCAGGAGATAACTGAAAATGCGCTGCTGAAAGCGATGAAATTTCATGAGGCCGAGTGGGGAACTGCCGTTGTCATGGAGGTGAAAACAGGCGCTATCAAGGCAATAGCAAATCTTGGCCTCTTCCAGGGAGAATATACAGAAGGATTTAATTATGCGATTGGCATGTCGGTGGAACCAGGCTCTACTTTCAAGGCAGCTACGATGCTGGCCATACTGGAAAATACCTCTCTCGACCTGAATGAAAAAGTGCAGATTTCAAAAGGAGTAGCTAACTTTTATGGTGATAAAATGGAGGATGTGGCAGAAGAAAGTAAAACACTCGATGAAATTCCTATCCATCGCGCTTTTGAAATTTCGTCAAACGTGGGTATGGCAAGAACCTTGACCCGTTATTTTTCGGGTACTAAAGGTGAAAATGGAAGATTAGATGCAAATGAATTCATAAATACGTTACAACAATTTAATCTTCATCAAACCGCACAAGAGGATATAGATGGAGAAGCAAAACCTTATTTTAAACGGGCTTATAACGATGAAGATAACTGGAGTGGTACAACCCTTCCCTGGATGGCAATTGGATATGAATTAAGTTTAACACCATTACAACTCCTTAACTTTTATAATGCTATTGCAAATAATGGCAAATTAATGCGTCCCTTCCTTGTTAAAGGAGTTCAACATGATGGTGCTTGGATTCAGGAGTTTACTCCCGATGTTATGAAAAGGAAAATTGCCGGTACTGAGTCAATTGCTAAAGTACAGGAACTGCTTCGTAATGTAGTAGTTCGTGGAACAGCAAAAAAACTCAGTACCACCCAGTATTCTTTTGCAGGAAAAACCGGAACCGCTCAGACTGGATACCAGAGGCTGGCTTCCGATGAAGAACACAAAGGGGGGTATAGAGCTTCCTTTGTTGGCTATTTCCCTGCAGAGAATCCTGCATATTCCTGTATCGTAGTGATACATAATCCATTAAAAAACGGGTTTTACGGGAGTGATGTGGCTGGCCCGGTCTTTAGGGAAATAGCCGATAAAATTTATTTTTCTTCTATAGAACTCCAGCCAGCTGTTAATATTAAGAAAAAACCGGACCTCGATATTGCCGGTTTACCAGGATTTGATTTTGGCAATGCCCTGGATATGCAACAAGTATTGGCTTACCTTGAAATTCCTCATAAAGGTCATTTCGATGCCAAATGGACGGTACTTCGTGCCGGTGATAATTACCTGGATGTAAAAAAGCCGGATATCCAACATCACAAAGTTCCTTCTGTTCTTGGGGCAGGATTAAAAGATGCCTTGTTTATATTGGAAAACAAAGGGCTGAGAGTTACGCTGGAAGGTGTAGGCAAGGTGGTTAGGCAATCGGTCCAGCCTGGAACAAAAACGAATGGTCAAACAATTCATTTAGTATTGCGATGAAAAAATTAAATGAATTACTGGCCTTTCTGCCCTATATCATAGAAAAGGGCAATGATCAGATCTCTGTAACAGGAATCACAGCCGATTCTCGCCAGGTCGTTAAGGGTTCTGTTTTTGTTGCCATAAAAGGAGTTCATAATGATGGTCACCAGTTTATTCAAAATGCCCTTTCTAATGGCGCATCCTGTATAATTTGTGAGACTGTTAATAAAGATTTACCTGAAAATATCTGTGTAATAAGGGTTGAAAATGCGGCATATTCTTTTGGACTGATCATGTCTGCCTGGTATGAACAGCCAACCCTTAAATTGCAGGTTGTTGGTGTTACCGGTACGAACGGTAAAACAACGACGGCAACACTCTTATTTGATCTTTTTACAGCTGTTGGATTTAAATGCGGGCTGATTTCTACCATTGAGGTCAGAATGGCTGATAAATTGATACCGGCTACCCATACTACGCCAGATGCAGCCCAGTTACAATACCTGTTTTCAAACATGGTTTCCATTGGCTGTCAATATGTATTTATGGAGGTAAGCTCACATGCTATCCATCAGCACCGGATTGCAGGAATTCATTTTAAAGGTGCCATTTTTACAAATATTACGCACGATCACTTGGATTATCATGGAACTTTTGATCATTATTTGAAATATAAAAAGCAATTTTTTGATGATTTGAGCAGGGATGCTTTCGCTTTGGTAAATATTGATGATAAAAGAGGTCTTGTAATGGTTCAAAATACCCGTGCAGAGATTAAAACCTATGCCCTTAAAAGAATGGCCTCCTTTAAGGGGAAAATTATTACCAATAACCTGGATGGATTACATCTTGAAATAAATGAAAAGGAGCTTTATGCCAGGCTTATCGGTGAGTTTAATGCTTATAACCTAACGGCTGTTTATGCGGCAGCGACCCTGTTAGGGGTAGAAGATACCTTGCTTAGAACCAGATTAAGTGGTCTTTCCGCAGCAGCTGGTCGTTTTGAATATTTTAAAGTACCTGAAACAAAAGTGATGGCCATTGTTGATTATGCTCATACGCCTGACGCTTTATTAAAAGTACTGGAAACAATTCACAAAATGAAACCTGAAAAGGTGAGAATTCTGACCGTTATCGGTTGTGGTGGTGATAGAGACAGGGAAAAAAGACCTGCGATGGCTAAAGTGGCATCTGCCTGGAGTGACTTAACTATTTTAACCTCAGATAATCCCAGAACGGAGGAACCGGTAGCTATTATAAATGAAATGGCTGCCGGACTTTCCTCAGATGATTTGAAGAAAACATTGAAGATAACTGACCGGCTGGAAGCTATACGAACAGCTTCTCATTTAGTGAAAAACGGAGATATACTGCTTGTTGCCGGTAAAGGCCATGAACCTTACCAGGAAATTATGGGGGTTAAACATCCTTTTGATGATATGAAAATTTTACGCTCAACATTATTGGGTGATTTAAATGATTTAAATAATTAATGAGCTATGCTGATAGACCTTTTTGATTGGCTGAATCGCATTTTTGGACATTTTCCCGGTGCCGGACTTTTCCAGTATATTACCTTTCGGGCCGGACTGGCAGTTATTTTCTCCCTTTTGATTTCCCTGGTCTTTGGTGGCACTATTATTAAATATTTAAGAAAATTACAAATAGGGGAATCCATACGTGACCTGGGTTTACATGGTCAGATTCAAAAACAAGGTACACCTACCATGGGTGGTATTATTATTATCATGGCAATATTGATTCCGACCCTGCTGGTAAGCCGGTTAGATAATATATATATCATCATGATGATTATCGCTACTACCTGGATGGGGGTTATTGGTTTTATAGATGATTATATTAAAGTTTTTAAAAAAGATAAACAGGGGCTTAAAGGTAAATTTAAAATTGCGGGTCAGATTGGTTTAGGGCTTATAATAGCACTGATGATGCTGGCCAGTGACGAAATTGTGGTTCGGATGGATACTGAAGAAGCACTAGCCTTAGGTTTAAATGATTACGATAGAATTGGTGATTTCATTTATACGCAAACTAATCAGGGTATTTCGGAAAAAGCAGACTATAAAACGACACTGACCAATATTCCATTTATGAAAGGGAATCAGCTTAATTATGCGGCACTGATTCCTATTAAAGTTCAGGCAAATAAATACTGGATCTGGTTAATCTTTATTCCTATTGTCATTTTTATCGTTACCGGCGTTTCAAATGCTGCGAATTTAACAGACGGTCTGGATGGTCTGGCAACCGGCGTTTCGGGCATTATCGCCATGACGCTGGGTATTTTTGCCTACGTTTCCGGAAATGCTATCGCTGCTAATTATCTCAATATCCTGCATTTGCCTGGTTCCGGAGAATTACTAATTTTTACCGGGGCGCTGTTAGGTGCCTGTTTAGGATTTTTATGGTACAATAGTTTTCCGGCACAGATTTTTATGGGGGATACGGGAAGTCTTACCTTAGGCGGTATTATAGGTGCATTAGCCATTATTCTCAGAAAGGAACTTATACTACCTGTTTTATGTGGGGTTTTTGTGATCGAAAGCCTGTCCGTTATTATTCAGGTTGCCTATTTCAAATATACCAAAAGGAAATTCGGAGAGGGAAAACGGATTTTTTTAATGTCTCCCATTCATCACCATTTTCAAAAGAAAGGAATTCACGAGGTTAAAATTGTAACCCGCTTTTGGTTAATTGGTGTGTTACTGGCAGTTTTTACACTGATAACGCTTAAAATCAGATAAACGATGATTCAGGGAAAACGATTACTGATACTGGGTGGAGGAGAAAGTGGCGTTGGTGCTGCCTTGTTGGGAAAAAAACAAGGCTGGGAGGTGTTTTTATCAGAAAAAGGTGCTATCACTGAAGCTTATTTAAAAATTTTAAATGAAAATGATATCCCATTTGAAATGGGTTCGCATAATTTGCTCAGACTAATGACCGCCGATATAGTGGTTAAAAGCCCCGGCATTCCGGATAATGTACCTGTTGTGAAAAAACTTCAGGAATCAGGAAAAACGATTATTTCAGAGATAGAATTTGCCTCCTGGTACACGCAATCTTTTATTATTGGAATAACGGGAACGAATGGAAAAACTACCACCACCCGATTAATTTATCATTTATTAAAAACAGGGAATCTTGATGTAGGTCTGGGCGGAAATATAGGTTTAAGTTTCGCAGCTATGGTTGCTCAATCGCCAAAACCTGTTTATGTACTCGAATTAAGTAGCTTTCAACTGGATGGGATAAAAAAATTCAGACCAGATATAGCCCTTTTATTGAATATAACACCTGATCACCTCGACAGATACCAGTATAAAATGGATTTATACATTGATTCAAAATTCAGGATTATGGAGAATCAATTGGAAAAGGACGTGTTTATTGTTAATGAAGGAGATAAGGAATCGGAAAAAAGATATAATAATATTTTTGTAACTCCCAGGTTGGTGAAGATCTCCCAATCTATGTTGTCTGGTAACCAGCTCACGATAGCTGGTTACCTTTTTGATTTGCAGGGAACGGTATTACTGGGTAAACATAATGCTATGAATGCCGCATTTGCCATTCAAACGGCCTTATTAATGGGCCTTTCCCCCGAATTGATTCAGCAGGGTTTACGCAGTTTTGAAAATGATCCCCATCGGCTGGAAAAAATAAAAATAATCGATAAGGTACTTTTTATAAATGATAGTAAAGGTACCAATGTTAATGCGGTATATTTTGCACTGGAAGCCATGGATAAACCAGTTATATGGCTGGCTGGGGGACTCGATAAAGGCAATGATTACAATGAGATTTTGCCTTTAATCAGCAGTCGGGTTAAAGCGCTTGTTGCTATTGGAGCCGATAATAAGCCTCTTAGAAAAGCATTTAAAAATCTATTGCCGTTTTATGAGATTTCCGATATGGGCGAAGCGGTAAAAGAAGCCTTTTCTCTGGCTCAACCCGAAGGCATAGTATTACTCTCACCGGCTTGCGCCAGTTTTGATCTTTATAAAAATTATGAGGACAGGGGAAATCAGTTCCGTAATGCCGTTAACGCTTTAAATGGAGAGTCATGACAGCATTAATTTCAAATTTAAAGACGGAATTAAAAGGAGACAGAGTTATCTGGGTAATCATTGCGCTAATGACCCTGGTTTCGTTATTGGGTGTTTATTCCTCAACCGGAAGTCTTTCACACAAAGAGCAGGCCGGAAATACAGAGTATTATCTGTTAAACCAGCTGCTAAGAATATTCCTGGGATTTCTGGTTATGTATATCCTTCATAGATTGCACTACCTTCGTTATCATAGAATTGCTCCTTTTCTTTACTTTGTGGCTGTTCCGTTGCTCATTTTAACCCTCGTTTATGGTGTTGAAATCAATGATGCCAGAAGATGGCTGAAAATTCCGGTTTTAGGATTTACCGTTCAAACTTCTGATTTTGCCAGGCTGGCTTTAATTCTATTTCTGGCCAGAACAATATCATCCAAACAATCTAATATCAAAGATTTCAAAAGTGCCTTTTTACCTTTGATATTACCTGTAATTTTAATATGTTTCCTGATTGCTCCGGCTGATTTATCCACTGCCATACTCCTTTTTTGCTCTTGTTTAGCTATGATGTTTGTTGGCAGGGTTTCGGTCAGATATATACTCATGTTAGTTCTTTTGGCTATCATTGCTTTTTCTGTGTTAATCTTATTGGGTCATTTTTTTCCTGATATGGTCAGGCTTTCTACCTGGATACAACGAATCAGGGAATTTACCAGTGATTCACTGGGCGGATTTCAGGTTCAACAATCAAAAATAGCTATTGCAAATGGCGGACTTTTTGGTATGGGACCTGGTAATAGTTATCAAAGGAATTTTTTACCTTCCTCTTATGCAGATTTTATCTACGCTGTTTTAGTGGAGGAATATGGTTTGCTGGGTGGTCTGTTTGTTATCGCCCTTTATTTAGGATTTTTCTTTAGAATTACCAGAATGGTAACAAAGAGTACAAAGGCTTTTGGTGCAATGGTGGTTACTGGATTAGGATTTAGTTTTGTATTTCAGGCATTTATAAATATTGCAGTGGCTACTCACCTGGTGCCCGTTACCGGTGTGACGTTACCGATGATTAGCTGGGGCGGTACCTCTATTATTATGAATTGCATCTCCCTGGGAATTATCCTCTCTGTAAGTAAATTTGTTGAATCTTCAAATGCAGTCGCGGATGTCTCAACAGAATAAAACAAAGTCGGAAAATAGTTATCCACGGATTCTTATTAGTGGTGGTGGAACAGGAGGTCATGTATTTCCTGCCATTGCTATTGCCGATGCTGTCAAAACTTCCGTTCCACAAGCAGAAATTTTATTTGTTGGAGCTCAGGGAAAACTTGAAATGCAGGCTGTACCAAAAGCTGGATATCCAATTAAAGGATTATGGATTGCTGGTTTTGACAGAAGTTTTAGTTTAAGAAATTTACTTTTTCCTTTTAAGGTCATGAATAGTGTCTGGGAATCCCTTGCTATTTTATACAGATTTAAACCAGATGTTGTTGTTGGTGTAGGCGGATATGCGAGTGGTCCGGCTTTATTTGCTGCTGCTTTACTGAATATACCCATGGTTATCCAGGAACAAAATTCTTTTGCCGGAGTAACGAATAAAATATTGGCAAGATTTGCAAGGAAAATTTGTGTAGCTTTTCCAGATATGGAAGCAGTTTTTCCAATTAACAAATTAGTTTTAACAGGAAATCCCGTAAGAAATACCTTATATCCTTCCAATTTACCTGCTAAAAATGAGGCATGTGCTTATTTTAAGCTGGATGCATCAAAAAAAGTGGTGTTTTTTGCAGGTGGAAGTATGGGGGCGAAGACTATTAATCAAGCGATTATTCAAGGGGTGGAATGGATTAAATCCCATCCGGAAATTCAGATTATCTGGCAATGCGGTAAATTTTATGCGAAATTATGTCAGGAAAGTGAGGCAGGTATTTTAAATCAGGTTAGCGTTATGCCATTTATAGATGATATGAGAATGGCTTATCAGGCAGCTGACCTGGTGGTTTGTCGGGCTGGTGCTTTAACAATTGCAGAATTATGCCTGTTGGGAAAACCAGCTATCCTGGTGCCTTCTCCTAATGTGGCAGAAGATCATCAATCTAAGAACGCTTTAAGTTTGCAACAAAATGCAGCTGCTATTACCGTTAAAGATTTAGATGCTGTGAATAATTTACTTCCTGAAGTTTATAAATTGATTGACAATGTCGAATGCCTGGAAGCACTGGGTAGAAATGCAAAGCGATTGGGATTCCCTGACGCTTCAGAAAAATTAGCAGAAATTATTCTTCAATACGTCCCTATGGACAAGAAAAATGTGCGCTGATGAAGGAATTATCTAAGCTTAAAAATATCTTTTTCATTGGAATTGGGGGCATTGGAATGAGCGCCATCGCCAGGTATTTTAATGAAAGAGGAATAAAAATAATGGGTTACGATAAGACGCAGTCGGTTTTAACAGATCAGCTCTCTTCGGAAGGTATGGATATTTGTTATGAGCACAATTACACCATACCCGTTTCTACTGAAATAGATCTCGTAATTTACACGCCTGCTGTACCTCTTTCTCATCCTGTTTGTTCTTATTTTTCCGGTCTGGGTATCCCGTTCTTAAAAAGAGCTGAGGTGTTGGGATTGATAAGTAAAAACATGAGGACGATTGCCATTGGAGGTACCCATGGTAAAACCACAACTTCTTCTGTCACCGCACATCTTTTAAAACAGGGAGGCGTTGATTGTACCGCTTTTTTAGGTGGAATTGTTGATAACTTTGGTGGGAATTATGTAACAGGTAATACGGATTGGGTGGTAATTGAAGCAGATGAATTTGACAGGTCTTTTTTGCATCTTTCTCCTGAAATCGCTGCTATTTTATCAACCGATGCAGATCACCTCGATATTTATGGCACTTATGAAGCGCTGATTGAAACCGGGTTTAAGCCTTTTGCCTCTAAAACAGCAGTGGATGGCTTGCTGCTGGTGCAATATTCCTCCCGTCATCTTTTTCCTGAGGCAAAAAATAAACTAAGTTTTGGCATTGAAGAAGGGGACTGCTATGCTACCAATATAAGACTGATAGAGGGGGGACTAATATTTGACTATCAAAATGAATCTCATTTTATAGATAATTTACGTTTTACGCTTCCGGGAAGACATAATATACTCAATGCCGTGGTGGCTATTACGATAGCATTGCGTTTAGGTGTGACACCGGCATCTGTTCGGGCCAGTTTACTTAGTTTCAAGGGCATACAAAGAAGGTTTGATGTAAAACTTAAGAAGGATAATATTACCATTATTAGTGACTATGCACATCATCCTACCGAGTTAAACGCGGTTATTTCAGCTGCGAGGGAATTATATCCGGATAAAAAAATTACAGGCGTTTTTCAACCCCATTTATTCAGTCGTACCAGAGATTTTTTAACAGGTTTTGGCCATGCTCTTACAGGTCTGGATCAGCTCTTTCTTTTACCTGTTTATCCGGCAAGAGAGCAACCAATTCCTGGTATTAATTCCGCTTTGTTGCTGAATCAGGTTGCCATTGAGGATAAAAGACTTGTTGAAATAGATCATTTAACAGCCAGTTTGAAAGAGGCGAAACCTGAAGTATTACTTATGTTGGGTGCGGGTGATTTTGATAAGTATCTTCCACAGATTGTTGCATTATTTAATAATGAACCTTAAACATCGCAGACTATGAATTCAATAATTTCTAAAATTAAATGGAGACCTTTATTTATTAAAATAGTTGGATTCGTCATATTGGGTCTGGTGGTTTTAGCTATGGATTTAAAAAAGGAAAGACCTATAGGGGAAATAAGAACGAATATATTAGCTTTACCAGATAGTTCTTTTTTGATTGAAGAAGAAGATATATTAATTGAACTCGATAGAGGCCTGGGATTCCCTGTTATTGGACAATCATTTAAAACAATCGATTTGGGAAGAATTGAGACCTTGTTAGAAAAAAATCCATTTGTAAAGGATGCGGAGGTATTCATTGATAGTCGCAATGAACTGGGAATTAATATCATTCAGAGAAAGCCTATCGTAAGGGTCATTGGAAACAGGGGAGAACAATATTATGTAGATGAGGAAGGGAATAAATTACCTTTATCTAAACATTTTGCAGTTAATATTGTCACCGCAACAGGTGAATATCCCCCATTTTCACCTGAATTTTTGACAAAAGATAACGCTTTGCACGATCTGTTTAATCTTTGTTCTGAATTGGAAAAAGATCCATTTTTGAAATCAATGATTGTTCAGATTCATGCAAACGCAAAAAGAGAATTTACATTGGTTCCTATGTTGGGAGATCAAAAAATTATATTTGGCGAATATGATGATTCCATGGCAAAATGGAAGAAACTAAAGGTATTTTATAAAGAGGCAATGCCTTTTGTGGGATGGAGAAAATACCGTAACCTTGACCTTAGATTCAGGAATCAGATTGTTTGCAATTGATTTGTATTTAGATTACTTATTTTGACATAATTATTGGGCGTAATTACAAACTACTATGGAAAGAGTTGAGAAAAAACAAGAGGTGGTACTGGCTATCGATATCGGTACTACCAAAGTATGCGCGATTGCAGGTTTTAAGAACGATCTGGGAAAACTTGAGGTACTTGGTTTAGGTAAGGTTAATTCAGAAGGAGTCCTCCGGGGGGTGGTTTCCAATATTGAAAAAACCGTGAATGCTATCCAGGAGGCTATTGAAATTACAAAGCGTTCTGCAAACATCGAATTTAATCTCGTGCATGTCGGCATTGCCGGCCAACATATTAAAACCTTGCAGCACAGAGGTCAGCTGGTGAGGGAATTCAGTGATTCTGAAATTTCCCAGAAAGATATTGACAGACTTGTGCATGATATTCACAAGTTGGTCTTACCTCCGGGAGATAAAATTTTACATGCCATTCCACAAGAATTTTCGGTGGATTCAGAACATGGCATCATTGATCCCGTAGGTATGTCCGGGGTGCACCTGGGTGCTAATTTTCATATCATCACAGGTCAGATAACCGCAACAAATAATATTTACCGTTGTGTGGAAAGAGCAGGTGCAAAAGTAGCCAATATGACCCTGGAACCAATTGCGTCGGCCATGGCTGTGTTAAATGAAGAAGAAAAACAGGCTGGTGTAGTCCTGGTAGATATAGGTGGTGGTACCACCGATATAACCATATTCTACGAAGGAATAATCAGACATACTTCCGTGATTCCACTGGGTGGAAATATTGTTACGAAAGATATCAAGGAAGGTTGTACCGTGATGCCTCAACATGCGGAAAATCTGAAAACCCGCTTCGGATGCGCACTTTCTGATGAGGTTTTTGAAAATAGAATTATTTCAATTCCTGGATTAAGAGGCAGGGAACATAAAGAAATATCAGAGAAAAATCTCTCCCTGATAATCCAGGCCAGAATGGAAGAAATTTTTGATTACGTATATACCGAGATCCTGAATTCGGGTTACGGTAAAAAGTTAGTTGCCGGTATCGTTCTCACAGGGGGAGGTGCCTTGTTACGACACGTGGACAAACTGGCTGAATATCACACTGGTTTACCTACAAGAATAGGACTTCCAGTTGAACATTTAGCTCATGGGTATTCTGAAACCTTATGCAGTCCCATTTATGCAACTGCCATAGGTCTCCTGCTAAGAGGTATTGAAGATAGAGAAAAAGGTAAGTACAAATCGCCGGAGAAAATGGTTAAAGCTGAACCTGTCAGTGATGCTAAAGTTGAAAATGAACATCCAAAAGGGGGAATTATTAATATCATCATTGAGAAAACAAGAGAATGGTTTGATGCAGAACCAGATTCAGATCTTTGATTTTTCCGTTTTTTTATTTGATTACCCAAAAAATTAAATTGTATGATTTACGAATTTCCAAAAGACGATAGTCCTATCATAAAAGTAATTGGTGTAGGTGGAGGTGGAAGTAATGCAGTGACGCACATGTACAAACAAGGTATTATTGGTGTTGATTTTGCCATTTGTAATACTGATAATCAGGCTATGGAAAATAGTCCTGTGCCTACTAAAATCAGACTTGGTCCTAATCTTACAGAAGGCAGAGGAGCTGGCTCCAAGCCTAATGTTGGTAAACTGGCTTGCGAGGAATCTATCGAGGAGGTAAAAAGATATATTGAGAATAACTGCAAAATGCTCTTCATCACCGCAGGTATGGGTGGTGGTACCGGAACAGGTGCAGCACCTATCATTGCCAGAACAGCCAGAGAAATGAATATCCTGACGGTTGGTATTGTTACCCTTCCATTTTCGTTTGAAGGAAATAAAAGAACTTCCCAGGGCTATGAAGGGCTGAATGAATTGAAAAATGCGGTTGATACCCTGATTATTATTTCCAATGATAAACTCAGACAGATTCATGGAAACCTTTCTCTTTCTGATGCTTTTTCAAAGGCTGATAATGTGCTGACAACTGCTGCAAAAGGTATTGCCGAAATCATCACTGTCCCTGGTTATGTAAATGTCGATTTCGAAGATGTAAATACCGTCATGAGGGGTAGTGGTGTCGCTATTATGGGTACGGGTCTGGCTGAAGGCAATGATCGTGCCAGAATAGCGGTTGATCAGGCTTTGCACTCTCCGCTGCTGGAAGATAATAATATCAATGGCGCAAAACATATTTTGCTTAATATAACGTCCGGACTAAAGGAGGTTACGATGGATGAGATTTTTGAAATCACAGACTTTGTTCGCGAAGAAGCAGGCGACGGAAGTGAAATAATCTGGGGTAATTGTTATGATAATAAACTGGGAAACAAATTAAGTGTAACCGTTATTGCAACAGGTTTTGAACATCAGGTTACAGATAACCTTGATTTCATGCCTCAGAAAAAACCAATTTCAATTCAACTGGATACTGATTCCACTGCCAGATTTTCAGATCCTGCGCTTCCTTCGAGTGGATTGCATGGCATAGGTTTTGAAGAGGATAAAAATAATGGCAGGGTAGTTGAATTTGATGGTCCTGATTTAAATAAAAGAACAGGTGCTTTTAATGTCGGGAAGGAACCTTTTTTCAAGGATAAAGGTATTCCTGCTCCCCCGTTTAATCAGCACCAAAACAGAGAGGAAGATTTTAAACGAAGAGAACTGTTGCGCGCACAAACACAAAAGCTTAATAATCCAAAAGCAATCAGTAATCTGGAAAATGAACCAGCCTATCTTCGCAGAGGGGTCAGACTGGATGAAGTTCCTTCATCTGGTGAAAATACGTTTTCCAGATATACAATCAGTTCTTCCAATAATTCGGAAATTAGTGAAGGGAATTCATTCCTGCATGATGTCGTGGACTGATCTTTAATTTACGCAATCCCAATAATAATCTTTATTTCCATAAGTAGAAATAATCGGGTGCTTTCTGAAAATGAAAGCACCTTTTTTTTGGAACGTTTTGTTTTCTTTTAACATAATATTAAAATATTGGACGCAACATGTTGAACCCTTTTAAAGTTAATAGTATGCAAGATCAAACTGTTCTTTTTTTTAATACCCAACCCATGAATATCAAAAAAATCAAATTAGCCCTGACCGTAGGTCTTATTAACTCCGGAACAGGCAGTACACTTGGAAAAGTAAGGGAACTTATGCTTTCCCTGAAAGAAGATGTGGGCGCTATGCTTTCTTCACGGGAATTGAAAAAAGCCGTGCTTGGTCCTAACATGGTCCAGTATTCCTACGCCTTGCAGTTTGAACGTTGTACCCTGAATGTAGATGTGGTCAGTCACCCGCTGACCCGCCAGGAAATGGTGCGTACTTTTTACTTTCAGTAAGCTTTTCCTTTTTTATTTAAGTAAAACGATTACCAGAGAGGCTGTCCCAAAAGATAGCCTCTTCTTATTTGAATCATGTCCCAAATAATAATTTATTATTAATAAAATGATTGCTAGTTCTTTTAAAGAATTATTTGACCTACCTTTGTGCCCCGAAAAGAAAATCAAAATGCAAATAAGAAACATTGCCATCATCGCACACGTTGACCATGGCAAAACAACCCTGGTAGATAAAATGCTCCTGGCCGGAAGATTATTCAAAGATCATGAAACACCCGGCGAATTAATCATGGATAGTAATGATCTTGAAAGGGAAAGAGGAATTACCATTCTTGCTAAAAATGTATCTATCAGATACAAGGATTATAAAATTAATATCATTGATACCCCCGGACACAGTGATTTTGGCGGTGAAGTGGAGCGGGTCTTGAATATGGCAGATGGCGTGCTTTTACTCGTTGATGCTTTTGAAGGTGCTATGCCGCAAACCAGATTCGTTCTTCAAAAGGCGCTGGCTCTCGGTTTGAAACCTATTGTAGTTATCAATAAGGTAGATAAGGAAAATTGCACGCCGGAAGAGGTTCATGAACAAATTTTTGAACTGATGGCTAATCTGGATGCAACAGAAGATCAGCTCGATTTTCCAGTCATTTTCGGATCAGCTAAAAATGGCTGGATGAGTATTGACTGGAAAAAGCCTACAGATAATATATATGCTCTTCTTGATGCTATTGTGACGCATATTCCTCCTCCTAAGGTTTCAGAAGGAACCCCTCAAATGATTATAACTTCGCTTGATTATTCTAATTATATAGGTAGAATAGCCATCGGAAGACTTCAGCGTGGGGTCATTACGGAAGGTCAAATGGTGAGTTTATGTAAAAAAGATGGTTCTGTGGTTAAAAGCAGACTTAAAGCCATTTATGTTTTCGAAGGTTTTGAAAAGGCCAAGGTAACAGAAATTCAGGCAGGCGAAATTGGGGCTATTGTCGGAATTGACGGATTTGAAATTGGTGACACAATCGCTGATTTTGAATCGCCCGAAGCCCTTCCGCCAATTTCAATTGATGAACCCACCATGAGTATGGTTTTTACGATTAATGATTCTCCTTTCTTTGGTCAGGAGGGTAAATTTGTAACTTCCCGTCATGTTAGGGAAAGACTGGAAAAGGAATTAGAGAAAAATCTGGCTTTAAGACTCGAAGAAACAGGTTCTGCTGATAGTTTCAGGGTTTTTGGACGCGGTGTCCTTCACCTTGCTGTACTGATAGAAACGATGCGTCGGGAGGGTTATGAACTTCAAATTGGACAGCCTCAGGTTATCCTTAAGGTAATCAATGGAGAAAAATGTGAACCTATTGAGGAACTAACGATCGATTTACCCGAAGCTGTTTCAGGTAGAGCGATTGAAGCGGTTACCAGAAGAAAAGGTATTCTGTTATCAATGGAACCAAAAGGCGACAGGGTAGTTCTAAAATTGGAGATTCCCTCCAGAGGTATCATTGGCCTGAGAAATTATCTGCTGACGGCCACAGCCGGTGAGGCCATTATGAATCATAGATTTTTAAACTTCCAGCCATATAAAGGGGAAATCCAGGGTCGCCAGAATGGTTCTCTCATAAGTATGGAAAATGGAAAATCGATACCTTTCTCTATTAACAATCTTCAGGACAGGGGAATATTTTTTATTGGTGCCAATGAAGATATTTATGAAGGACAGGTTGTTGGTGAAAATAACAGGCCTGGCGATTTAGTTATTAATTTAACTAAAACCAAAAAATTGACAAATATGAGAGCTTCAGGCTCTGATGATAAATTAAAACTGGTGCCTCCCCGACGCTTTAGTCTGGAAGAAGCGCTGGAGTATATTCAGGAAGATGAATTTGTGGAAGCTACCCCAAATTCACTCCGTTTGAGAAAAATTTATTTAAAGGAACATGACAGAAAGCGCTATCGCAATAGCAGTTTTTCTCAGGTAGAAGCTTAAATTGAAAAGGGGTAGTTGTTTGGTTGACTACCCCTTTTTTGTTATCTCAACGTTAAGATTGTTTCCGAAGTTGTCCCATTCATTTCAAAAATAAGATGGTATTTTCCTTTTATCAAATAGATATTGCCATCTTCCATCGCTTTTATTTTTACCGGCTTTTCATCTTCCTTTAATCCTTTATTGGCTATTGTTTCCAATATCTGAGCAGCCGATTCTTTTACTATACCTTTAGAGACAATATAATTAAGCCCTTTTGTCAGTGAAATTTCCTGCTCACTTAATAATTCTTTATTTTCCGTATAAACCTTCAACATGCCTTTTCCTTCTTTTGAGGCATAAACAGGAAGAGAAATTTCAGGAGAAACGCTTTCCTGCCAGGGTGCCATTTTCCTCCCCCATCTTGGGCTTGCGAATGGAGAAGCCGGGGTGAAGGCATGTATATCTTTTCCGGACAAACCTGGTGTAATCTGCTGTAATTCTTTGACAGAAGCCAGATATAGGGAACGGCCATGTGTTCCAACAACTATTTCTTTATCCCGGGGATGAATAACCAAATCGTGAACAGAAACCGCTGGCAGATTATTTTCAAATAAGTGATATTGTTTACCACCATCCAAAGAACAATATAAGCCATTATCGGTACCTACATAAATTAGATTTTCATTGACCGGATCCTCTTTCAAAACATTTACAGGCTCATTTGGTAATCCCTCCCCAATTTGTTTCCAGTTTTTTCCATAATCTTCCGAAACGAAAACATAGGGTTTAAAATGATCATTTCTATATCCATTTAAAGTAACATAAACCCTGGAGGCTTTAAAGGTTGAGGCCTGAATACTGCTTACCCACAGGTTTTGAGGAAGGGACTGATCGATTCTATGCCATGTATTTCCACCGTCCGGACTATGATGAACATTTCCATCATCTGTTCCTGCATATAAAGATCCAAAGGCTAAAGGAGATTCATGAAGGCATGAAATGGTGCCAAACGGAACATCACCTTTTTTACCTCCTTTTGTCAAATCACCGCTAATCTCTTTAAAGGTATCTCCCTGATTAAAAGAACGATGTACTTTATTGGAAGCCATATAAAGTATGTCCTGATTATGAACTGACAGATGTATGGGGGTTTCCCAGTTCCAGCGTAAAGGGCGCTCTCCTAATTTGTGTTTTGGCGTAATGCCTTTCCTTTGTCCGGTTTTTGTATTTATTCTGAAGTAATTTCCAAACTGAAATCCTGTATAAACGGTCGCATTATCCCGTGTATCAATAGCAACCTGCATGCCATCACCGCCCATAATAGATTTGTAGGGATAGTCACCGGAATCATGCCATTCTGTATTTTCTTTATTCGTTTTGGGTCCCATCCAAACGCCATTATCTTGTAAACCGCCATAAACGCGGTATGGTTCTGCCATATCGACCGCCACATGATAAAACTGACCCAAAGAAGGCGTGTTACATTTTATCCAGGTTTCTCCATTGTCATAAGAAATATTTATACCACCATCATTACCCAGGATAAGATGCCCCGGTTTTTTGGGATTTACCCACAAAGCATGGTGGTCAGAATGTACATTGTCTCCATTTATTGATTTCCATGTTTTCCCTCCATTGTCAGACCGCAATACGGGAACTCCCAGCACATAGAGCTGATCTGGATTTGCAGCACGAATCTGGGCAAAATAATACCCATAGGTGAAATGAACATTTTCGAGATATCCTTTCTCATGGGTTAATTTCCATGATTTCCCCAAATCATCTGATCGATATACTTCCAGGCCGTGAACAGGCGCATCAAAAAGAGCGGAATTGGCATCTTCCGTGTATTCCACCAGATTTAATGGCGTGATTTCCCCCTTTTTTACTAAATCTGATATTTTTTCAACGGTATATTCCGCAGGAAATCCATTTCTTTGAAGATAATCCTTGATTTGATATTTTTTTAATGCCAGAAAGGCTTCCCTGGTCATTGTTCTCAAGGTAGTTTTGGAAAGTTCATCTGCATTGGCAGATGGTTTTGGTTCCTGACGGAAATAATTGTCTATGGCAGCGAAAAGCACCGTTTTTCCCTGAATCTGCGATACTTCCAATCCAATTCTTCCTAAACCATCACCGTCTGGAAAACCGGATGCAGCAGGGGTAATTTTAGTCCATGTTTTGCCACCATCTGTACTTTTGTGGATAGCAGACCCTTTTCCTGATTCAACAAAATCCCAGGCTTCTCTGGTTTTTGTCCAGGTTGCAGCATAGAGGATTTGGGGAGAGGAAGGATCATGTATTAAATCTACTGCACCTGTTTGTGCATCTGTTTTTAACGAATGTTTCCAGGTGTTACCCCCGTCTTCCGTCATAAAAACACCTCTTTCTTCATTGGGGGAGTAAAGATGACCCAGTACGGCCACCCAGATCTTATTGGGATCTTTCGGGTGTAACCGGATTCTGCCAATATGGTGAGATTCTGGTAAACCTTTATATTGCCATGATTTACCTCCATCTGTACTTTTATACATGCCAGTTCCGGCATAAGATGAACGGCTTGAATTAACTTCACCGGTACCAATCCAGATGATATTTCTGGTCCAGTCGACCGCAATATCACCAATGGTCATTACGATTTCATTATCAAATAAAGGTTTGAAACTACGTCCGTTATTTTCAGTTTTCCAGAGTCCTCCGGAAGCATAAGCAACATAAAACTGGGTTGGATCATTAGGATTTACATCTATGTCAGAAACCCTGCCACTCATAACGGATGGCCCAATCGATTGAAATGGTAATCCGCCTACAAAGGAATTTTTACGTATTTCATTGCGCTTCATTGCATTATCCAATCTTTCTTTTCCAGAAGTGGCAGGATATTGAGCTATTAATAAATGAGTGCTGCATATCAGCATTATAAATAAAAACAGACGATTTAAAAGCATAATATCAAATTAAGGTTAATAAACAGATAAGTTTAATTAAAAATACCATTTTTAAATAAAGTAAACCTTTAAAGTTTATATATTTTTTTGTCTCCTGTTTACTTCTTGAAACGTCTTGCAAAAGCTTGTTAAAATTTGTTTATTTTTGATTTATGAAACAAATTGACCGTTTAGTATTAAGGAGTTTTCTACCTCCGTTTATTGTTTCTTTTCTCATTGCCTCCTTTGTTCTGGTGATGCAGATGTTGTGGCTTTATATTGACGATATTGCGGGAAAAGGGCTGGGGTTATGGCTCGTTTTGGAACTCTTGTTTTATCGCAGTGTAGGCATTATTCCAATGTCTCTTCCATTAGGTATTTTACTTGCCTCGGTTATGACTTTAGGTTCAATGGGTGAATTTTTTGAATTGTCCAGTTTTAAATCAGGCGGAATTTCACTCTTTAGAATAATGAGGGCTATACTGGTTTTTGGTCTTTTTGCCATTCTTTTTTCTCTTTATTGTTCCAATACCCTTATTCCGGTTGCGAATCTGAAATTTGGTTCCAGAATGTTTGATATAAAGCAGAAAAAACCTGCTTTAAGGCTGGAAACGGGGATCTTTAACGATGACCTGGAAGGATATGCTATTCATATTGGCAAGAAAAATGCTGATGGTAAATCTATTGAAGATGTGTTAATTTATGATCATACGGAATCAAATATAGGACGATACAAAACAGTTAAAGCGCAACATGGTGAATTAACCATCACGGAGGATGGAAAGTATATGGTAATGGTGCTTGATAATGGGATGCAATATGTAGAAAATGGAAATAATTTGTCACCAGGCGAAGGAAAATATCCCTATACAAGAACAAAATTTTCAAGATGGCAAAAGGTGTTTGATCTGAGTGAATTTGAATTATCCAGAACTAATGAGGGACTTTTTAAGGGAAATCGTTCCATGATGAGCAGCGGAGAATTGGCGATGGCTGTAGATTCTATCTTTCGCGATATAGATAAAAAGGGAAAGGAAATGGGAAATTATATGGTAGGTTTTTTACCCTATTTAAAGACAGATTCTCTGTATCTGGCAAAAGTTCCTGAAAGTGCACCACCAGAAGGTTCTCCGGAAAGTAATCCTTCCTATACTAAACCTGCCGTGGATGAGGGTAAAACGGCAGCGGCAGATCCATACATGTATCAGGCAGATCTGGGCAACCCTGTTAAGCAAAAATCGGATGTAAAAACGGATACTTTAACCCGTCTTTTGAATGTTTTTATTCCTTTTGAACAACCTCAATTGTTGAGTAAGGCAAAAAGTATTATCAGGACTATTGGAACCCAATCAGGGGCAACCGCTGAATCGGTCAGACAATTAAATGATAATGGGGTTAAACATATCTATGACCTTAACGCAAAATATAGCATAGCCGTTGCTTGCTTTTTATTCGTTCTCATTGGTGCTCCAATGGGTGCTATTGTCCGTAAAGGGGGATTCGGTTATCCCATATTAATTTCAACTTTGTTTTTCATGGTCTTTGTTGTTCTCACTATCGTCTGCAGAAAAGTAGCGGAGAGCTTAATCATTCCGGCGATTGCCGCAGCATGGTTACCTAATCTGATTTTATTTCCTGTTGCTATGATTTTAACCTGGCTTGCTATGAATGATTCCAGTCTATCTCTGCCAAATATCTTTAAATTCAAGAGGAATGCGGTTTCTAAAAGAGCATAAATCAGTTTTTTTTCTTTTTTTTGTCTGGCAGATTTCCTTGATTACTTTCCTTGTTTTTTTTCCTAAAGGTCAGGAATTTTTATTTTTAAATGATTGGCACAGGTATGAACTGGATGTTTTTTTTAAAATCATCACCTTATTGGGTGACTGGCCTGCATACTTGCTTGCATTCGTGTTCTTTTTTCCTACCTTAAGATGGAAAGCTGCTTTGCTGGTCCTTTCACTGGCTGTATTGGTTCCTGTCATTTCTCAAGGGACAAAAACCAGTTTCAAACATCCCAGACCAGGGTTATTTTTTAAGGGAAAAGAACAATTTAAGGATATTAAAATGGTAAGTGGCGTAAGGCTGCATGAGGGACTTACCAGCTTTCCCTCAGGTCATACCTTGTCTGCATTTGCCGTAGGCTCATTACTGGCTTTTGCTTTTAAAGAAAGAAAAAAAAAGGTTGTTCTTTTTATTTTAATACCTGTGTTGGTCGGATTATCGAGAGTATATCTGATTCAGCATTTTGTGGAGGATATCTGGATGGGTTCTATTTTTGGTTTTTTTATAGCGCTCTGTTTATACTTTTTTTTCTTTGAAAGAGAAAGGTAAGGGTGGCAAACTGCTTTTTTCAGGTATTGGCATTTGAATTCGCCAGTGTTTCGGGAAGTAATTATTATAGCGGTCACCAACCGCTTTATACCAACCTAAAGGTAAACCACCATAACTTATCCGGCCCCAACCCGGATGCATAGGTTTTAAAGGAGAAATTTCTTTCTTCAGATAGATCAGGGCTTCATAACGATCGAGATCCCAGGTGTATAACGTGTCTTTCACATAATGACTTAACGCTAATTCAGCCTCTGGAATAAAATCCTTACCTTTGGTATTTCCCAACAATAAAAGAGGATCTATAAATGGAAGATACTGACTGATCAGATTGAAATCAGGAAAGATATTTTCTGGAATACCATAGTAATTTCCGCTATGATCCTGTACGCCAATCAAATCACTGTCTGGGTTGATAAAATTGGAAATTGCATCGGGGAAATTGATTTTTTTTCTGGGGGATTTCTGATTTTTCTTTTGATGAACTTCAGATTCAACAGACATAAGATGCCCGGAATGTTGTAATACAGCTATGTAAAATCCTTCCCCGTTTACTTTATGTGGATAACACTGGAATCCGCCTTTATCCGTTTTTATAATGCCCCATTCTAAAGGTAGTTCAATAGAAACTACTTTTAAAGGAAAATGCTGACAGAGCCAGGAGATCTGGTCATCATTTTCCTTCGTATTATAGGTACAGGTACTATAAAGCAGATAGCCACCTTCCCTGATTAACCCAGGTATTGGAGCCAGTATTCGTTTTTGTCTGGCAGCACAATGATTGACATGATCAGTTGACCATTCCATCCTTGCATTTTGATCCTTTCTGAATAATCCCTCACCAGAACAAGGGGCATCCAGTAAGACAAGGTCAAATAATGGAGGTAAGGTTTTAAAAACAGGAATCTCAAATGATGATATAAAAATATTTGAATATCCCCATCTGGCAAGATTTTGTCTTAAAATGGGAACTCTTGATTTAATAACTTCATTGGCAAGTAAAAATCCATTCTTTTCAAAGGCAATCTCTGCCAGAATGGTACTTTTACCACCCGGGGCAGCAGCCAGATCGAGGAGGAAAGGGTTTTTTACCTTTTGTAATAAATGCCTCGCCAACCAGTCAACCAGCATGGAACTTGGATCCTGAACGTAATAAGCTCCCGCATGAAAAGAAGGATCCAGGGTGAATGGAGGTCTTTTTTCAAGGGTTAGACCTGTTGGTGTCCACGGAACAGGATTGCCGGAAATATTCAAATGTTTTCCCTTTACTTTATTTATCCTGATACCTGTAACCGGGTCACTATGATTTAATGCTGAAATAAAAAAGGGGATTTCTTTTTCATTTAGAACAGACTGCATCTGAAGGATGAAATCAACAGGCAATTCCTCTTTTTGCATTACTATTGATTTGTTATATTTTTATATTTATATAAAAGCCAATCATTTATATCAGGAAGAACACGAGTTAAATAAATGACAGAAAAATATACAACAGTCATGATGGGTGCCCGATAGGCAATATCAATATAAGCTTTTGGATAAACGGGAATATACAAAACAGACAACCAACTAATAACACCTGCTAAAAATATGTTGAAAAAAGAAGAGGTGAATGGATGAAATTTCCAGTGAATATAATTGTAAATCAAATAAAAAGAACTGGTTATCACCATAGTTAAAGCTGTAGCCATGGCAGCTCCTGCCACACCAAACCAGGTTATACATACATAATTGGAACCAATCGTTAATATGGCCATTACCGTTTTAGCCAGTAAATCGATCTTATATCTGGATGAATGTATTAAAATGAGCGTGGAAAAGCCTGTCGCCATGGCAAAAATCTGACCAAATCCGAGATAGATACCAATAGGGATACCTATTCTGTACGGTTCTCCCAATACTTTAACCGCATTATGAAGGTTACCTAAAATGCCTGCATAAACTAAAACGCCAATAACCAGCACTATTTTTGTGGTCCTTTGATTTAACAGATGAATTTCCTTTATTTCACCCTTTTGCCAGAGGGTAGCAATTTGAGGCGAAATAACTGCCCCAAAGGCATTGGATGGCATGGTTATGGTGGTAGAAATAAAATAAAAAACAGCGTAGATCCCTGCCATACTGAAATCAATCATTCCTGATATCATCATGGTATCAATGTAAGCTATTAGATTATTGCTTAGTCCAGTAAACATGATAAATAAAGAATAGGTGAATATGGGTCTGATATGGGGCGATTGCAATATTGGTTTAATATGGGCGTAACCTAAAAATCCCCGCCATTCAATATGGAAAACGAGTAGCAGAATACTCAGCAATCCTTTTATTCCGTACAAATCGAGAAATAATTTTAGGTCGATGATATCATAGTAATATAAAATGATAAGTAGGGTAGTAAGTGCTCTTGAAAAAATCTGGGTTAAAAAAATATTGAATAAAGGACGTTGCCGCGCGGTATTGAAAGCATCGAGTATGCTGAGTAAAGTGTATGTCAGCAAATTAAAGAAAAGGAGATAAAAATATTGGCGTGCTAATTCCCGGCTTGAAAGATCTTTAATATTTAAAATGATATCCCACTTGAAATAATATAAAATCAGGCCACCCAACAGTATGGCGATGATGCCAATAGATAAGACAAAAGTAAAGAAGGAATCTCTCGTTTTTTTATCATCTTTAAAGTAGGGGTAAAACCGAATCACAGCACCGGGTAACCCTAAAAGGACAAAGGTGATAATTAAATTATTGGTAAATGAAAGGGTTTGTATAAATCCAAAAACACTGGCGCCCAATATTTTAGGAAATAAAAGGGTACTGTTCACAAAACCCCAGACGACTCCTGTATAAAGTAAGATGGTGCCGGCAATTCCTTGTTTTTTCATATTTTCCTGATAAATCCGGCTAAGTTGTATTATTTAAAAAAGAATATCAACATCTACATCATAAGGATAAGTAATTAAATAATTCAATGCTTCAGAAAATTCAAAATCTTCATAAATAACCTGATACAACATTTTTGTGATAGGTAAGCGTAATTTTAACTTCAGGGCAAGATGATGAAAAATATAAAGGGTTCGAATTCCCTCTGCTAATTCAGGCGTATTGGCAATCAGATTTTTTCGGTTTTCACCTTGTCCAAGTTTATAACCAAACGAAAAATTTCTGCTGTTTTCACTGGTTCCGGTGGCGATGAGGTCTCCAATTCCCGCTGTACCAATAAAAGTTCTAGCACCGGCTCCAAAGGCTTTTCCTATATAAATCATTTCCATAAGACCTCTTGTAAGTAACATGGCCTGAATATTTTTTCCTAATCCTTTTCCAGTAATCAGACCTGATCCTAAGGCAAAAATATTTTTCAACCCACCTGCAAACTCCGCTCCGAGGAGATCGGAAGTTCCAAAAACATGAAAAACATCACTACTTAATACTTTTTTACCTATAGCGATAACTTCTTCAAAAGGGCTCCCAATAACGGTAGCGGTGGGTTGTCCTTGCATTATTTCTATAGCCAGATTAGGCCCTGCCAGACAACCGATACGTCTAACCGACGTTTCCTCCTTGATTACCTGACTCATAGTCATGATATGTTCCTTACGAAGTTTTCCTGCTGTAATATCCTCGTCATGTATGGCAATATCAAATCCTTTAGTCGCATGTATGATAAGATGGGAAGGCTTTAAATAGGGACCGAAGAGTTGCATAACTGCTCTAAAGGCATCGGAACTAATAACAGGAAACAGAAGCGTACAATGATCTGCTAAATATTTAGGATCATTGGTAGCGGTAACCTGCCGGGAAATAACCACATTTTCAAAAAAATGATGCTCATTTATTTGTTGGACGACTTCAGGCTTTCTGGCAAATAATAAGACCTTTACGTTATGGGAAAGTAAATTGGCAACAGTGAGCCCAAAGCTTCCTGCACCGATTACCCCAACAAATGCTTTTTTTTCAGTAGTCATTTTCCGGATTTCCTTATTTAGTCTTTATCATGGCAATAAATTTTTCAGGCGACTGGGCATTTGAAAGGGCGTAATCTCCAATTTTTGTTCTGACCAACCTGGTCAGATGACCGCCGGACTGCAACATTTTTCCCATATCAAAAGCCATAGACCGAATATAAGTACCTTTGCTGCAATGCACCTTGAAGTCTATTTCAGGTAATTCAAACCTGAGTATTTCCAGGGAGTAAATAGTGACCTTTCGTGCAGCTGGCTCAAAAATCTCCCCTTTTCTCGCTTTTTTATACAGAGGCTGACCTCCTAGCTTAATGGCCGAGAAAATGGGAGGAATTTGCATAATTTCTCCGACATATTTTTTTACCACTTCCTCTAATGCCTCTCTGGTGATATGACCTGTTGGGAATACCTCATCAATTTCAGTTTCTGCATCATAGGAGGGGGTCGTTGCCCCCAGTTTAATGGTTCCTTCGTAACATTTACCAAGTTCCTGCAGCGCAGCTAATAATCGGGTGCATTTGCCGGTACCTATTAAAAGTAAGCCGGTAGCCATCGGGTCCAGCGTTCCTGAATGACCCACCTTTATTTTTTTTAGTCCCAGCTCATTTTTTAAGGTGCCGCGTATCTTATTGACAACATCAAAAGAGGTCCAGCCAGCTGGTTTGTCAATTAACAGAATTGAACCCTCTCCGAGGGCTGAAATAGAATGATCAGAAGAATCAGGCAAATGTTGCATCCTTTTCGTTTAGCTGGCTGAAAGATAGAGGAGCATTCCGGCACCAACAAGAAAACAATAAAGGGCAAAATACCCAAGTTTGCTTCGCTGGACTACTTTTATCATTAATGTGCAGGCAAATAAGCCCGTAAAAAAGGCAGCAATAAAACCGAGAGCAAGGGGCACAAAAGAAAATTCTTTGACATTAAAAGCACCATCAAGTAAATCCTTGGCCATTTTACCAAATATTAATGGAATCACCATTAGAAAGCTGAAACGTGCTGCTTCTGTCCTTTGAATACCAAGTAATACAGAGGCTGAAATAGTAGCGCCTGATCTTGAAATGCCGGGTAGAATCGCTATCATCTGGGCTATTCCGATGAGGATTGCTTCTTTAGGCCCCACCGCCCTGGTTCCGGAACTTGCCCTGTCAGCCCAAAATAAAATGGCTGCAGTGACAAGTAACAGGCTGCTTACCAGGACAATCTGACCTTCAAACAGCTTATCAATTTCATCTTCCCAGAATAAGCCTGCAAAAACAGCAGGTATCATTGATAATATAATGTTTCGCGCAAATAAATGGGACGTTGTCAGGCTCGGTTTAAATAAGTCAGCTAAAATTTGACCAATTTCTTTTCTGAAGACAACAACGGTAGCCAGTGCTGTTGCTGCATGTAAGGTTACCGTCATTAATAACCCAGCATTCAAATCTTTCTTGTCCCCAAGAAAATACTGGGCGATTTCCAGATGACCGCTGCTACTTACAGGGAGAAACTCTGTTAATCCTTGTACAATGCCAAGTAAAATGGCTTCTATATAGCTATTCATTATTTTCGGAAAATAGCAAATACTTCAATAATTAGTCCGCTGATAATCAATATGGGCGCTACAACCATTCTGACAGGACTATAAATGATGGACTCATCCCAAACATCCGGGGCTGGCATTTTTCCGCCAGACATAAGAATTATGCCCAAAGCCACCAGGAAAATGCCCGCACCCATCCAGATGAAATTATTTTTATTGAATAACATTTCCATCTGAGGCTTATTTACACTTGATTTACCACCACCTACAGCAGCACGCTGCTTGTTCTGGGTCTGAACTGGTACATTTGATTTTGAACCTGTTGAAGGATTGGTTGTGATTTTAACTTTTGCTTTACTCATGATTTTTCACTGGATTTTAAATACGGACTACGAATTTAAACATTAATATTATTTATCTTTTAATTATTGCCAAATCAAATTAATACAAATCATCCACCCGCATCTTAAGGTATCTGTTGACAACAATGTAAGTACTGAATAGGTAAATAAAAATCCCGGCAAAGGTAACGCCTGCGGCAAGTATAAATAATTTATCAGCAGGTAAAATACGGACCAGTTCCGGAATATTTCTTAAAAGCCAAAAATACAGGGCACCTAAGCCTGTCAGAGATAACATACTGGAAATAATCCCATGTGTAAAACTTCTTTTTAAAAATGGGGCACTGATAAATTGCCAGGTTGCTCCAACCAGTTCCATATTTTTAATAATAAAACGCTGACTGTGAAGCGCTAATTTTATGGTATTGAAAATTAATATACTGGAAATAGCCAGTAAAATTAAGGTCAGGCTGAAGGTAAACAGCAAAAATTTATTCATATTCCTTAGCAGTGAGTTCAAAAAACTATCCTGAAAATATACGGCTTTAACATTTGGGAATTGTAAAAGGGCCTTTTTAATTTTAGTTAAACTGCTTCGCTCGAGGTAAGCTTCCCTGACATTAAAAGTGATTATATCTAAAAAAGGGTTCGGTAAATCTAATTTTAAAAAATCTTCCCCAAAATCCTTGCGCATCAATTGTATGGCTTCCTCTTTGTCAATGACAGATAAGCTTCCTTTTTTATAAAAATCCCGGGTGCTCAACCATTCTTTCAGAGAATTCATTTGTGCGGGACTTCCTGTTTCAATTATCTCTACGATTAAATTTAAATTTTCTTTGTAAAATGAAATGAGTTGCCGGGTGTTAAATAATATAAAACCAAAAATACCAAGGATAAACAGCACAAGTGAAATACTAATCATCGCATAAAAGTAATTTGGTCTCGAACCAAATTTCCCTGGCTCCTGATATAAAGTAGTATTGGCTTTCATTCTCTGATTACCTGTTTTCCAACTGATTCATTAATAATTCTGTCTCTGAAAGAAGTGATTTCAATAGCTTGAGTCGCTCCATTTTTTCCTTTTCTGTTAAGGTATTTACTTCGTTTCCATGTAAAGCGCCGGATGCCTGTTCCAGCTTCAGGAGCTGATCGCGTTTTTCCGTTAAATGCTGGTACTGTTCGCTTAAGTTTGGGTTATCACTATTATTGACGGCAGTTTCTATGCCATCGAGCAATTGACTAACTTTGTCAATGGCCATGTCATATTTTCCATCTCTTAGTTTTTGCTTTTCCGCACGAAGTAAATCCCAGGACGATTTTCCCAAATGAATCACTTCTCCAAAAATTTTTTTGGAGGTTGATTTCTCTTCAGGCGTTCCCAAGAAATAGTTATACACCAGTAAAAGCACAACCAGACTTAAAAATAATTTAAATAGAAATCGAATCATTTTACTTCCATTTATTTAAGTGCAATAAGACTGCAAATCTAATTCCTTTTTGTCTATTTTTGAGGAAAATTACAGCATTGCCTTTTTGAGATTTTTTGAAAAGGAGTGGTAACAAAATGACACCAAAATGGAATACAAATTTGCTGACATTGAGTCGAGATGGAAAAAATACTGGGAAGAAAATAAGGTCTATAAGGTTAGTAATACCTCCGATAAACCCAAATACTATGTTCTTGACATGTTTCCTTATCCCTCCGGTGCAGGGCTTCATGTTGGTCACCCACTCGGCTATATTGCCTCTGATATTTATGCCCGTTATAAAAGGTTAAATGGATTTAATGTACTGCATCCTATGGGATACGATGCTTTCGGACTTCCTGCCGAACAGTATGCCATTCAAACTGGGGTGCAACCTGCTGTTTCAACGGCAGAAAATATAGCCAGGTACCGCAAACAGCTCGATAATCTGGGTTTTAGTTTCGATTGGGACAGAGAGGTACAAACCTCTGATCCTGCCTATTATAAATGGACGCAATGGATTTTTCTTCAGTTATTTAACCATTATTATGATACAGAGGTAAATGCGGCAAAACCGATTTCAGAACTGGAGGATTACTTTTTAGCCAATGGTTCTGGCCTTGTTAATGCTTCCCATAATGAGTTTGATCCTTTTACTGCCGCTGAATGGAAAGCGATGTCCAGGTCGGAAAAGGAAAATATGCTGATGAATTTTCGGCTGGCTTACAGAAAGGTTACCTTTGTAAACTGGTGTGAAGCACTGGGTACGGTACTGGCTAATGATGAGGTTAAAGATGGTGTATCAGAACGTGGAGGGCATCCGGTTGAGAAAAAACCGATGATGCAATGGTCACTAAGAATTACGGCTTATGCAGAAAGGTTATTAAATGATCTTCAGACGCTCGATTATTCAGATGCCATGAAAAAGATGCAGTCCAACTGGATTGGTCGTTCTGAAGGGGCCAGGATGTTTTTTGGCTTAGATGGTACCGATAAGAAACTGGAAATTTTTACTACTCGTCCCGATACGCTCTTTGGGGTAACATTTATGGTGTTAGCTCCGGAACATGAATTAGTAGCCTCTTTAACAACTGAGGATCAGGCTTCAAAAGTTGCTGATTATCTGGCTTATGTGCAAAGCAGGTCAGAAAGGGAACGAATGGCAGAAGTGAAAGAAGTTACAGGTGAATTTTTAGGTTCCTACGCTTTAAATCCATTTAACGGCAAGAAAATTCCTGTCTATATAGGGGAGTATGTACTCAAAGATTATGGTACAGGGGCCATTATGGCAGTACCAAGTGATGATGACAGAGATCATGCTTTTGCCGTAAAATTTGGACTGGAAATTATAGATGTTATCGATAAATCCAACTATCCCGGTACCACCCGTCATGATAAACTGGGCATAATGATTAATTCTGAAATGCTCGATGGTATGGAGGTTCCGGATGCCATTGAATATATGCTGAAAGAAATCGAATCAAAAAAGCTGGGTTCCCGGCAAGTGAATTATAAATTAAGGGACGCTATATATAGCCGGCAAAGATATTGGGGAGAGCCTTTTCCAATTATTTATGATGCAGAGGGCATTGCCATTCCTCTGGAAGAGAAAGATTTGCCGCTGACCTTGCCTGTGTTGGAAAATTTTCAGCCTGCTTCTGGTGCTGTCTCTCCGCTGGCACGGGCTCAGGATTGGGTAAATCTATCTGATGGACGGAAGCGGGAAACGGACACCATGCCTGGATTTGCAGGGTCTTCCTGGTATTTTCTGCGCTACATGGATCCTGCCAATACCTCTTTTTTTGCCGGCGAACAGGCTTTGAATTACTGGCAGGATGTCGATTTATATGTGGGGGGGACGGAACATGCCGTCGGACATTTAATGTATAGTCGTTTCTGGCATAAATTTTTATATGATCTGGGAAAAGTACCTACCATTGAGCCATACAAAAAATTGATTAATCAGGGGATGATTCAAGGGGTTGTTGAATCCATATATTTACAAAAAGAAAAAACAGAGGGCAAAAACAGATTCATTTGTGCGGGTTTATTAAAATCGGAGGAGGAGAAGGGGCTTCATTTTACTAAAATACCTGTCCTCGTAGATTATGTGGCCGATTATGGTAATATGGCTGGTTCACATCTCAATGAAACGGGGATTCAGCAGTTTATTAACTGGAGACCAGCATATAAATCGGCAATTTTTGTGTCGGAAGGGGGAACCATTGAAAATGGACAGTTTACACCTTCAAAGGAAGGTGCTGTTTTTAAGCTGCTTACTTTTTCAGAAGTCGGTAAAATGTCAAAGTCACTCTATAATGTAATTAATCCGGATGACGTTGTATCAAAATATGGTGCAGACTGTTTCAGAATGTACGAAATGTTCCTTGGTCCTGTAGAACAGGCAAAACCATGGGATACCAAAGGTATAGATGGCGTTTATAAATTCTTGCGCAAAGTCTGGCAATTATTCAGAGATGCAGACGGAAAATGGTTACTCACTGATGCACCCGCTTCACCGGAGGCGCTGAAAGTTTTACATGGCGCAATAAAAAGGATTCAGGACGATATTTCCCGTTTTTCCTTTAATACTTGTATCAGTGCATTTATGATTGCGGTTAATGACTGGCAAAAAATGAATTGTCACAACAAAGAAGTCTTAAACCCTTTTCTGGTTCTTTTAGCTCCTTTTGCTCCCTTTCTGAGTGAGGAATTATGGCATCAGGCTGGAAATACAGGGTCTGTCCATCAGGCTGTTTTTCCTGTATTTGAAAGTAAATACCTGGAGGAGGCTTCCATTGAATATCCGGTGAGTATAAATGGAAAGCTTAGGGCTACCTTATCTTTTGATGTAAATGGGTCCGAAGATGAGATCAAAACGGCTGCCCTAAGTCTGGATGCCATTAAAAAATGGACAGATGGCCAGACGATTGTTAAAATTATAGTTGTACCCAAACGGATGATAAATATTGTGGTTAAAGGATAATTTCTTTCCTGAATCACTCCGTATTAAAATAAAAAAATCCCGGTGGAAGACCTCAACCGGGATTTTTATTTAATCTATAATTTTAAAAGTGGTTCGCCTGTTCTTCTGATGTTCTTCTTCTGTGCAGCGGGAGCAAATGCAAATGGCGGATGGAACTGTTTCGCCAAATCCTTTTGCAACCATTCTTCCCGGAGGTACGCCCTTTCCAATCAGATATTCAATAGCCGACTGGGCTCTTCGCTGGGAAAGCACCTGATTATAAGTATCATTTCCCCTGCAATCGGTATGAGATCCAAGCTGAATTCTGACGAGAGGATTTAAAATAAGGGTATTAGCCAGTTTATCAAGGGTAGGTTTTGCATCTGTTCGAATATCCCATTTGTCGAGATCGTAATAGATATCATCCAGCACTATCTCCGTATTTTTAAATACCTTATCTAAAACAATTTCCATTTCAATAATTTGAACCGGATTTTCAGGAGAAGCCTGTAATCCAGCGGCATTGAATGAAGCGGCATTATTTAAATACCCGTCTTTTCCAGCTGTGAATTGCCAGTTTGAACCAGGCTGAATGGATATTCTGATTTTACCTGTACTATCCGTTTTAAATTCCTGTTCACTACCGGTAATTGTTGTTGTCAAAGTGGCATTTGCCAACGGCTTTCTTCCCAATAAAGTAGTATTGGGGTTGTTGGGTTCAGCAAAAATTTTCTCCAGTACAAAAACATCCAGAAAATACTGATAGACTGCAGCAGCAGGCTTTGTGACAGATTTTTTTTCTTCTTTTTTAGGATTGGGGGGAAGTTTTTTAAAAGTGTATATATCTTCCCTGCCATTTCCACCCTGGCGGGTAGAGGTAAAATATCCAAAAGGAAGATTATTCAAGGAATGGATAATGGTATAATTAAAATCATCCGCTCCTGAATTTACAGGATGTTTTAGATTGACCGGAGGAGACCATTCTCCATTTTCCATCCTGAAACTCCTGAAAATATCAAGCCCTCCCATACCAGGATGAAAATCAGAGCTAAAATAAAGAGTATCATTATCCAGTGAAGGAAATTGTTCGTTTCCGGGTGTGTTTATCTGTCTGTTTAAAAGAGCGGGTTCACTCCAGGTACCGTTTTCCAGCAGCTGTGAGCTGTACAGATCATATCCACCCCATCCTTCCGGTGCTTTTGCACTTAAAATCATATATTTCCCGTCTTCTGAAAGGGTTGGATGACCTAAATTTAACTCTTTCAGTTCAGGAAAAACCGGCGTGGCAGTACCCCATTCACCTGTATTTGTTTTTTCGATAAGGAATAATTTACAATAGGCATCCTCTCTTTTTCCACCCGCACAGCGGGTGAACACCGCTTTGCTTCTCTCTGCATTAAAAGAAAGAGTTCCCTCATGTGCATTGGTATTTATATTGATTTTCCATGGGGAGGCATCACCTGTTTCCAGATCAGCTATGAATAAATCGGAAAACCCCCCTCCAGTCCATAAATAGATTTGTTCCCCGGTAGCTGTTGGCCTGTCAGATGTAAAAATCAGATTATTCTTATTCAGTAAAACAGGTGAATAATCAGCATAAGGGGAATTAACAGGTAATAATTCAACCTTAAAATCTTTATATTCTTCTTTTTTCCACTGAGCTGCCATTTCGCAATTGGAAATATCCTTTCTGTATTCATAGGGACTACCAATTTCAATACTCAGGTCTTTGAAAGTCTGCATTGCTTCTGTATAGAATTCTCCTTGTTTTAAGGCAAAAGCTAATCCTTTCAAAGCATCAACGCCAAAGCCATTATCATAGGCAAGTCTATAATTTTCTATTGCCTGATCAATATTTCCAAGCTGCATAGCTGTTTCAGCAAGAATAAAAGATAATACGCCGCGATCTGTGCCTGTTTTGACTTTTTTTATTTCATTTTTAAGTAATTCATTAGCAACGGTGAATTGTTTCCTTTCAAATGCTGTTTTACCATCCCGAATTTTTTCCGTGTAGGTGCAGGCATGTAAAGTAAAAAAGAAAACAAAAAAAAGCCCCCATTTTTGCATGACTGATGGTTTATAGTTTTACAGAAAACCAATAGATAAATATGCTCAAAAAACATTGATTTACCCCATTTTGTTTTGTAGCTACAATATAAACAAAAAAGGCGAATGCTATTTGCATCCGCCTTTTCGGTATAAAGAAAAATTATTTTTCTAAACGCTACGATTTACCGTCTTCATCCTTTTTAGTGAAATCAGACATCAACGGAGAGGCAACAAAAATAGAGGAATAGGTTCCGATCATGATTCCAAAAAGAATGGCAAAAGAGAATCCTTTAATACTTGAACCGCCAAACAGGAATAAAATGATAACCACAAATAAAGTAGTTAACGAAGTTAACGTGGTTCGGCTTAAGGTATTGTTAATGGCTTTATTGATAACTTCGTTTCTGGATCTTTTGGTGTAAATACCCATCATTTCTCTGATTCTGTCAAAAACCACTACGGTGTCATTGATGGAGTAACCAATAACTGTAAGTATCGCCGCAATAAATGCCTGATCAATTTCCATACTGAATGGCAAAATACCATGTAAGGCAGAGAATACGCCAAGCGTTATAATGGTATCGTGAAAGAGCGCAATAACGGCTCCGGCACTATACTGCCATTTACTAAAGCGAATGAAAATGTATAAGAATATTAAGGCTAAGGCAAATAAAGCCGCTTCCAGGGAACTTTCCTTTATATCTTCAGCTACCGTAGGGCCAACCTGACTTGAACTCACCACATGAGTTCCATTCCCTTCAGGATCACTGAAATTATCAAAATTCAATTTATTTCCGGCTATATTGTTAACGCCCACAAATAATCTCTCCATTACTTTTTCAGCCGCTTTTTCATCACCGCTGTCTATCATATAACTGGTGACAACGTTTAATGAGTTTTCAGTATCAATGGATTTAACAATGGGTGTATTGCCATAAAAAGCTTTTGTTAATTCTTTCCGCAATACCTCCGGATTAACTGATTCTGAGAACTGGATGTTGTAGGAATATCCTCCTCTGAAATCCACCCCAAATTCAAATCCACGGGTTAACATAGATACGATACTCAGTAGGACAAGAATGCCAGAAAAGGTATAAGCTACCTTTCTTTTTCCCATCCAGTCAACGTTAATATTTGAAAAGGTACTTTTTGTAAAAGAATTGGAAAACTTAAGTGTTTTACCTTTGGAAGTCCACCAGTCAATGAGTAATCTGCTCACTAATACAGCAGTAAACATCGAAGAAAGTACACCAATGATCAATACGACAGCAAACCCTTTAATAGGACCCAATCCGAAATAGGAAAGCATAAAGGCAGATAAAAGGGTCGTAACGTTTGAATCGATAATAGCGGAGTAAGAATTTTTGAATCCTTCAGAAATAGCGGTCAAAAGAGGTTTACCTTCATCCAGCTCCTCTCTGATTCTTTCGTAAATAATTACGTTGGCATCAACAGCCATACCAATAGTTAATACGATACCTGCGATACCTGGCAGGGTGAGTACCGTTCCAAAGGAGGCCAGCGTCCCAAAAATGAAAAAGATATTCAGGAACAGGGAAATGATGGACATTAAACCTGCTGAACTATAATATAGGAACATAAAGGCCATAACAATAAGGAAGCCAATAACTAAAGAGTTGATACTTTTTGAAATATTCTCTTTTCCTAAAGATGGACCTACAAGGGCTTCAGAAATAATCTTTGTTTCAGCTGGTAATTTTCCAATTTCCAGAATATTCGCTAAATCCTGTGCTTCCTGAATACTGAAATTGCCCGTAATCTGGGTATTTCCACCCGTAATGGGTTCATTTACACTGGGTGCTGATACGACCTCATTATCAAGTAATATAGCGACCTGCCGATTATTATCCTGAGCTGCTTTTGTGGTCATTTCCGCCCAGGCTTTAGCACCATTCTTATCCATTCTCAGGGTTACGCCTGTTTCTTTGGTAATTGGATCAGGTTCAGCCGCTGCAGCTACTACCTGATCGCCGGAAACAGGAGCTTCTGCTCTTTCTTTTTTGATGGCATATAGCATGTAAAGATCTGTTACCTCACTGGTTTGGGTGTTGGTAATCGGATCTCTGCCCCAATGAAAGGAGATTTCTTTTGGAACCCGGCTTCTGACCTCGGGTCTGGTCAAAAGGGAATCAATAATTGTTCTTTTATTTCTGCTGGCAACCCCAATAACGGCCATGCCAAATTCTCCGCCTGTATTCAGGGAAAGATTTTCAAAAATGGGACCGCTCGCTATATTTACCGGACTGTATAGGGTATCCAGTTTGCTTATTTTACTTTTATTTTGATTTCCGTCAGCATCGGTTGCATAAGTGGTATCAATGCGTAAAATTTCTTTCTTCAATTCACCTCCGCCAATGGTTTTAGCTAATTCTGCATTGGCGTCAGCTATGGCTTTCTGGATGGTTTCGCTACCTGCACGATTAGGATTTACAGGATCAGTAATCCGGTAAACATCCCAGAATTCCAGTTTGGCTGCTGCCTGTAAAAAATTACGGGCTCTCTCCGGATTGTCAATACCGGGAAGTTCCACTAAAATCAAATCACGGCTTGGATCCAGGGATACGTTAGGCTGCATCACACCAAGTCGGTCTATACGTTCTTTTAACAATTTAAAGGTGAGCTCTACCGTTTCGCTGGCTTTTTCACGCAAAATGGCTACAACCTGCGAATTACTGGAACCAAAGGTAATTTCATCTCTCAATAATTCAGAAGATGAAAATAAAGGAGCCAGATTACGGTTATTTTGGGTGAAAGCATTGGCGAATAAGGTAACATAATCTCCCTGAGAGGTGATTTGCTCTTTCGTAGCTTTCTCTAATGCTGCCAGAAAGGCCGGATCTTTGCTGTCATTAGCAAGTGCACGTATAAAATCACGCAAATCCACTTGCAGTAATACACTCATACCTCCCTTCAAATCAAGACCCAATGCAAGTTGCTGGGACTTTAATTCCTGGTAATTGTAGGTTTTGAGCATAGGAATTTTTAACACCTCTTCAGAAGACATTGAGTCCAGATAGGCAATGCGCTTCTGTTTGAACACTTCCTGCTTTAGGTTCTTTGATACGTTTTTGCTCGCTGCTTCAGCGTAAGCATCTGCCGCTTTTTCGACACTCTGGGTGGGCAATGTGAATAGGAACTGGATTAATGTAACCAGAACCATCAACACAAGGAAGAACCTGATAATCCCTTTTCCTTGCATAACTTGTTGTTTAACGATTAATGTTTACTTTTTTAGAAAACTGCGCAAATATAATTCTTTTACTTTACCTTTTACGCTTCAAAAACGCGAAGATACTATTTTCAAATTTCTTTACATAACCTTAATGAAACCTTTTATTTTTTTGTGAACCTTATTTTACTGCAGCCAGATTATTTAATGGTTTTCCTTCTATATAACTCACTATATTGGTCACAGTCATATCCATCAGCTTCTCCCTGGCCTGCTTTGATGCCCAGGCTATATGTGGTGTTATGATGCAATTGTCAAGCTCAAATAATGGGCTTTTTTCAACAGGGGGTTCCACCTTAAGCACATCTAATGCAGCAAAGGCTGGTTTTTTCATTTTTAATCCTTCATATAAATCTTCCTCATTAATCAGATCTCCCCTGGAGGTGTTAATCAGAATAGCATTTTCCTTCATTTTTTGAAAAACAGCCTGGTTCATCTTATTTATGGTTTCCCCGGTTGATGGTATGTGCAATGAAATAATGTCTGAAGAGGTGATGATTTCCTCAAATGAGATCGCTTCAAATCGCGGATTGGTAACTTTTTGCTTGTTTCTGGTCCATACTTTTACATTCATTCCAAAGGCAAGGGCAATGTTGGCGACGGCCTGACCAATGGCACCAAATCCAACGATGCCCATTGTTTTTCCTTCCAATCGTTCCAATGGCGATTTCCAGAAACAAAAATCGGGTTGTTGACCCCAATCGCCCGCTTTAACCGATTTGTAATGGGTATTTATTTGATTCGTGATTTCCAGTAACAGGGCAAAAACATGTTGTGCAACAGACAAAGTGCCGTAATTACAGGCATTTAGTACGATAAGCCCTTTTTCTTTTGCTTTTTCTATATTTATATTGTTGTATCCGGTTGCTGTTACACATATACACCTGCAATTCGGGGCATTGTCCATAATGTCAGCGTCTATGTTAACTTTATTAACAACGATGATTTCGGCATCTTTTATCCGTGCGGATACCTCTTCTTTTGTTGATCTTGGATAGATGTCAACTTGTCCTAAATCCAGTATTTTTTGCCAGGATAAATCGCCTGGATTTAACGTATGACCATCCAGAATGACAATATGTTTCATAACCGTTTTTTTGGACGTTTCACATTTTTTTTACGGAAGTATTCAATATTTTTATCAAATATGCGTATTTATGTTCAAATCGTTATAATGAAGTTTACTGGTTTATTTTTCTTATTTACTTTTTCCGCGATTCTTTCCGGATTTTGCCAGAACAGTATCATGGCTACACAAGTTGAATCATGGATGCTTCCGACACCTGTTTCTTCTGACTATAATCTGAATTCTTCTTATATTTATTTACTTAACCCGTCTTTGTTGTCTTCCGTTTTTGAAGGGGAAGATCTGAATAAAGGGGAAAGAAGAGACGCAGGGATTAAAAAGGGTGATTATCCTCAATATATGTATCTGGCTGCAAGTATTAAAGATCCGGTTAATCCGAATAATGCCCTTACCATACCATTGATGATTCATGACACCAGAAATCCCAGTATTTCATCCAGAATTTTAGAATATGGTGGCAGGGTACTGGAAAATATTCCAGATGAAGTGTTAAGTAAAGGGGATATAACCGCAAAAATTAAATTTGAAGCGATTAAAAGTAACGAAGCAAGGGATTTTTGGCAAAAAACGGCTGAGATTTCTGCCGATTTGGGAAAAACAGCAACCAGCCTTTTGAAAGTAGGTTTGTCTGGTCCTTTCCTCGCCCTGACCAATCAGATTATGCCTCAGGTTGATAAAGGGCTTCGTTCAATGGAAAAACTGGATGATCCCCAGAAAATGGTAAGTGAGTTTTATATCAAATTACTTTCTAAGGACCTGGGTAATCTATATGACGAAAAGGTCGTTGGTGCCACCTTGTATCGAATTCACTGGGATGTGGATGTTCCGTTAAAATCAAAATATTTTCTCAATTTCCAGGCAAACAAAGTAGATGATTTTAAAAATAAGGTGCCGAAAACAACAGCGCCTTATATCCTCGTTGTTCAGACCAAATCGGAATATAATACAGATTATTCTGATGTAACCTTTACTAAACCTTATTTTGATAAAAAAACAAAGGATTTTAAGCTCATACAAAACGAAGGTAAAAAAGCGGCAGAGAGTGATTTTCTCGAAGTTTTTTCAGCTGTGCTGGATTTGAGAAAACAAATAGATTTATTTCAAAGTTCGCTGCAAACCAAATACACAGACTGGATTGCTTATGCAAGATTAATTGATAGTTATCGCCATATTGGTCTTTTAAAAAAACATGCGATTTCCAGCCTGGCATCCAAAGATGTCAGATTAAAGGAAAAATACGGTAAACTTTATACCAATGTTCAAACGGAAATTGACCTTTGGTTTAATGCAGAGATGTTACTGAAATTTCGTGAAATTGGCAGATTCCTGATAGCCCTTGATTCAGAATCAGTAAGTTTAACCAAATCATCCGCCCAGTTATATAAGGACATTGAGTTACTTGATTTCTATAGAGAAAGGTTAAGTCAATCTGAAATACAGGGCAGACTGCCAAAAGAAATTGAATCATTGTCTTCCTTTCAGAAAGTCAATGAATGGCGAAATGAACTGGAAAACGTTTTTTTCAAAAAAGAATTTCAGTATTCAGCCGAACTTACTGGAAAAAATATGAACCTGGTATGGCTGGAAAAATGTAAAAATCAATTCCCTCTTTGTAAATCTTGCCCAAATCAGGTAAGCAAATTATCACAGGAATTTGAAAAAACAACGGTTAATTTGTTAAACAAACAATTCAGTGCTATTTCCAATAGTCTGTATCAAACCCTTGGCTGTTTAGATGCCTCTATTCAATTTCTGGATAAATATATCGACAGTGGAAGGGAAACAAACCAGATTCCACCCCTGGTTATTGATAACCTCGCAAAAGATAAGGATGAATTGGCACGCCTGGTCCAAACCTATCAGTTTATTCTTTCCGAAGATCCACAACATCTGTCTCTGTTGGAATTGCAACAATTGATGACTGATTTTAATACCAGGAAAAGCAAGACGCTAATCATCTGGGACAGATTAAAGGGAGATATTATTCCTTCAGATTTAAAAGGTTGCTCGGGGGGCTTATTTTAATTCCCCGTTTTTCAATTATATCGTTACATTTGCCTGCGTCATTTGTAACGATTATATGAGAAATCGGATCCATCCTTATTTGATTTACTTTTCACTGATTCTTTTGCTTTGGGATGTTGGTTTTAAGCATCCAAAAGCAAAACTGGAATATATATATATTGCTTACCTGGGTATTATCGTACTTTCTCTTGTTTTTGAGATAGTAGATTTTTTTCGTTTGAATAAAGGAGAAAAATGGAAGCCGTTTTTAAGGGGAATGCTACCTTTACTGACCATTTTATCCATCCTGATTTCCCTGGTTCAAGGATTCCCTTTTACAGTTGCTGTCGGTAATGCGTCTGGGTTGTTTATATCCAACGTTATTCTTTTACTGTCTGTTGAAATAGGATTATTCAGTGACAGATTATATGCTAAAAAGAGCATCAAACCCTCCATCGTTCTGGCCGGGAGTTTTCTTTTTCTCATACTTATTGGAACGGTCCTTCTCAAATTACCCAGGGCTACTACAGCGGGAATTACCTGGGTAGATGCAGCTTTTACGGCAACCAGTGCGGTTAGCGTTACTGGATTGACTATCAACGATACGGGAGAAAGTTTTACTTTTTTTGGTCACGTAATCATTTTAATTCTTATTCAGCTGGGAGGATTGAGTATGCTGGTGTTTACCTCTTTTTTTTCCTATTTTTTCAAAGGTAAAGCTTCTTACCGTGAAAATACCTATCTGAGTGATTTCCTGGGGTCAAATCAATTTTCAGATTTATTGGGGCTGGCCAGAAAGGTAGTGGCGTTTACCATGCTGACCGAGGTGACCGGTGCTTTTTTTATTTATATTAATTTGCCCCCATTACCTGGCGGAAATTCAATTCAGGAAAGACTTTTCTTCTCTTTTTTTCATGCCGTTTCCTCATTTTGTAATGCGGGTTTTTCATTGCTGGGAAATAATTTATACGATCCATTTCTGCGTTATAATTACAATATTCACCTGGTAATCGCGTGCTTATTAGTTTTTGGAGGTCTGGGTTATGCCATTCATTTTAATGTCGCAGATTTTTTGAAATCTAAATATGTTAAATATAAATCTAAATGGAATAAGAAGGCCAATTTCAGTGAATACCCGAATGTCAGATTAACGTTGAATGCTAAAATTGTATTAAGAACGACCTCAGTTCTTATTTTAATCGGCTGGATTTCCTTTTTATTTCTGGAATGGAACAGACCAACCTTACAGGAACACACCACTTTTTATGGAAAAATGGTTGTTTCCCTTTTTGGATCGGTTACTCCCAGGACAGCAGGTTTCAATACGGTAGATATGGCGGGTCTGAGTACACCTTTTATTTTTATGACAATGATGTTGATGTGGGTAGGTGCTTCTCCGGCATCAACCGGAGGCGGTATTAAAACAAGTACCTTTGCCGTTGCCGTCTTAAATATTTATCATTCTTTAACAGGGAGGGAAAAAATTCATGTGGCATACCGTGAAATTGAACAGCAATCGGTAAACAGAGCTTTTGCTATAATATCTCTATCTCTCCTAATTATCGGAGCAGCAATAATGGTTTTAAGTTTACTGGAACCTTCCATGGATTTTCTGGCTCTTTCTTTTGAAGTATTTTCTGCCTATAGCACCGTTGGCTTAAGTTTAGGAGTAACCACCTCTTTTTCCGATGCAGGAAAAATTATACTCATTGCTGTTATGTTTATAGGCAGAGTCGGTATTTTTTCGATTCTCTCCGGTTTACTGGCTCATAGGGAACCACCAGCTTATGATTTTCCGGAAGATTCAATTTTAATAAATTAAAATTCAGCAACTATGGAAAAAGAATATATCATGATTATTGGTCTGGGAATTTTTGGTTCGGAACTGGCCATTGATTTGTCAAAAAAGGGACATCAGGTGATAGGTGTTGATTCGGAACGCGATAGGGTCAATAAACTAAAAGATATTCTTGAACATACCTTTATCATCGATTCAACAAACTTAAAAGGGATGCAAACACTTCCCTGGAAAGAAACCCAAAAGGTCATTATTGCCATCGGTGAAAATGAAGGGGCCTCTCTGATGACCGCAGGGATTGTGAAAAGCCTGGGCAAGGAAAATATTATTTGCAGGTCTCTTTCGAAAACCCATGAATATATACTCGATGCCATGGGCATTAAGGATATTGTACATCCTGAAAAGGAAGCCGCTCAACAACTTTCTCACCGCTTAACCTATAATCTGGGCAAGGAAATGTTGTTTATAGATCAGCATCATTCTGTTACTGAAACCCTGATACCCTCATGGATGGTGAATAAAAAATTGGGGGATCTGGATTTCAGAGGTAAATTTGCAGTTAATATTATTTCTGTCATCAGAAATGAAAATATTTCAAGAAGTAAATCAAATGTATGGATTGAAAGTAGGTGTAAGGGAGTTATTACCCCTGAATTTGTCTTTCTTGATGGTGATATTATCGTTACCTTTGGTAAAAATGACGATATTAAAAATATGATGGAATTTAAAGGATAATATGCATATATGGAAAAATTGGATGTGCTGAATCAGGTGGCAGACTTTCATCGGACGTTTAAACATCCCTTGCCTGATGAACCCTTCATTCCTTCAAAGGAAAGATGTGAACTCAGACTGTCTCTCCTGAGAGAGGAATTACAGGAGCTTGAGGATGCTGTTCATGCCGGTGATCTGGTGGCAGTGGCCGATGCCTTCTGTGATTTACAATATGTGCTCACCGGGGCTGTCCTTGAGTTTGGGATGGGAAAAAAATTTAAAGATCTCTTTGAAGAAGTTCAACGCTCGAATATGAGTAAATCATGCATTTCCATGGAAGAGGCTGCAGAAACACAACTTCATTATGAACGAACCAAAGGGGTAGAGAGTCTGGTAGAGAAATCTGAGGATAAATTCTTAGTTTACCGGGCCTCCGACAGAAAAACACTCAAATCAATAAATTATTCTCCGGCTGATTTAGCAACTATTCTCTTCGAAAAATAAATATTATGTTTAAATCGATTTCTTTCTTATTATTTGCCGTTTTACTCAGTTGTGCAAATGGCAATGGACAACCAGAACTTAAAAATAAAGGGACGCAGACAACGGACATACTTAATTTTCTTGCCGATGATAAATTAATGGGACGTCGAACCGGCGAACCGGGAAATAATGAGGCTGCCAGGTATATCGCCGGTAAACTTAAGGAATATGGTCTTTCTTATGCCCCTGGCTTGCAATCCTTTTTTCAAAATATCCCATTTGTGCTGGAAAAACCCGCTGAAAAATATAGTCTGGCTTTAAATGGAATTACCTTTGATCCCGTTTCTGATTGTCTGATCCTACAAGGTAAAGCCGATTTTAATGATATCCCTGTTGTTTTTGCCAAATACGGCCTGGAGGACGAAGAAACAGGAAAAAATGATTATGAAGGGCTTGATGTGGCAGGTAAAATTGTTATCGTGCTTCCGGGCGAACCAGATAATAATCAGCAGGCTGCTGTAGCAAGAGCCTCAAAAAAGAAAAGGGCTTTAGCTATTAAGTATAAGGCAGCTGCCTTACTGGAGTTATATCAGATGAATATTCCATGGGCTTTATTTACCAATTATTTTGGCAGGGAAACCCTACAAATTGAAGATGCCGCTGCCGGAGAAAAAGATCAACTCATTTATGGCTGGATTAAGGATAAAGGTGATTTGGTGAAAAAAGAACTGATTGCGGGAAAAAAAGAAATGACAGGCTCCGTTTCTGCTTCAGGAAGTACATCCATTCCTAAATACTCCCAGAATGTTGTCGGGGTCATCGAAGGAACCCACCCAACACTTAAAAAAGAATATATTCTTTTATCAGCTCATTATGATCATGTTGGAACCGGAAAGAAAGGAGGAGCGGTGACTTCGGAGGATTCTATTTTTAATGGTGCCAGAGATAATGCCATGGGCACTGCTGCTATTTTACATGCAGCCGCTTCACTGGCAAAAAAGAAACCTCAGCGTTCTGTTTTATTTTTGGCCGTTACCGGTGAAGAGGTTGGATTGCTGGGTAGTAAATATTTTGCGGAAAACCCACTCATTCCACTTCAGGATATTATTTTTAACCTGAATACCGATGGTGCAGGGTATAATTCTACCAAACATGTATCTGTTATAGGTTGGGGAAGAACCGGCGTAGATAGCCTGATTTCAGCTGCTGCAAAAAAAGTAGGACTGGAAGTGTTTAAAAACCCGGCTGCAGAGCAAAACTTGTTTGATCGTTCTGATAATGTTTCATTTGCCGTTAAAGGGATTCCTGCACTCACTTTTTCACCTGGATTCGATGCTTTTGATGATGAAATTTCAAAGTATTACCACCGGGTTGATGACGAGGCAGATACGGTTGATAAAACCTATTTATTGAAATTTTCCCAGTCTTTAGCACATCTGGCCCGGTTAATTGCCGATAATCCTGTTCTTCCAAAATGGGTAAATGGAGATAAATATGAAGCGGCCGGATTAAAATTATACAGGAAATAGTGGAGAATTCAGCTCAATTAAAAGCGAAGTCCGGTACCTTATATCATAATACAGGACTGGCTGCCATTGCACTTGCCGCTATTTTGTGGAGTACCGGTGGATTATTTATCAAGTGGATAAATTTGCTGCCCATTTCAATTTTGACTTTCAGGGCTTTTTATGCGGCGCTGCTGTTTTTAATTGTTTTCAGAAAAAAAGTGCTGGTTCTGACCCCAAAAATATTTCTTGTTTCCTGTTTTTATGCCGTACTGGTAGGAACCTTTGTTTTTGCAACCAAGTTAACCACAGCAGCTAATGCAATTTTTTTACAATACACTGCTCCATTATATCTGATTATACTGGAACCCTGGCTGTTTAAATACAAATTATCAATTCAAAATTTATTGACTGCCATTTGTTGTATGATAGGTATGGGCTTGTTTTTTCTGGATGAATTTTCTATGGGCGGCCTACTGGGAAATTTACTGGCTTTATTCTCGGGAATAATGCTCGCAGCCATGATGCTCGCACAACGGAATAACCCACCCCAACATCATGAGGCATCCATTTTCTGGGGTAACGTATGGGTGGTCGTTTTAGGATTTTATTTAACGTCTCATTCACCATTACCTGCTGGTAATGAATGGTTTATGTTAGCTTTTCTCGGTTTTATTCAGATAGGTCTTGGATATATTCTCTTTACTTTTGGTTTGAAACGGGTCTCCGCCCTGGAAAGTTCCCTGGTAGCTATGCTGGAACCTATTTTAAATCCGGTATGGGTAATGATTGGTTTTGGAGAAATGCCGGGATTGTTTGCATTAATTGGTGCCGGCATTGTCATTTCGGCGCTCATTTTTAGAATTATCTATACAACTTACGTTAAAATATGATTATTATTTATAATATGTTTGTATATCATCCATTTAATGTTTACTTTCGTATAAGTTTGTATTTTTCGCCTTTACGGTAGAAATATAAATGGGTAATCTAAAATAATGAGTAAGGGGTTTCAGTTAAATTGAAACCCCTCTTTTTATTAAAAGGGTAGGGGTGTTCCCTCTGTTTCTGTTTTTTTTCGGAATGCTTTTTGTAGTGTTTCTAAAATGGGCAAACCTGTTTTGTTGGATATTATTCGGCCGTCAATTTCAGTTACCCGAGTCAGTTCTCCCATCGTTCCTGTGCAAAACACTTCATCTGCCGTATAAAATTCAGTTACAGACAGGTTTTTTTCCCTGCAAGGAATACCTGCATCCTGGCATATATCCAGCACATGTCCTCTGGTAATGCCTGGCAGGCAATTATCTGCAAAAGGGGTAAAAACTTCCCCTTTTCTCACCATAAATACATTGACACTATTGGCTTCTGAAACAAAACCATGCTGATCTAACATTAATCCTTCATCTACCCCGGCAAAGTTTGCTTCAATCTTAGCCAGTATATTATTCAACAGATTATTATGATGAATCTTTGAATCCAGAAATAATGGCGCGTTTCTCCGGATCGCTGTTGTTACCATTTTTATGTCTGGTGGAAACACAGGGGGTTTCCATTCAGCCAGTACAATCAGGGTGCAACCTTTAGTATTCAGGCGGGGATCCATGCCTGAGGTAATTTTTTCTCCCCGGGTCAAGGTGAGTCTTATATGGGCATTATTGCGCATGCCATTAGCTTCCAGGGTTTTGAAAATGGCATCCTGGATAAATTCTTTTGATGGCACTTGTTTGAAATCTAGGGAATGAGCTGAAAGTGCCATTCGCTCCAGGTGCTTTTCCAAACTAAAAATCCTGCCGTCATAAACTCTAAGCCCTTCCCAAACAGCATCGCCACCTTGAACGGAACTATCAAAAACAGATACTTTTGCTTCTGCTCTTGGGTATAATCGGTCGCCGACAAATATTAAGATGGCGTCATTAGCGGTATTGTAGGTCTGTAACATGTTCTTTAGTTTAGGATATTTTTAAGGTGTTTTCAATTAATGCGGCGTAATAGGGAGCACATGCTTCGGCTAAAGGCTCCAGGTGATCAGGCAAAATAGTTTGTTTTTCTACAAAAGGTTTAAAGCCTGTAGACTGGTGGACTTCCGAATACCAGTGCGGTGCCCAGATTCCATCATAACTTTTGGGCCCGGACGGCCAGTGCAGCATGTCGGGTAGATACGGTATCTGACATAGTGCACATATTTTTTCCAGCATAGCCCCGGGATTAGAAAGCAGATCTCTGGCATCAACAACCGCCGTTAATGCATCGGAATCCTTTAAAAAGCGGAATAATTTTTGCTGTAAAGCTACCCCAATATCATCTATAGTCGGATTAGGAATAACCTTTGAA
>Ga0172372_10000740_pt1 | contig 50227 bp, 41 predicted proteins | sample LakKiv5m_2_FD_114544 | JGI IMG/M metagenome (GOLD analysis project Ga0172372, IMG submission 114544) | Freshwater microbial communities from Kabuno Bay, South-Kivu, Congo - kab_092012_9.5m | ecosystem: Environmental > Aquatic > Freshwater > Lake | place: Democratic Republic of the Congo...
AAAAACGGCTTTGCGTTTTTCAGCATCTGCTAGGTGTTGATCCGGCCTCGTCGGAGACGAGGCCCAGAAGTACCTAGCAGGGTTGCTGAAAAAGGCCCAAAGCGGCCTTTTTCAGCAACCTGCCAGGCCGGCGGGGAGCTTGAAGCCCGGCCGCACCGTGAGCGACCCGCTGCACGGCTGTGAGAACGACGCGATGTTGACGGCGACGAAGAAGATCTCGCCCTGCTTCGGTGTCTGCGCCGACGTGTTGAGCGGTGCGGTCACCGTCGTGGCGACGACGCTGGTGACGGCGCCGGTGACGACACTGCGGCAGCCGAGGCCGGTCAGCGCGGGACTTTCGACGAAGGTCTGGGCCGACAGCAGCGCTGCCAGCGTGAGCACAACAGACATGACCCCCTCCCGATGGAGGGGTTCATTCACCAGATCGACGATGACGTTGCAAGACGCGACGGCCGGACCGCGCGGGCGGTCGACCTCGTCAGCGCGAGCGCTTCCAGATCTTCACGATCTGCAGGAAGATCGCGAGGCCGAAGCCGATGGCGATGCCGCCGACCAGGCCGATGGCGACCTTCTTGCCGTAGGCCTTCGCCGGCGACGCCTTCTCGACGCGCGGCGGCACCACGATCTCGAAGCGGCCCTCGGCGGACGTACGCTCGAAGCCCAGCTGGTACTCGGCCTGCGACTTCTCCTGGAAGAGCTGGTCGTAGAGCTTCTTGCTGGAGTCATAGGAGCGGGTGAGGTCGGTGTAGCGCGCCGTGAACTCCGGCAGCTTCTCCTGCTGCGCCTTGAGCTCCTCGAGCTTCTTCGTGGTCTCGTCGAGCGAGAGGGTCTTGGCGGACAGTTCGGCCTTGAGCTGGCTCAGGCTCTTGTCGCCGGAGCGGCCGCTGCCACCGGTTTCCTCGGGCGCGGCCTCGATGCGCGCGAGGCGCTTCTTGATCGACACGACGTCGGGGTGGTTGTCGCCGAGGCCCTGGGCCTTCAGCTCCGCGATCTGCTCCATGACCGCCTTGATCTCACGCTGCTTGCGCGACACGCCGCCGCCGGACGTCGACGCCGACGCGATCTCCTGCTTGAGCTGCTCGATGGTGGAGGTGAGGTCCGTCTTCGCCTTCTCGAGTTCGAAGATCTGCTCCTGGAGCTTGGCGACGTTCTCGGGCAGGGAGTCGAGGAACTCGAGCTTGAACTTCTTCAGGTCCTGGTCGGTGGCCTTGAGGGTGGCCTCGGCCTTGGCGATCTGCTCGGTGAGGTACTCGAGCTTGCTGCTGATCACCTTCGTCGTCTTCTCGACCTCGGAATCAATGAAGGTCTTCACGTGGGTTTCGAGGAAGACGAGGGCGGCGTCGGGGTTGCTCGCCTGGAAGTCGCCGACGAAGTTCTGCACCGGCGGCGGCATGCCGAAGTTGGGCGTCGTCGACTCGAAGGTCAGGTTCTTCTGCAGGACGCCGATGCGCTCGTCGGAGGCGTCCGGCTCGCCGAGGGTCTTGAGCGTGCGCTGGATGAGCACGGTGCTCTTGAAGTTCGACTTGGCGGCCTGGGCACGGTCGGTGGCGACGCCACCCTGGCCGCGGTCGGCGCCGGTGAGGATGTTCATCTCGAACTTGGCCGTTGCGGCCGGCGGCGACAGCACGGCGAGAACGATGCCGAGGATGAGGCCGACGACGGTGCTCGCCGCGATCATCTTTGCGTGCGGCAGGAAGAACTCGGTGATCTTCCTGACGTTGCCGACCATCTCCTCGAGGTTCATCTCCTGCTCGGCCGGCGGCGGGGTGGCGACCGTCTGCGGCATGGGCATGCCCATGTTCATGTTCATGCCCGGCGCCATCCCCATGTTGGGCATGCCCATCGGCATGCCCATCGGCGGCATGCCCATGGGCACACCCATCGGCGGCATGCCCATCGGCACACCCATGTTCATGCCGGGGGCGATGACCTGGGGGTCGATGCGCTCGACGCGACCGCCGGCCATCGGCCCCTGGAACTTGAAGACGGTGTAACCGACCTGGACGAGGTCGCCCTCGCGCAGCTCGACCTCGCTGATCTTCTGCGCGTTGACGAGGGTGCCGTTGCTGGAGCCGAGGTCACGGATCGAGAAGCCCTGGGGCCCGCGGACGACCTCGCAGTGCTTGCCGGAGACGCGGTCGTCGGGGAGGGTGATGTCGGCGCTCTCGGAGCGACCCATCATGGTCCGATCGAAGAGCGGGTAGCGGTGGCCGACGTTGGGGCCCATGCAGACGACCAGGAAGGCCGAGGCCTCCGACGTCCGCAGCGCGAGGGCGGCGATGTCGGCGCCGCCGACGACGGTCTTGCTCGTGTCGCGCTCGGGCGGCGCCGCCTTCGGGCGCGGCTTGCTGCCGGGGGCGGGCTCCCATTCGGGCTCGACGGCCTGGGGCGTCTGGGGCTTGCGGGGAGTCGTCATGGGTCTCGCGTCCTCGCGGCGCCGTCGTCGTGACGGCGCTGCCGGAGAGTTCTAGCACGGTCCGCCGGGTGGTAGCGGACCGATGGCGTCGGAACAAGCGCGGCGTCGCGGTTCGGGCACGTGCCCGTGGCGGGTTGACGGCGCCACGCTCCGTCGGGGACAACGCCGCATGCGTATCGGCTACCTGGTGAACCAGTATCCCAAAGTGAGCCACACCTTCGTGCGGCGCGAGATCCGGGCCCTGGAGGCCCGCGGCGTCACCGTCGAGCGCTTCTCGGTCCGTGACACCAGCGCCGAGGTGAAAGACGACGACGACCGGGCTGAGCTGGTCCGCACCCGCGTACTGCTGCCGACCGACCGCGCCGAGGCCGCGGCGGCCCTCGCCAGCGCCACCGCGCGCCTGGCAGCCACCCGGCCCGGCCGCTTCCGCGAGGCCTCTGCGCTCGCCATCGCGTTCGCGAAGAAGGCCGACCGGCGGGCCGTCCACGGTGCCTACCTCGGCGAGGCCGCCCGGCTCGCGCTCTGGTGTGACGAGCTGGGCATCGAGCACCTGCACGCCCACTTCGGCACCAACTCGGCCACCGTCGCCGCCCTCTGCCACGCCCTCGGCGGCCCTGGCTTCTCGTTCACCGCCCACGGCCCCGAGGAGTTCGACCGGCCCGACCTGCTCGCCCTCGACGAGAAGATCGCCCGGGCCCGCTTCGTCGTCGGCGTCTCGAGCTTCGGCCGCTCCCAGCTGCTGCGGCGGACGCCGGCGGCCTCGTGGGACAAGGTGAAGGTCGTCCCCTGCGGCGTCGACGACGCCTTCCTCTCCGATCGCTTCCTGCAGCCGACGGCGGCCGCGCGGCGCCTCGTGTGCGTCGGGCGCCTGTGCGAACAGAAGGGCCAGCTGCTGCTCGTCGAGGCCGCCGCCCTCGTGCGCGATCGCATCGGCGACTTCGAACTCGTCTTCGTCGGCGACGGTGAAATGCGTGGCGTCGTCGAGCAGCGGGCCGCCGAGCGCGGGCTGACGGGGCTCATCCGGATCACGGGCTGGGCCGCCGGGCCCGAGGTTCGCGCCGAGCTGCTCGCCGGGCGGGCGATGGTCCTGCCGAGCTTCGCCGAGGGCCTGCCCGTCGTCATCATGGAGGCCCTGGCCCTCGAGCGGCCCGTGATCTCGACCTACGTCGCCGGCATCCCCGAACTCGTCGACGCCGGCTGCGGCTGGATGGTGCCCGCCGGCGACGTCGCCGCCCTCGCCGACGCGATGGTCGACGCACTCGAGGCTGATCGGGAGACCCTCGTCCGCCTCGGGCAGGAGGGGCGACGTCGCGTCCTCGCCCGTCATGACGCCCGCCTTGCGGCCGAGCTCCTCGAGGGTCACTTCGCGGCGGCGATCGCGGGTCGTTGACGTTCTCGCGGCAATCTCGCGTCGATACCGTGACAGCGATAGCCTGCGGGGATGTCCGGGCTCCTCGCCGCTGCCACCAGCCATCTCACCCTCCAGGTCGTCGCCTGGGCTGTCGCCGTCGTGATCATCGAGCGGGTCGCGGCGCCGAAGAAGCGGGGCGTGAAGTTCCTGCTGGGCCTCACCGTCGCCCACGTCGTCGCCGTCGTGATCGTCGGCATCGGCCTGCAGCGCATCGACCTCGCCAGTGAGGCGAGCCTGCTCGGCAGCCTCTTTGCCGGCTGGGTCTTCGTCCTCGGCGCCGGCACGCTGCTGTTCGAGGTGGTCCTGCCGCGTCTCGGGGTGAAGCTGTCGCGGATCATCGAGGACCTCGCGGTCTTTCTGCTGCTGGCGCTCGCCTCCGTCTTCATCCTCCGCCGCCACGGCGTCGACGTCACCGGCATCGTCGCCACGTCCGCCGTGATCACGGCGGTCATCGGCCTCAGCCTGCAGGACACCCTCGGCAACACCATCGGTGGCCTCACGCTCCAGCTCGACGACAGCATCCACCCCGGTGACTGGATCAAGGTCGGCGACGTCGTCGGCCGCGTGAAGGACGTGCGTTGGCGCTTCACGTCCGTCGAGACCCGCAACTGGGAGACCGTCTACATCCCGAACAGCAAGCTCGTGAAGGGCGACGTCATCGTCCTCGGCAAGCGCAGCGGCCAGCCGCACCAGTGGCGTCGCTGGGTCTGGTTCAACGTCGACTTCCGCCATCATCCGACGACGGTGATCGAGACCGTCCTCAAGGCCCTGCACGAGGGAGCCCCCGTCCCGAACGTCGCCCTCGAGCCAAAGCCGACCTGCGTGCTCATGGACTTCGGCGAGTCCACCGCCCGCTACGCCGTGCGCTACTGGCTCACCGACCTCGCCGTCGACGACCCCACCGACAGCGCCGTCCGCGTGCGGGTCTTCTTCGCCCTCAAGCGCGCGGGCATCCCGCTCGCCCTGCCTGCCCACGCCCTCTTCATGACCGAGGACAGCCAGAAGCGCCGCGATCGCAAGGTCAAGGAGGCCCAGCAGGTCCGGCTGCAGAGCCTCGCCACCATCGACGTGTTTGCGCCCCTCGACGAGGCCGAGCGCACACGACTCGCCGACATGCTCGTGTTTGCGCCCTACGCCCGCGGCGAGCGCATCACCCGCCAGGGGGCCGAGGCCCACTGGCTGTACCTCGTGGGCAAGGGCACCGTGAGCGTCCGCGTCGAGGTCGACGGCATCGAGCGCGAAGTCGTGAAGATGGGGGAGGGCGAGGTCTTCGGCGAGATGTCGCTGCTCACCGGCGAGCCCCGCTCGGCCTCCGTCTACGCCGAGACCGACGTCGAGTGCTGGCGCCTCGATCGGGACGCCTTCCAGGAGGTCCTTGCAGAGCGCCCCGAGGTGGCGGCGCCCATCGCGGCCCTGCTCGCCGAGCGCCAGGTGCGGTTGATGGCGGTGAAGGAGGGACTCGACGCCGAGGCCCGCGACCGCCGCAAGACCGAGGTCGAGGAGCGACTCCTGACCAAAATGCGTGCGTTTTTCGGCTTGTAGCCGGTTGGTTTCCGGGTGGCCCGATGTTTGACCCGGCCCGCCGCGGGCACATATCGTCGTCGCCACTGCATGGCCCTCTTCAAGCCGCCAAAGCCTGCCTCGCCGCCTGCCGCGCCCCGGCCGGCAGCGCGTGCGACCGCGCCGGCGTCGACCGCACCGGCGTCGGCCGCAGCGATGACGGCGCCGCCATCGACGCTGGCCCCCTTCGACGACGATGACCCGCCGCCCATCGGCGCCGACGACCTCGCCAGCACGAGCCCGAGCCTGCCGGCCCGGGTGAGCAAGGCCCACCCCCTCGTCGGCGCCGACGGCAAGCTCGCGAAGAAGGAGCTCATCGAGCAGTACACGCCCTTCGTCCGCGGCATCGCCGCCAAGATCAAGAAGGGCCTCGCCAAGAGCATCGAGTTCGACGACCTCATCGCCTACGGCATGGCCGGCCTCCTCGAGGCCGCCGACCGTTACGACCCGAAGATGGGCGCGAACTTCATGACGTTCTCGTACTACCGCATCCGCGGCGCCATCTACGACGGGCTGCGCGGCATGGGGTGGGTGAGCCGCACCGAGTACCAGAAGATCCGCTTCGAGGAGCGGGCCACCCAGTACCTCGAGAACATGGCCTCTCGCGAGGTCGTCGGCGGCGACACCAACAAGAGCGTCGAGGACAACATCGAGGAGCTCGCCAACCAGGTGAGCCAGCTCGTCACGATCTATGTCACGAGCCTCGAGGCCATGGAGGACCTGCAGGTCGAGGACAAGGAGCGCATGCCCATCGACGAGCGCTTCGCCGACGTCGAGATGAAGGCCCATGTGCGCGAGGCCATCGCCCGTCTCCCCGAGGCGGACCGCGAGATCGTGCAGCTCTACTACTTCAAGGAGCTGTCGCTGCAGGAGGTCGGCAACTCGCTGGGCCTCAGCAAGAGCTGGACGAGCCGACGTCACGCCCAGGCCATCGATCGCCTCACCCGCATCCTGCAGGAGATCCTGAAGGAGACGCCGGCGAAGCCCGAGAAGGGCGGGCGCAGCTCCGGCGGGACGCCGACGCGACCCGCAGCGCCGCCGTCGTCGACGCGGCCCGGTCCGGGGCGCCCGGCCCGCTGACTACACCGGAAACGCCGCGATCGCGCCGCGCCGATGGAGCTGCACGAGGCTGCTCTTCAGCCGGCCCCGATCGAAGGCGACGCCGTGTCCGGCGGCCTCGTCGGCGAGCGTCGCGAGGGCCTCGCCAATCGTGGCGCCGCCCGCGGCCAGCATGAGCAGCTTGCCCACCGCGGGGGCGACGACGTCGACGGTGAAGGCCTCGGCGCGTTGGAAGCACAAGAGTACCGATGGCGTCGCCGTGGGCGGCGGCAGCGTCGTCGTCGTCGACCGCACCGTGTGGACCGGGTGCCGGTAGACCGCGAGGCGGGCGCTGCCGTCCATCTCGATGCGCGCGACGTCGACCGGTCGCCCCGGCCTCGTCGGCGTCGTCTCGGCCAGCGTGATCTCGATCTCGAGGGCCTCGAAGTGGCAGAGCTCCGCGAAGGCGGCGCCGTCGTGGTGGGCGAGGGTCGACGACGGCAGCGGCGACGTAGCCTGCGCCTGCAGCCACGCCGTGAACTCACCGGGGATGTCGCGGGTGAGGCGGGTCTGGATCCGATGCGAGGCGAGGAAGGCATCGGTGACGACGTCGAACGCGGCGTCGCCGACCAGGCGTCGGGCGTGGGGGCAGGCCCGCTGCAGGACACCCTTGAGGTTGTTGCGCACGAGGCTGCGGTAGAGGCGCTGCCGCTCGACGGGGACGCCGTCCCACACCGGGCCGTCGCGCTCCCCGAGCGTGAGGGCCCGGAAGCCCGCCTCGACGTCGATGAGGGTCGTCATCGTCCACCTCCGCCAGCCATCACGTCGTCGACGATGCCGCGCAGGCGCAGCAGCTCGACCTCGAGCTCGGGCAGGGGCGGGATGCGATGATCCCGCTCGAGCAGCACCGGCGGCAGCGGCAGCCCGCGATCGCGGAAGCGCGTGAGGGTCCGCTGCAGCAGCGCGTAGACCGGATCGACCATCGGCGCGCCGTGCGTGTCGACGACGAGGGTCGGCCGGCCGTCGTCTCCGACGGCCTCGACGTGGTGGCCGGCCATGTGGATCTGCACGACCCGCTCGAGGGGCAGGCCGTCGACGAAGGCGTCGGCGTCGGTGCCGAAGTTCACGCTGTTCACGTAGACGTTGTTGACGTCGAGGAGCAGGCCGCAGTCGGCGTCCTCGGCGACGACGCGGATGAAGTCCCACTCGGTCATCGGGGCCTCGCCGACCGGCATCGGGGCGCGCAGGTAGGCCGACGCGTTCTCGACGGCGATGGGCAGCTCGAGGCGGTCCCGCACGGCGCGGATGCGGGCGGCGGCGCGGGCGGCGGCCTCCTGCGAGAGGGGCAGGGGCAGCAGGTCATGGCTCTCGCCGCCGGCGACGTGCGTGAGGCACAGGTGGTCGGAGTACCAGCGGGCGCCGTGGGCCCGCAGGAAGCCCCGCAGCGCCGCGAGCAGATCCTCGTCGAGGGGCGCGGCGCCGGCGAAGTCGCCGCACAGGCCGTGGCTCACGACGGGCCAGCGCTCGGCCGCCATCGCCAGGAGGCGCCCGCGCGTACCGCCGACGCCGAGGTAGTTCTCGGGGGCGATCTCGATGAACGACAGCGGCGGCGACTCGCTCGCCAGCAGGGCCTCGGCCAACGCCGCGCGAAAGCCGAGGCCGACGGTGCCGTGCAGGGGATGGGGACCGGGGAGGGGCGCGACGCTCATGGTGGACCTGGGATGGCTGTCCCCACCCGGTGACCCGGGCGGTGCCTACTGCAGGGGCCGATCCGGCTCGACGGCGGTGACGCCCGGGATCGCGCGGACGGTGGCGAGCGCCGCGGGGCTGATCTCGATCGTGGCCTGACCGCTCATCCACCAGCGACCGACGACGCGACCACCGAGGCCGGCGACGACCTGGTCGAGGCCCGCCTGGGTCTTCGCCAGTTCGGCGCGCTTTGCGTCGACGAAGGCAGCGACCTCATCGGGCTTGTCACGCTGCAGGGCCCGCCAGGCCTCGAGGTCGGTGGCCGCGCTGCCCATGGTGACGATGTAGCGCTGGCGCCCCTCGCTGCCGGCGAGGCCGGGGATCTCGACGGCTGCGGGTTCGTCGCACGCCGCACACAACGACGCCGCGGCGGTGAAGCACACCACCGCCAGCCGCTTCGGCCAGGCGCATTTCCACAGCATCCGCGGCGCAGCAGAGCACAATCGAAGCCGACCGGTCCAGCGCTTCGACGGGGGCGCGCCGCCACGCCGCGCACCGTCGTCAGGGCGCAGAGCGATGCCCCGGCGCGGCTGCAGCGGCGGTGATGCGGCGCGGGGCCACGATACCCGGTCGGAGGGCGGCGAGCGGCGCGTCGTCCGTGAGGCCCCCGGGGCTGGCGCCGAGCGCGTCGAGCAGAGGCAGGGCGTCACGGGGAAACGGCTCGGCCAGCATCCGCTCCACGTCGGCCTTGAGGCGGGCGCAAGCCGGCGCGGTCGCGGCGGCGCGGGTCACGATCGTCAGGGCCGGCAGGCGCTGAGCGTCGACGCGGGGTTGCTCGGCCCGCAGCGTGGCGACCACGTCGTCGATGCTGCCGCCCCCGCAGCGTCGCAGGCCGACGTCGAGGGCGAAGACGACCGCGGCCCCGCCCCAGTAGGTCTGGATCCAGCGGCCCTCGGCGCGCATCCGGGCGCTCGCCTCCCGCAGCGGCAGCGTCCAGGGGCCCCGCTCGGCGGCGGCACGGCCGCGCTCGAAGCCGTCGCGCAGGGCCGCCCAGGCCTCGTCCTCGTCGATGAGGCCCGCCCGCGCCCGCAGCACGACCTGGTGCCAGGTGGCGAGCCCCTCGCCGAACCAGGCCTCGTCGAGCCCGACGAGCGGGTGCAGCAGGTGCGAGAGTTCATGGACGGCGACCCAGTCATCGATGACGTCGTCGACGCGCGCCCGCTCGCCGAGCAGCAGCGTCGCCTGGGGCCCGCCCCCGCGGGTCACCATGCCGAAGGGGACGTCGTCGCCGCGGACGGGCTCGACGACGATCATCGCCCGCTCGAACGGGAAGCGACCGCGCGCGCCCGACCCGGTGGCGACGGCGTCGGCGGCGGCGCCGAGCCAGCGGTCGACGTCGGCGTCGACCATGAAGCGCTCGCCCGGCAACGTCACGACATCGAGGATGGCGCCGGCGACCGGCAGCGGGCGGACATCGACGGCGCCGAAGGCCGCCACCGACAGCAGACGCCAGGTGCTGGCGTCGATCTCCCGGTCGTCGCTGCCGGCGATCCGGGGAAAGGGCAGCACGGCCCGGACCTCGGGCGCCGTCGTCAGCGTGAGGGTTCCGCCCACCGGCCGCCGACGCGTCCACAGCCAGACATCGGGCGAGGCCAGCACCACGTCGTCGGCGACGCGCTCGGCGCCGGTGCGATCGCGAAACACCGTCGCGGCGGCCGCGAGGTCGATGCGGAACTCGATGCAGCCATCGACCAGCTGCGGCGTGGTGGCGACGTCGCGCGCCCGCGGCGCCACCGGGCCGATGTCTTCGAGGTCGGCCGCGTCGAAGGGGACGTCGTCGGCCCGACAGATGCGCTGCGCCAGCAGCAGGTCCGGCCCGAGGGAAACGGCCCAGCGCAGTGGCGTCGCCGTCGTCGTCGTGTTCGGGGTCGGGGGACGTGTGGCCGCGGGGGCGCCGGCGCAGGCGCCGCCACACAGCAGGCCCAGGACCGCCGCGAGCGCCCTCACCCGGGATCGACGCGCACGCCGCGGCGGTAGGTCGTCGTCATCGTCGGGCGTCCCTCCTCATCCCAGCTGGAGAAGACGCCGTCCTTCTCGCCGTCGACGAAGGGGCCCTCGCGGCGCAGCACGCCGTTGGGCCAGTACCAGCGCTCGACGCCGACGCGCACACCGCCGCGCCGCTCGACGACCCATTCGACGGCGCCGCCAGGCTGGTACCAGTACTCGATGCCATCGAGGACGTCGTTCTTGTAGGTCCCGGCAAAGCGGGGGCTGCCGTCGGACCAGAACTCCTGCCAGAGCCCGACGCGCTTGCCGTGCTCGTACTCGCCGCTGAACCAGCGGTGGCCGTTGCTGTGCCACTCGACGCGGGGCCCATGGGCGACGCCGTTGTACGTCCAGATCTCGGCCCGCTGCTGGATGGTGAAGGGCCACCACGTGCGCTGGACGCAGATCTCGTCGTCACCGTCAAACTCGCAGGAGCCGGTGCCGACGGCTGCGACGACGGCGCTCGCCACGCTGCCGGTGATGAGGACGGCGACGGCGGCGGCGCCGATACCGAGGAGGCGGTGGCGTCGACGGCGACGGGCCTCATCGAGGGCGACGGCGCGGGGCCCGTGCAGATCGGCGGCGGCGGACGAGGGAAGACGCGGCACAGCCATGGACACCTCCACTGCTCCACGAGTGTAACGAAGCCACCCGGTGCAACCGCCAGTGACCGCGGCCTCTTCCGCCAGACGGAGACGCCATCGCGCGCCACGACGCCGGCCGGCGCGCCCGGACGTGGATCCACATGACCTCGACCGCGCACCGTTCCTTTCGGCCACGGACCCTGCTATGGCGGGCCCCCTCACGTCCGTTTCGTCCATGCCTGGAGCCGAATGATGCGTCGAGTCAGGACCTTGTTGGCCGTCACCGCCCTCACCGCCATCGTCGCCGTCGACGCCCGCGCGCAGGAGGACGAGGCTGCGGCCCCCGCCGAGGCCGCCCCCGCCGACGGCGCTGCCGCCCCCTCGACCACGCCGGATGGCGCGGCCTTCCAGCGCATCGATGAGCGGACCCCGCGGGCCGGCACGCCCCTCATCGCCAACAAGCTCTACCCGATGTCGGGCCGCTTCGAGTTCGGTCTGACCTTCGACGCCAGCTTCGGCGACAAGTACGTCGACCACCTCGGCGGTCACGCCAACGTCGGCTTCCACCTCTTCGACTGGCTCGCCTTCGAGGGCTTCGGCGGCTACCTCCTCGGCGACGAGACGGGCATCGTCCAGAACGTCCGCCTCGACGGCAAGTCGGCCGGCCTCGCCGCCCAGAACGCGGCCTGCGCCAACCCGACCTGCGAGCCGCAGCTGCCGGACCTCTGGCAGACGACGTGGTTCGCCGGCGCCAACGTCCAGTGGGCGCCCATCTACGGCAAGCTGTCGGCCGTCTCCGAGTACGACCTCAACTTCCAGCTCTACGCCCGCCTCGGCGGCGGCGTCGAGGGCATCCAGAAGCGCCTCGGCGACACCACCTTCACCGCCCCGGCGATCCGCCCGTCGGTGAACTACGGCGTCGGCGTCCGCCTCATCCCCTGGAAGTACATCGCGCTGCGCGCCGAGCTGGTGAACACCAACGGCCTCAATCCCAACGTCGAGGAGCACGACGCCACCGACGAGGGTTCCTGCGGCGACGGCTACGTGCTGCGGTCGGGCAACAACAACAACTGCCTGACCGACTTCTCGCAGTCGACCCAGTTCCAGCTCGGCCTGAGCTTCCTCCTCTGACCCTCGCCCTCCCGGGAAACGCCATGAAGAACCCCACCGTTGGTCTCGTGACCCCCCTTCGGGCCCTCGCCGCGGCCGTCGCGCTGTTCGGCACCGCCCCCGCCCTCGCCCAGGAAGAAGACAGCGACAGCGACGCCGAAGAAGGCGACGACGCCGCCGATGCGACCGGTGACGACGCCGCCAGCGACGACGCCGACGCCCCGAAGGCCGACGGCGACGCCGCCCCGGCCGCCGCCGAGAAGCCGGTCCTCGAGGAGACGATCTACGTCGTCCAGGGCAAGCGCTTCCTCGCCCAGGGCCACTTCGAGCTCACGCCCCAGCTGGCGTTCAGCGTGAACGACTCGTTCACGTCGCACACCGGCCTGCTCGTGTCGGGCCTCTACCACCTCAAGGAGAACGTCGCGATCGAGGCCACGGCCGGCGGCTTCGGCTGGCTCGACTCACGCTCCGGCGCGCCCCGCCTCGGTGGCCGCGACAGCGACCTCACCGTCGAGCTCCGTCAGAAGGAGAACCTCGCTCCCGAGCGCGTCAAGCTCTACCAGTTCCCCTGGCTCGTCGCGGGCAACCTCCAGTGGAGCCCGATGTACGGCAAGGTCTCGATTCACGACCTCGTCCTCGGCCAGTTCAACCTCTACCTCTCCGTCGGCGCCGGCCTCGCGGGCCTCCAGCTCGAGACGCTGACGCCCGGCGTCGCCGCCGAGGAGTTTGTCGAGCTGACGTTGCCTGTCGCGCCGATCACCTCCTTCGGCGGTGGCCTGCGCTTCTACTTCACCGACTGGCTGGGCGTCCGCCTCGAGGTCCGCGACTACGTCATGCCGCTCGCGGTCTTCCAGAACGGCGCCAACGCCGTCGACGACGCCGACGTGCCCAGCTTCGACGTCACGAACCTCATCCTCACCCAGCTCGGCGTTTCGTTCGTGTTCTGACGGCCACGGCTGCCCTCGAGGAAATCTCCATGAAGAAGCTCCCCCTCCTGTTTGCCGCCGCCGTCATCCTGCTGGCTCCGGCGGTCTCTGCCCAGAACCTCGACAAGGCCATCGACGCCTACGAGAAGGACAAGGACTACGAGGCCGCCGCCGCCGGCTTCTATGCCGTCCGCGTCCTCTCCGAAGACGCCGGCGAGGTCGCCGAGGCCCAGCTTGGTCTCGCCCGAAGCTTCGAGAAGCTCGGCCTGCACCTTGCGGCCTTCAAGATCTGGTCGGATATCGCCGAGGTCGGCACCTCACACCCGCATTTCGGCAAGGCGATCGAGGGCCTCGTCAACGCTGGCGAGGCGCTCGATGACGACCTCAACATGCCGCGCGTGCTCGACAAGGTCTATTCGGGCCCCAACGTCGAGACCATCAACAAGCTGAATCCGGAAGTCCTGCAGCGGGTGTACTTCCACCTCGGCCGCTACGTGTACGGGCGCCAGAACTTCAAAGAAGCCCGCAAGATGTTCAAGGCCGTGAAGGACGCCAATCCCGCGTATCCGCACGCCCAGTACATGCTGGGGCTGATTCGCCTCGGTGTCGGCCAGCCTGATCGTCCGCCGCCGAAGTACGACCAGACCATCCAGCACTTCGAGGCTGCACGCGCGGCCATCCCGGCCGACACCAAGGATGAGCGCCTGATCGAGCTGCGTGACGCGACGTCGCTGGCTCTGGCCCGCGTGTACTACGAGCAGGCCTTCAGCCTCGACGAAGGTCCAGGCCGCAAGGAGCTCCTCGACAAAGCGAAGCTCGAGTTCCAGCAGGTGCCGCGCTTCTCCGACCAGTGGGCCGAGGCCCTGTTTGGTCGCGCCTGGGCCAACACCGTCGATGAGGAATACGGCCGCGCCCTTGGCGCCCTGCACTCGCTGTCGGCGCCCTACTTCAGCGACGAGTTCTACCCTGAGGCCCGCATCCTCCAGGCGATCATCTACTGGTACAACTGCCAGTGGGACCGCGTGAACGGCATCCTCGACGAGACCCGCGCCACCTACGAGCCGATGGCCGAGCAGATGGCGGCGCTCGCCGACAGCAACCGCGAGTTCGACGAGTGGTACCCGCTGCTGCAGAAGTCGCTCGAGCCGGGGGCCGACCAGACCGACAAGAAGCTCATTCCCCGCGCCGTCGCCCTCGCCATCGCTCGCGACCCGAAGTTCGCCAAGATGGAGGCTTTCCTCCAGGAGATCGCCCGCGAGCAGAAGGTCTTTGAGAAGAGCAAGACCTTCGCGAAGTCAGACATGGGCACCTCGCTGGTGCAGGACTTCGACGCCAACCGTGAGGGATACCTCGGGGTCATGGGCAAGTTCCTCAAGACAAAGGTCCGCGGTCTCGCCGACGAGCTCTCGTCGATCAGCACCCGCGCCGGCATCATCGCGCTGGAGACGAAGACCGCCGAAGCCGACTGGCTGGAGCAGGGGCGCGACATCGAGAACCTCCAGCGCAAGCGTCTGCCGCGTCCCTTCATCCCCGACGACACGTTCCAGTTCTGGTGGTTCCGCAACGAGTACTGGATCGACGAGCTCGGCTATTACGAGTTCACCGTGAAGACCGAGTGCTACGAGTGAGCAGGCGGTGACGAGGAGGGCGGCCGAGGCCGCCCTCGTCGTCTCGTCGGCCACCACGAAGGAGTCCGCATGGGTCGCCCCATCTCGACCGAGTATCAGCTGGGCCGGAAGATCCTGACCGGCGTGCTCGACCCCTCCGGGCTGGGCCTCGCCTTCGAGCTCGACGGCAACCGGGTCTTCACCCACGTCGAGGCCACGCCCGAGTTCTGCGGCCGCACCCGGGTGGTGCCGCCGGGCCGCATCCAGGCCGTCGCCGACGACCTCGCCCACGCCACCGTCGCGGCGCTGAAGAAGCGCGTCGGCGTCACCCGCGAGAGCCGCATCCGCTTCCTCAAGCCGCTCTATGCCGGCGAGGTGCTGCGCGCCGACGGCACGCTCTTTCGTGACACCGGCGACCTCTTCGTCGTCCAGGTGCGCATCTCGAATCGCCGCGAACAGCTTTGTATCGAGGGCGAGATCGAGGTGTTCGGCCTGACGGCGGAGCAGGTGCGGCGCATGACGCCCGACGGCATGATCCCCGCCGACCTCCGCCGCCTGCTGCCCTGATCCCCGATCTCGATGAACTGCGTTCATCTCGGCCGGGGATGTGCTCCTGGAGGGGCTGTCGCCAGCCCCTCCCCCACGCCGGCGGAGCCGGACGTGGGGCCCCCTCCCGCGACGGCTCCCGCTGGTCGCGAGACCTGACGCCGTCGACGTGCTTGTCGACGTCGTCACGGACGGCTACACAGGCCGGGCCTGCTGGGGAATCGTCTAACGGCAGGACATTGGATTTTGATTCCAAGTATCCAGGTTCGAATCCTGGTTCCCCAACCACCCGACCCGCTCAAGCACCTGGCCTCCGCCAGGTGCTTGCGTGTGTGGGACGCGAAGCGCCCGACGTCGCGGGGCTGTGCGTTCCGGGCCCCCGGCCTCACAGGTCGGGCAGGTCCATCCCGAAGCCGAACAGGACGTTGAACGCCGGCGACTGGTAGAGGTTGCCGGAGCCGATGTTGACGAGCACCGGCCGCAGGCCCGCGGCCTCGAGCTGGCCGAAGGTGCGCAGCGTGATCTCGCCGGGCAGGCGCCAGTCGACGCCGACGCGGGCGCCGCTGCCGGCATAGAGGCCGAAGCCGGTGTAGACGCCGAGGGCGGGCATCACGCCGGCGCTGGCGGTGAGGCAGGCGCTGGCCTCGATGACGCCGCCGTCGTCGAAGTCGTTCGGGAACTCGGCGTCGAGGTCGATGAGGGGCAGGTGGGCGCAGGGCATCACCGTCGCGATCACCGGGAATGACGTCGTGCCCTGCTCGTCGCCCGAAAGGTCGAAGCGACCCTCGACGCGCGCCGAGAACGCCGACCAGCGGGCGCCCGCGCCGACGGCGAGGCCCGGCATGACGCCCTCGGGGGCCAGCAGGGCCGCGATGTGGACGGCGCCGCTCAAGAAGAGCTCGGGCTCGTCGCCCTCCGGCGTCAGGGGCGTCGGCGTCGGCGTCGGCGTCTCGGTGGGCGGTGCCTCGACGGGGGCCGGCGGCGCAGTCGGTCCGGCGGCCGGCGTCGTCGACGGCGTGGTCGGCGGCGTGGCCGGCGCGGACCCGGCGATGCCGGCGATGGGCTCGAGGGCGAGGGCGAGCTGGAAGGCGGCGGTGTCGACAAGCTCGCCGCAGCCGTCCTTCGCGTCGACGACGCGGCTGCCGATGGGCTCGAGTCGCAGGTCGAGGATCTCGACGCGGGCCCGCTCGGGGTCGGGGCCGTCGCCGTCGAGGGCGATGAGGGCGAGGCGGGTCGCCGGCTCGCCGAAGGGATCACGGGCGAGGTACTGGCGCACGAGGCCGGGGACGTCGTCGGCGGGCGGGCAGATCGCGGCAAAGGCGCCGGGGGCGTAGATCAGGCGGACCCGCTCGGTCGTCGGCGTCGGCGTCGTCGACGGCAGCGGCGTTGACGCCGGCACGGGCTCGTCGGCGGCGGGGTCGAAGATGGCGGGCTCGTCGAGGACGCCGCGGGGCAGGGGGTTTGGGACCTGCGGCGCGGGGCCGGCCTGGGCGCGCACGCCCGTGCTGGCGCCAAGGGCGAGGCAGGGGACGAGGAGCCGCAGCAGACGGAGCACGCGCCCACTGTAGCGCGCAGGCGAGAGGGCCGCCGTGAGCGACGTGGTCGACGTCACCTCCGACGCCACGGTCGACGTCGTCAGCGGGGGGCGCAGAAGCCGACGAGGACGCTGTCGCCGCTGATGGCGTCATCCTGCAGCAGCGAGGGGGCCACCTGGCAGACGCCGACGACGCCGGCGCTCTCGACGAGGATGTCCTGGGCGCCCTGATCGGGGTTGTCCTGCGAGGTCACCGTGACGGCGTCGTCGGCGCACTCGGGATCGGCGACGCTGCTCTGGGCGCCGGAGCCGTCAACGAAGAGCTCGTCGTTGTCGAAGCCGTCGGGGTAGCCGGCGGCGTCCTTCGCCACCGAGCAGGGCTTCGTGCACAGCCGCTGGTTGTTGCCGAGGTCGACGCAGCGCAGGTCGCTCGCGCAGTCCGCCTGGCCGTTGCACGGCGAGAAGAGCGGGTTGCCGCACGCAGCGAGCACGAGGGTCAGGGAGGCGAGCGGGGCGAGGACGAGACGCAGCATGGCTGCCGCAATAGCCGACGCGAGCGTCCCCTGTCAGCACAGGGATGCGGCGTTGGCGAATCGCCGGCGTTTCGATGCGACGGGCGCTCGAAGCGCGCGACAGCGGCGATTTCGGGCGCCGGCACCCGAAATCAATAAGAACCTGAATTCCTTCGGGTATTCTGGACGTGGCGGTTCCTCCGCCATGTCCGGAACACCCGAAGGAGTTCAGCTCGCGGCTGGCGGATCGCGTGGGCGGGTGCTAACGCCGCGACGCCCGTGCGGTCCCGCCCGGGCCCCTTTGGACCGAAGCCGTCGAGGAGCCGATGAAGATCCACGAGTACCAGGGCAAAGAGATCCTGCGGAAGTACAACGTCGCCACGCTCAAGGGTCAGCTGGCCCACACCGTCGATGACGCCGTGAGCGCCGCCGACACGATCGCCGCCGAGCACGGCTGGCCGGTGGTCGTGAAGGCCCAGATCCACGCCGGTGGTCGCGGCAAGGGCGGCGGCGTCAAGCTCGCGAAGTCGTCGGCGGAGGCCCGCGCGGCCGCCGAGGCGATCCTTGGCATGCAGCTCGTCACCATCCAGACCGGCCCCGAGGGACAGAAGGTCCAGAAGGTCCTCATCGAGCAGGGCTGCGCGATCGCCCGCGAACTCTACCTCGGCATCGTCATCGATCGCGCCACCAGCCGCGTGTGCTTCATGGCGTCCACCGAGGGCGGCATGGACATCGAGAAGGTGGCCCACGACACCCCCGAGAAGATCCTCAAGGAGTGGGCTGACCCGACGGTGGGCCTCTCGGCCTTCCAGGCGCGCAACCTCGCCTTCAAACTGGGCCTCGAGGGCAAGCAGGTGAACAAGGCCGTCGCGTTCTTCCAGAACATGTACAAGGCCTTCGTCGCCACCGACTCCAGCCTCGCCGAGATCAACCCCCTCGTGGTGACGAAGGACGGCGACCTCCTCGCGCTGGATGCGAAGTTCAACTTCGACGACAACGGCCTCTTCCGTCAGAAGGAGGTCGTGGCGATGCGCGACCCCGCCGAGGAGGATCCGCGCGAGCAGGAGGCGAAGGAGTTCGACCTCTCCTACGTCGCCCTCGACGGCAACATCGGATGCATGGTCAACGGCGCCGGCCTTGCCATGGCGACGATGGACATCATCAAGCACTGCGGTGGTGAGCCCGCGAACTTCCTCGACGTCGGCGGCGGCGCCGATGAGGCGAAGGTGACCGCAGCCTTCAAGATCATCCTGAAGGACCCGGCGGTGAAGGCCGTGTTCGTCAACATCTTCGCCGGCATCGCCAAGTGCGACGTCATCGCGCTCGGCGTCATCGCCGCGGCGAAGCAGGTGGGGCTCAAGGTGCCGCTCGTCGTGCGCCTCGAGGGCACCAACGTCGACCTCGGCAAGAAGCTCCTCGCCGAGAGCGGCCTCGCCATCACCTCCGCCGACGACATGCTCGACGGTGCGAAGAAGGCCGTCGCGGCCGCGGGTGGCAAGTGAGCCGCGGGCGTGCCGTGACCATGCTGCGCGGGCTCGGCCGTCGCCTCGTCCGTGAGGACGCGGTGCGGCTGAACCCGACGTCGGCGCCGGTCGGCATGCTCGACGTCGAGCGCATCACCCGGGTGGCGGCGCCCGTGTCGACGGTGACCACCCGCCCCCTCTCCACTGCTTTCATCGCTGGTCGATGAACCTCCACTCACTTCGATAAGGGCTGAACCATGGCCATTCTCATCAACAAAGACACCAAGGCGATCGTCCAGGGCATCACCGGCGACGTCGGCACCTTCCACGCGAAGCAGATGCTCGACTACGGCACGCAGATCGTCGGCGGCGTGACCCCCGGCAAGGGCGGGCAGGTCTTCGAGCACAACGGCAAGAAGGTCCCGATCTTCAACACCGTCGCCGAGGCGAAGGCCGCCACCGGCTGCAATGCCTCGATCATCTACGTGCCGCCGCCGTTTGCGGCCGACGCCATCCTCGAGGGCGTCGCCGCCGAGCTCGACCTCGTCATCTGCATCACCGAGGGCATCCCGGTCCTCGACATGGTCGGCGTGAAGCGCGTCCTGCAGGGCCAGACGAAGACCCGCCTCATCGGGCCCAACTGCCCCGGCGTCATCACGCCCGGCCAGTGCAAGCTCGGCATCATGCCGGGGCACATCCACAAGGTCGGCAACGTCGGCGTCGTGTCCAAGTCCGGCACGCTGACCTACGAGGCGGTGGGTCAGCTCACGGCGCTCGGCATCGGTCAGTCGACCTGTGTCGGCATCGGTGGCGACCCCGTCGCGGGCACCGACTTCATCGACGTCCTCAAGCTCTTCAACGAGGACAAGGACACCCACGCCGTCATCATGATCGGCGAGATCGGCGGCGACGCCGAGGAGCAGGCCGCCGCCTGGGTGAAGGCCAACATGAAGAAGCCGGTCATCGGCTTCATCGCCGGCCGCACCGCCCCGCCGGGCCGCCGCATGGGCCACGCCGGTGCCATCATCTCCGGTGGCAAGGGCGGCGCCGACGAGAAGGTCGCCGCGATGGAGGCCGCCGGCATCAAGGTGGCGCCGTCGCCCGCCGAGATGGGCATCACGCTGAAGAACGCCATCACGAAGTGATCGCATCGCCAGTGTGACGACGAGAAGGCCCGCCATCCGGCGGGCTTTTTCGTGGGACGACCCCACCCTCGCTGCCGCGCGCCCCTCTCCAGCTTCGTGGAGAGGGGCTCCACCATCTGGACGTGACCGGAACCCACCTTGCCCACCATGGATACCGCGCTCCCCCTCTCCACGAAGCTGGAGAGGGGGTCGGGGGGTGAGGTTTCACGCGACGAAGAAGGCGACGATGGCGGCGATGACGCCGACGACGACGGCGACGACGGCGGCGAAGATGCCGAACCTGCTGCCGCCTTCTTCGATGGGGTTCATCTGGATGACCTGGAGGATCTGGGGCGCCTCCTTGTTGCCCGGCGCGACCTTGAGGGCCTGCAGGGCAATCTGCCGACCCTTCTCCATGTCGGGCTGGCTCTGCTGCTTGCGACCGCGGCGGACGTAGCAGTCGGCCAGCATCGTCAGGATCTCGACGTCGAGGGGGTTCCAGGCGCTGGCCTGCTCGAGCTCGGTGATGGCGTCGTCGATGAGGCCGCGCTGCCGCAGCCCCCGGGCCCGCTCCTTCATGGCCTGCCCCTCGGCGCGGGCCTTCAGGATGTCCTCCTCGCTCATGCCGAGCTCGAGCGCGATGGCCCTCATCGTCTCCTCGTCGACGACGTGGTCGCTCTGCTGCTGCTGTTCGGCCTGGCGGACCGCGACAGCGCGGGCGAAGTCATGGAGGCGGTCGGACATGCCTTGAGTCTTGTCATCGCCGCAGGACGGTGAAAAGACCGCCCCCGGGCCACTCGCCCCACCACCTGCCACGACGACGACGGAGGACCCCGATGATCACCCTCAAGAGCTACCTGTGCGGCGCGTTCTGCGAGGGGACCGGCGGTGAAGCCACCCTCGTCAACCCGGCCACCGGCGAGGCCGTCGCCCGTTGCTCGACGAAGGGCCTCGACCTGCAGGCGGCCCTCGCCTACGCCCGCGACGTCGGTGGCCCGGCGCTGCGCGCGATGACCTTCGCCGAGCGTGGCGCGCTGCTGAAGCGGATGTCGTCGGCGCTGCACGAGGCCCGCGAGACGCTCGTCGAGGCCAGCCAGATCAACAACGGCGCCACCCGTGGCGACGCCAAGTTCGACGTCGACGGCGCCATCGGCACCCTCGCCTACTACGCCAAGCTCGGCGAGAAGCTCGGGGCCCAGCACGGCGACAAGAAGTTCCTCCTCGAGGGGCCGGGTGAGGCCCTCACGCGCGCGCCGCGCTTCAGCGGCTACCACGTGTGGACGAGCCGCACCGGCGTCGCCCTGCACATCAACGCGTTCAACTTCCCCGCCTGGGGCCTCGCCGAGAAGGCCGCCTGCGCCATCCTCGCCGGCGTCCCCGTCATCACGAAGCCGGCGACGTCGACGGCGCTGACGGCGTTCCGCCTCGTCGAGGTCCTCGTCGACAAGGCGCAGATGCCGGCCGGTGTGCTGCAGCTCGTGTGCGGCAGCGTCGGCGACCTCACCGACCACCTGCTGCCCGAGGACGTCATCGCCTTCACGGGCTCGGCCGACACCGGCGCCATCCTGCGCCGCTCGCGCTCCGTCGTCGAGCGCAGCACGCGCATCAACATCGAAGCCGACAGCCTCAACGCCGTCGTCCTCGGCGACGACGTCGAGGTCGGCTCCGAGACCTGGCACCTGTTCGTCCGTCACCTCGCCACCGAGATGACCCAGAAGACCGGCCAGAAGTGCACGGCGACGCGCCGCATCCTCGTGCCGCGCAAGCACGCCGACGCCCTGCAGGAGGCCATCGCCGAGAAGCTCACCGCGATCCGCCTCGGTGATCCGACCCAGGAGGGCGTCGACATGGGGCCGCTCGCGACGGCGCAGCAGCTCGAAGACGCCCACAAGGGCATCGGCAAGCTGCAGCAGGACGGCTGCAGGATCGTCGTCGGCGACCTCGAGAACCCGGTGGGCAGGGGCTTCTTCCTCAAGCCCATCCTGCTGCGTCACGACGACGCCATGAACGCCCGCGTCGTCCACGCCCACGAGGTCTTCGGCCCCGTCTCGACGATCCTGCCCTACGACTCCGCCGCCGACGCCTGCGCCCTCGTGGCCCGCGGCGAGGGCACCCTCGTGTGCTCGGTCTACTCCGACGACAAGGCCTTCCTCGAGACGGTGCTGCTGTCGTCGTGCACGTGGACGGGCCGCGTCCTCGTCGGCAGCGAGAAGATCGCCGACCAGGCGACGACCCCCGGCATGGTCCTGCCCTCGTGCATCCACGGTGGCCCCGGCCGCGCCGGCGGCGGCGAGGAGCTCGGCGGCGAGCGCGGTCTGCGCTTCTACATGCAGCGGACGGCCATCCAGGGCGACCGCTCGATCCTCGACCGGCTGCTCGGCGCGCCGAAGGCCGAGGCCTGAGGCACCCGCAGCTCCGGCTGCGACGAAGCCGCCGCCCCGGGCCGGGGTGCGGCGGCTTCGTCGTTTCCGGGCAGGCGGGGCCCTGTCGTCGATGACGCCCCCTTGCGGGCCGCCCCCACGTCGGCGATGTCGGCGGCGTTGTCTTCGTCTGGAGGTATCCCCATGTCCCCCGTGGCTCCCGTGAACGCCGACGAGCGCGTCGAGAAGATCATCCTCGGCGGCGCCGTCGCCCTCGCCCTCGTCGTCGGCCTTGGCCTCTCGGCCTGGAAGATGGGGGCCCTCGACGGCCTCTTCGGCGGTGGCCCCGTCTCCGTCGCTGCGCCCGTGCTGCAGGTCGTGAAGGCCCAGGCCGGCGGGACGCTGCCGCGCGTGCTCATCTCCGGCACCGTCATCGACGACAAGGCCGGCGCCGCCCTCGAGGCCGCGATCAAGAAGGCGCTGCCGGGCACCGAGGTGAAGAACGTCCTGCGCCCCGACGCCCGCGCGAAGGAGAAGAAGCGTGAGGTCATCCGCATCTCCGTCGCCGCCGACGCCGTGAACGAGGCCTGGCCGCGTCCCCGCTTCGGCGACGTGAAGCGCCTCGAGCTGCTGTGGAAGGACGACAAGCTCACCGTCCGCGGCGCCGTGTTCTCGCCGGCCGCCCGCCTCGCCTTCGAGGCCGCCCACGCGAAGGTCCCCGAGAAGCACCGCGGCGCCGTCCAGCTCCGCGAGGTCCTGCGCTCGAAGGTGCCCGCGACCCAGCTGCAGACCGACCTCCTGACCGCGATGGCGGGCCGGGCCGTCACGTTCGTCCAGCCCGACCCGAAGGCGAAGCCGAACGCGCTCCCCGTCGTCGAGGGCGTCATCGACACCGCCAACGCCGAGAACCAGACCCTCATCGCCGCCCTCGCGCCGCTGCTCACCGACCTCACCGGCCTCGAGACCATCCTCTCGGCCGGAGCCGCCGACCGCATGGTGGCGATGAAGCAGGCCGAGGCCGTGAAGGCGGCCCTCGTCGGCGCCGGTGCCGACGCCAACGGCCTGCGGCCGGTGCCGGCGCCGAAGAACAATGCCTTGTCGCTCATCGTGCGCGAGCGCGAGTGACCGACGACGGCCCGCTTCGGCGGGCCGTCTGCTGTCCAGCGCGGGCAGCACCCGACCCCACTTGACAGGTGTTCAGGGAGGCCGCAGGTCCAAGCCCACCCAAAAAAGGGTGGGGGAGGGGGTGGCAGAGAGGGCAGCCCGACCGACAGGTCGGGCGTGGTCCGGTCCCGGAACGCAGGAGGCTCCGATGACGGCACATGGTCGCGTTCCCTTCGTCTGCGGCAACTGGAAGCTCCACCACGGCCTCGAGGCGACCCGCGCCCAGGTGCGCGCCCTCCGGGACGGCTACGGGGCCCTCAAGGGCCAGGTCGACCTCGCCGTCGCGCCGGTCGCCACCTGCCTCGCGGCGGCCGTCGAGGCCTCTGGCGGCGTCGTGCCCATCGCGGCCCAGAACGTCCACTTCGCCGACAAGGGCGCCTTCACCGGTGAGTGGAGCGTCGCCCATCTCAAGGAGCTCGGCGTCCGCTACGCCATCGTCGGTCACTCCGAGCGCCGCGCGATGTTCGGCGACAACAACGAGACGGTGCCGAAGAAGGTCCGCGCGGTCCTCGACGGCGGCCTGCTGCCCATCGCCTGCATTGGCGAGACGCTGTCGCAGCGCGAGAACGGCAAGACGAAGACCGTCGTCACCGAGGAGACCGAGGCCATCCTCGCCGTCATCAAGCCCGAGGAGGCCACGCAGCTCACCCTCGCCTACGAGCCCGTCTGGGCCATCGGCACCGGCAAGGTGGCGACGCCGCAGCAGGCCCAGGAGGTCCACGCCCTCATCCGCAGCCTCCTGCAGAAGCACCTCGGTGGCGCCGCCGCCGAGAAGGTCCGCATCCAGTACGGCGGCAGCGTGAAGCCCGACAACGCCGCCGAGCTCGTGAGCGAGCCCGACGTCGACGGCGCCCTCGTCGGCGGCGCGAGCCTCGAGGCCGCGTCGCTGCTCGCCATCGCGAAGGCCGCCATCCGCTGAGTGCGACGACAACCACGAGCACGACGACGGGCGCCCCGCGGCGCCCGTTGTCGCGGCTGCGCCCCACGTCTGCTGCAATCTGACACCTGTCAGGGACACACTTGCCGGGCACCGGTCATTCGCGGTCTGCTGCGCTCGTGCCCACCTCGTCCCGCAAGCCATCGCCGTCGCCCCGTCGTCCCGGTCGCCCTGCGTCGTCGACCGCGCCGTTGCCCGACGACGCCGTCATCATGGAGCGGGGGCTCGCTGCCTTCGCCGAGCGTGGCTTCGAGGCGACGTCGGTGCGCGATCTCGCCCGCGCCCTCGGCGTCAGCCACAACTTCATCCACGACCGCTTCGGCAGCAAGGAGGGCTTCTGGCGCGCGGTCGTCGATTACTCCCTGCGCGAGATGGAGCAGTCCGTCGACGCCGCGCTGCGCCTGCCGGCGTCGGACGACCTCGAGCGGCTCCGTCGCGTCGTGCGCCACGTCGGCGCGCTCGACGGCCCCCGCCCGCTGCTGCAGCAGATGCTGCACGTCGAGGCCGGGCAGGGCTCGACGCGGCTGCTCTACATCTTCGAGCGCTACATCCAGCCCTTCACGCTGAAACTGACACCCGTCATCAGCGGCCTCGTGCGCGACGGCGTGCTGCGCCCGGTGCCGTGGCACGTGCTGTTCTTCCTGCTCACGCTGCCTGGCGTGCCCCGCGGGAGCCTGCCCCTCGCCGAGCTGCTCGGCCGCCCCCGCCACGACGACGACGCCGCCGACCTCCTCGCCGACCTCGTCATCGACGCGCTGCGCGCCCGGCCGGAACGCGAAGAGCGCGCGACCCTCGCCGCACGCTCTCCTTGAGGCCTGGCCCGCAGGCGGCCTGACAGCTGTCAGATGCTCAGGCCTTCGGCGTCTTCACGACGAGGACGGGCACCTTCGCCTCGTGCACGACGGTCTCGGCCACCGAGCCGAGCACGAGGTGCGTGAGGCCGCGGCGACCATGGGTGCCGACGACGATCTGGGTGGCGCCGAGGCGGTCGGCCTCCTCGATGATGCGCTTCGTCGGCGTGCCGGCGATGACCTCGAGGGCGACGTTGAGGGCCGGAAACACCGACAGCAGGCGATCGGCGGTGGCGCGCAGCGCGGCCCGCTTCTCCTCCTCGATGGCGAAGGTCTCCTCGCCGGTGCGCTCGTAGGGGTTGCGCAGCTCGACGGGGTGGATGTTGAGCAGGTGCAGCTTCGCGCCGACGCCGGCGGCGATGCGGGCGGCGGCGAAGGCGGCGGCCTCGCCACAGGGGCCAAGGTCGTGGGCGACGAGCCAGATGTCGGACGAGGCGGGAGCGGTGGACATGGCGAATACCTCCGCTCGCCGTTGAGCACGGGGCCTGCCAACCTGGCGGCGCGTCCCGGCGCGATCAGGTTGGCCTGGTGTGTGTGAAAACGCACAAACAGTGGGCGATGTGCCCATTCGCCCTATCGGTACCGGGCCCGCTGCAGCGCCAGCCGGAGCCGGGCCGGGTCCACCGCGGGTGCCGTCGGGTCGAACAGCGCCAGGCGCGCGTTGAGGGCGTCGATGGCCTGCTGCCACACCGGGTCGAAGGGTCCGGCGTGGCTGACGACGAGCTTCAAGACCTCCTCGGCGGGCTGGCGCGCGGCGTAGATGCCGGGGCGGTGCAGCACGACCTGCCAGCCGTAGGTGGCGGCGCCGCGGCCGTCGTCGTCGCGGACGACGGCGTCGAAGGCGGTGTCGATCTGCAGGGCCAGCCGCGGCACCTCCCAGTGCGCGAAGTCGTCGTCGGCGTCGTCGTCGCGGTTGGCGCGCCCGCGGTGGGCGTCGTCGTCGTCGAGGTCGCCGGCGTAGCCGTTGCCGATGTCGTCGCTCCGGCCGTCGACGTCGCCGTGGCTGGTGGTCCCGGTGGCGCCGGCCTCGCCGCCGACGCCGGCGCCGCCCTCGCTGCCGCGTCCGCCGGCGGTGCCGGCGACGTCGCCGCTGCCGGCGCCACGGGACTCGGCGTTGGTCGTCGGCGCCGACGGCTCCGATGACGACGGCGTGGTCGCCGCGCTGTTCGACGAGGTGCTCGCTGCCGGCGGCGCCCAGGAGGGGTCCTGCTCGCGCAGCGCCTGCGCCGTGGCGGCGTCGAGCACGCCGCGCTTCTCGAGGGCGGTGGCGGTGGCGGCGTCGAGCTTGCCGGTGACGGGCAGGCCGTCGACGCGCTGCAGCTTCTTCACGGCGTCGGTGAGCTGCTCCTTGCCCTTGCCGGCGCCGGCGAAGCCCGCCTCACGCAGGGCGCCGAGCATCGCCCGCAGGTCGACCTCGACGTCGGGGCGGCTGTGCTCGACGCGGGCCGCGGCGGCCTCGGCCTCGACCTGGCGGCCCTTCTGGACCGGGACGCCCGACGTCGGCGCGCCATCGCCGCCGCCGCCGCCGAAGCGGGGGACACCGAAGTCGAAGCCGGGGCGCGGGGCGCCGTCGACGCCGTCCTTCGCGGCGGGGCGACCGGTGCTGCTGTCGACGACGGTGTCGGCGCGGCCGGGCAGCAGCCCCGCCTGCTCGAGGGCGCCCTTCGTCGCCTCGTCGAGGCGGCCGGTGACGGGGAGGCCCTCCTTCTGCTGGAAGGCCTTCAGCGCCGTCTGCAGCTGCTGCTCCGGCGAGCCGAGCTTCGGGACCGGGAAGCCGGCACCGGCGAGCAGCGCGATGATCTCGCGCAGGACCTTGCTGGCCTCGGCGGGCGTGCGCGCCATGCCGAAGTCGACGAGGCGCTGCAGCGGCGACGTCGCCTGCTCGCGGATCGGCGACGTCGTCGCCGGCTCGGGTCGCGGTGGGCCGCCTGGGCCTCGGATCGCCATGGGATCCGTATACCAGCGTTCCATCGGCGACCGGACTGGAGTAGCCCCGCGCCCGGAGGTCTTCATGTCCAGGCACCGCACCCTGTCCATCGTCGTCATCGCCGCCGCGGCCGCCGTGATCGGCATCGCCTGCGCCACGGCCGCCGAGCCGGCCACCGTCGCTGTCCAGGAACAAAAGCCCGTGGAGAAGTCCGTGGAGAAGAAGAGCCCGTATCCCGAGAGCAAGCGCGGCGACGTCGTCGACGACCACCACGGCACGAAGGTGCCCGACCCGTACCGCTGGCTCGAGGACCCCGACGCCCCCGACACGGTCGCGTGGGTGCAGGCCCAGAACAAGGTCACCTTCGACTGGCTCGGCAAGGTCGCGACCCGCGACGCCATGAAGCAGCGCCTGACGACGCTGTGGAACTACGAGCGCTACAGCGCGCCGTTCATCGAGGGCAAGGGCAAGAACCGCCGCACGTACTTCTGGAAGAACGACGGCCTGCAGAACCAGGCGGTGCTCTTCGTCGTCGACGCCGAGGGCAAGGAGCCCCGCATGCTCCTCGACCCGAACGCGCTCTCTGCCGACGGCACCATCGCGCTCGCCGGCATGGCCGTCTCCGACGACGGCGCCCTGATGGCCTACGCGCTGTCGACGGGCGGCTCGGACTGGATGGAGTGGCGCGTCAAGGACGTCGCCACCGGCACCGACAAGCCCGACGTCGTGAAGTGGTCGAAGTTCTCCGGGGCGTCCTGGACGCCGGACAACAAGGGCTTCTTCTACTCGCGCTACCCCGAGCCCGAGCAGGGCGCCGACCTCGAGCAGGCGAACTACTTCCACAAGGTCTACTTCCACACCGTCGGTGAGTCGCAGGACAAGGACCAGCTCGTCTTCGAGGACAAGGAGAACAAGACCCGCGGCTTCTCCGCCGGCGTCACCGAGGACGGCGCGTACCTCGTGATCACCGCCTGGGAGGGCACCGACCGCCGCAACCGCGTCTTCTTCAAGGACCTGAAGAAGAAGGACGCCCCGGTCGTGAAGCTGTTTGACGCCTTCGACGCCAGCTACGGCGTCATCGGCAACGTCGGCAGCACCTTCTACGTCGTCACCGACAAGGACGCCCCGCGCCAGCGCCTCGTCAAGGTCGACGTCAAGGGGCTGAAGGCTCCCGAGCCGAAGCTCACCGAGGTCATCGCCCAGCCGGCGAAGGACAAGATCGAGAACATCTCGATGATCGGCGGCGGCTTCCTCGTAAAGTACTTGCGCGACGCCCACGACGTCGTCGAGTTCTTCGACCTCAAGGGCAAGAAGATCCGCGAGCTGCCGCTGCCCACGATCGGCACCTCGGGAGGCTTCGCCGGCAAGAGCAAGGACACCGAGACCTACTACTCCTTCACGTCGTTCACCTACCCGACGGTCATCTACAAGCTCGACCTGAAGAGCGGCGTGTCGACGATGTGGAAGCAGCCGAAGGTGGCGTTCAACGTCGACGACTTCGAGACGAAGCAGATCTTCTATCCCTCCGTCGACGGCACGAAGATCCCGATGTTCATCGTGCACAAGAAGGGCCTCGTCCTCGACGGCAACAACCCGACCTACCTCTACGCCTACGGCGGCTTCAACATCTCGCTGACGCCGTCGTTCTCGCCGGCGCTCATCGGTCTGCTGGAGCAGGGCTTCGTCTTTGCGCAGCCGAACCTGCGCGGTGGCGGTGAGTACGGCGAGGAGTGGCACGAGGCCGGCATGCTGAAGAAGAAGCAGAACGTCTTCGACGACTTCGCCTCCGCTGCCCGGTACCTCGTCGCCGAGAAGTACACGTCGCACGCAAAGATCGGCATCGGCGGCGGCAGCAACGGTGGTCTGCTCGTGGGCGCCAGCCTCACGCAGCACCCCGAGCTCTTCGGCGCCGGCGTCGCGATGGTCGGCGTGATGGACATGCTGCGCTTCCACAAGTTCACCATCGGCCACGCCTGGGTGAGCGAGTACGGCAGCGCCGAGGACAAGGACATGTTCCCGACGCTGATGGGCTACTCGCCCCTGCACAACCTGAAGCCGGGCACCAGCTACCCGCCGACGCTCATCACGACGGCGGACCACGACGACCGTGTCGTCCCCGCCCACAGCTTCAAGTTCGCGGCGGCCATGCAGCACGCCCAGGGTGGCCAGGCCCCCATTCTCATCCGCATCGACGTGAAGGCCGGTCACGGCGCCGGCAAGCCCACGTCGAAGCTCATCGACGAGGCCGCCGATCGCTGGTCGTTCCTCATGGCCTCGCTCGGCGTCACGCCGATGCCCGCGCTGCAGTGAACGGGTCCGGCTGACACCTGTCAGATTGGAGCAACGAGGCCGCCCGGATGGGCGGCCTCCTCGTTGTTGTTACGCTCGCACGCATGGAGTTCGTCACCGTCACCTGCCCGTACTGCTTCGAGTCGGTCGAGATGGAGCTCGACCCGATGACGGAGGGCGAGCTCGTCCACGACTGTGCCGTCTGCTGCAATCCGTGGCGGGTGCGCGTCCGCCGGCGCCGCAGCGGTCGCCCGGTCGTCGACGTGGAGCGGGCCCAGGACTGACGGGCCGCGCGCCTGGGAGGTCAGTAGGGGCGCTCGCCGATGAAGTTGCCCGGCGGGTCGTAGTTGCAGACGAACATGATGCCGGGACCGAAGCCGGGGACGTCGTCGCAGGAGGCGATGCCGCAGCCGATGCGGGCGGTGTCGCGCCAGACCACCTGGGTGTAGTGGCCACAGACGCCGCTGCAGCGGTCGCCTTCGTAGTCGTAGTCGGCGGCCTCCGACTCCCACAGCTCGACGGTGGCGGTGGCCAGGCTGGCGTCGATGTCGCGCGGTGAGAACAGCGCGAGGTTCTCGCCGTAGCCGGTGCCGTCGGAGTGCTCGAAGACGCAGCGCTCGGCCCAGGCCTGGGCGACGACGGCGATGTCGGCGTCCCAGCCGACCGCCCCGAGGGGTGGGGTGGCGGCTGGCTCGACGCGGGCGCGCGCGGTGTTGTGGGCATCGACGAGGGCCTGCTCGAGCTCGCCGAGCGTCTCGTCGTCGGGCGCGTCGCCACGGGGCGGATCGCCGGCGACGCCGGCGCAGGCGCTCATCAGGAGTGCGGCAACAGGGACCAGGGAGGCACGCAGCATGGCACCGATGATACCCTTGTCGATGTGCGCCTGCTGCTGATCGAAGATGACGACGATCTCGCGCAGCTCCTGACGCGCTACCTCGGGCGCAGCGGCTTCTCCGTCACCCGCGTGGCCGATGGCGACGCCGGCGTCGACGCCTTCCTCGCTGCACGCCGCACCCCCACCCCCTGGGATGTCGTCGTCACCGACGGGCTCCTGCCGCGTCGCAACGGCCTGCAGGTGGCCCAGGCCATCCGCGCCGTCGACACGGGCGTCGCCCTGGTCCTGATGTCGGCGGCCTTTCGCAGCGAGCGCACCCGCCACGAGGCCTTCGCTGGCGGCTTCGACGCCTACTTCGGCAAGCCGTTTGTCCTGGGTGACCTCAAGGAGACCCTCGTCAAGCTCGCCACCCGGCCGCGGCCGCCCCCCGCCGCGGCGCCGGACGCGTCGCCCGGCCCTGCGACGCTGCCGACCGCGACGAGCCCGACGATGCCGAGGCCAATCGCGGCGCCTCGACGACGCAGCTCCATCGCGCTGGTGCCGACGACGCCCGTCACCGGCTTGCCGGGCACCGCCCGGGTGCTGCTGGCGGCGTCACGGGCGCGGCTCGATGGCATCGTCGAGATCGTCGGCACCCGGGAGGGGCGCTTCGGGGTGGCATTCCTCGGCGGTGTCGTCGTCGGCGCCCGTGACGACGGCCGCGAGCACCAGCTGGGGCCATGGCTCGTTGCCCGCGGGCGATTGACCGTCGAGCAGGGCCAGGCCCTCGATGAGCGCCTCACGTCGACGAAGGAGCGCGTCGCCGAGGCCCTGCTGACCCTCGGTTTCGTCAGCGGGGCCGAGGCCCTCACGCTCGTCGAGGCCCAGGCCCGCAGCCGGCTGCAGCAGGCGTTGCGGGTCCATGGCACCGCGACGACGCGCATCGCCCTCGACGAGGCGCGCGGCCTTGCCGTCGGCGTCATCGAGGTCGTCGAGGAGATACTGCAGGCTGGCCTTGCGTCGTCGTCCCGCATCGCCGCCGAGACGTTCCTGTTTGCCCGCGCCGACGACACCATCGAGCGGACGGTCGACTTCGACAGCGGCCTCGTGGCGTTTGCGCGGCTGCGGCCGACGTCGACGGTGCCCGCCCGACTGCTGGAGGGGCGTCGCTTGTGTGGCGACTTCTCCGGCGACGAGGGGCAGGCCCTCTACGCGATGTGGCTCGCCGGCCTCGTGCGATCGGCGTCAGAGCCTGCGGCGTCGGAGGTGCCGCTGCCGCGAGCGTCGTCGTCCTCGTCGCGCGATGCGCTGGCCGACCGGACCCTTGTGGAGGAGATCGCCGTCCTGCTGCTGCGTGCGCGCGGAGCGAGCGTCTACCGCCTGCTCGGGGTGCCGCCGTCGACGTCGACGGCCGACGTGCGGGTCCGCCTGCAGGGGCTGATCCTGCGCTACGGCCGCGCCGCGCTGCGGGGGGCGGCGCTCGGCCCGGCCCGCGTCGCTGCCAGCGAGCTGCAGGGCCTCCTCGAGGAGGCGCTCTTCGCCTTCTCCGACGAGCGTCGGCGCCGGGCCTACGACGACGACCTTCGCTGAGCGCCACGTCGAGACAGGGTCGTGGTGTCCGGTGTGCCTCGCTACACTCAAGCCATGTGCCGCCGGCCTTCCCTTTCCCTGTTGCCGTGCCTCCTCTCGTTGGTGGTCCTTGCCGGCTGCCCGCCGCCGCCTGTCGCCGAAGACGGTGCGGCTGGAGAAGGTGAGGGCGAAGGCGAAGGCGAAGGCGAAGGCGAAGGTGAAGGCGAAGGCGAAGGCGAAGGCGAAGGCGCCTGGGACCCGCTCTCCGGCCTCGTGATCAATGAGGTCGGCTGTGAGGGCAGCGCCGACTACGTCGAGCTCCTCAACGCGGGACAGGCGGTCGTGTCGCTCGGCGGTGTCGTCATCTCCGATCGGCCCGACGCGGCGCGGGGGGTCGCCATCGACGGCGCCCTCGCCCCCGGCGGACGCCTCGTCGTCGAGCCGGCAGCCGGGATCGCCTGCGACGAGACCGTGTATGTGCTGCACGACGTCGCCGGCTTCGTCGTCGTCCGCGACCAGGTGGCGCTGCCCGGTGTCCTGCGCGACGCGAGCTGGGGCCGGCTGCCCGACGGCACCGGCGCCTTCGCCGACAACGCGCCGACCCGTGGTGCCGCCAATGTGGCGTGGGTCGACCGGGCCGCGGTGCTCTTCGACCCGCTGGCGCCGCCGTGGCGCATCGACCTCACGCTGAGCCCCGAGGCCGAGGCCGCGCTGCGCAGCCCGTCGACGCAGTTCGACTACTCGCAGGCCGACTTTGCGCTCTCGGGCCCCGGGCTTGAGGGCGACGCTCCACTCACGGTGGGCCTGCGCAAGAAGGGCAAGGTCGGCTCGAACCGCCCGTTCGACGGCAAGATGGCGATGAAGATCGACTTCGACCGCGTCGTCGTCGACCAGCGCTTCCGGGGCCTGCACAAGCTCAACCTGAACAACATGGTGCAGGACCCGTCGACGGTGCATGAGGTCATGGCCTATCGCCTGTACGCGGCAGCGGGGCTGCCAGCCCCACGCACCGGCTGGGCCACCGTCTTCGTCAACGGCGTGGAGTTCGGTACCTACCTGATGCTCGAGAGCTTCGACGACGAGGCGTTTCTCGACGCTGCGTTCCCCGATGGCACGAGCGCGCTCGTCGAGGGTGGCCTGCTGACCACCGCCTGTTGCGACTTCATGGACCTGCTGCCCCACGAGGTCGGCGGCATGGAGGTCGACCGCGGCGACCCCGGCGAGGTCGGCGGCACCCTGCAGGACCTCGCGGGCCTCATCGCCTCGTCGCCGTCGAGCACCGTCTACGAGCGCTCGGTCGACGTCTTCGACTGGGACCAGATGCTGACGGTGATGGCGATGGAGCAGGTCATCGGCCACTGGGACGGCTACCAGATCAGCCCCAACAACTACTACCTGCAGCGTGGCGTCGACGATCCGCGCTGGCGGCTCATCTCCGGCGGTGTCGATCAGACGTTTGCGCCGGAGGGCCGCGTCAACACGGTCTACAACGGCGCCGGCCTGCTCTTCCGTCGCTGCCGCGAGAGCGAGGCCTGCCGGGCCCTCTACAACGAGAAGCTCCAGCTCGCCGTCGACGTCGCCACCGCCGAGCTTGCCGGCGGCTTCGATGTCTTCGCCCGCGACCTCGCTGCCCACAACGTCGCGACCTTCTCCCGTGCGCGGCTGGAGCGCTCTGTCGACAACGCGCCCGCCCTCGCCGAGGCTGCCCTCAGCTATCTGGGCGAGCGCCTCTTCATCCTTCGCCAGGGCCTTGCCTGCGACGGACAGCCCGAGGGCAGCGCCTGCGTCGTCGACGGCATCGCCGGGACCTGTGGCGGCTTCAGCGGCGGCTTCGGCTGCCGTTGAGGCCTGGCTGGCCGCTGAGCACGTTCGCGTTTGGCCTTTTCAGCTGGCCTGCTACCCGCGCAGCGCCGCCTCGATGATGGTCTGCACGACGCCGGCGTCGCTGCCCGGGTCGTCGGCGCGGCCGGAGAAGCGACCGCAGAAGCTGCCACGCAGCACATCGGGGAGCATCGCGGCCTCCTGGCCGTCGGCGAGCGGGTGCTTGAGGATGATGCAGGCCTCGTCGGTGGCCCGCACCGAGAGACCCGCCGACAGCTCGGGGCTCTGACGGATCCGATGGGCGATGTCGACGATCTGCTCGACGAGCGCCGTCGGGAGCTCGGGGTGGCGGGCCGTCAGCAGCTTCGCCTCCTCGGCCGGCGGCGGATACGACATCTGCACCGGCGCGAAGCGATCGAGCTGGGCGGCGTCGATGCCGAAGGTCCCCGAGAACTCCGTGCCGCGGTTCACGGCGGCGATGAACTGCACGTTCTGCGGGATGGGCAGGAAGGTGTTGTCCACGGGATTGTAGACGCGGCGGGTGGCGTCGAGGGCCGGCATCAACACGTTGCGGGCCATCTCGTGGCAGCGGTTGAACTCGTCGAGAAAGACGAGGACGCGACGTCGCGGGTCGGCGGCAGCGCGTTCGAGCCCGAGCAGGAAGTCCGTCTTCACGAAGTCCGTCACCGGCGCGCCCGTCGACGACGCACGCACCTGCACGGTGGCGAGGAAGTCGGTGGCCTCGACGACGGCGGAGCAGTTGAAGAAGACGAAGTCCATGCCGAGTGCGGTGGCGATGGCGCGGGCGATGACGGTCTTGCCGCAGCCCTGGGGGCCATCGAGCAGGATGTTGAGGCCGCTCTCGAGGAGGATCTGCAGGCGCTTGCTGACGATCGGGTCGAGCCAGATGCCCTCGAGGCGGAAGGGCAGGGCCTTCACGAGGGCGACCTCGATGACGCCGCGGTCGCTGCGCTCGGGGCGGGTGATGGAGGTGATCTTCACCTGGCAGGGGGTGCCGGCCGGGATGCCGTCGTCGTTGCAGAGCACGACCTTGGGGGCGCGCTTGCCGTCGAGGTGCGTCGCGCGGAAGCGGAAGCCAGAGTCGGCCTGGGGGTTCGGGTAGAACGTGGCCTCGTGGGTGCCGCCGACGTGCAGCTCTTCCACCTTCCAACGACCGTTCATGGGTGACTCCTTCGTGTGCGATGGGCGCGGGCCGTCGCGAGCAGATCCTCGATGACGGCGCCGAAGCGGCGGGCGGCGCCGGCGAGGTCGTCGTCGGCGAGCAGGATGTGATGGGCGAAGCAGACGTCCTCGTCGTCGATGGCTTCGACGGCGACCTGGGCGCACAGCATGCCGCGGCCCATGAGGTGATCGACGAGGGAGCGCAGGGCATCGACCGAGCACTCCGTCGGCGCGCCATCGCTGATCATGACAAGCAACACCGTCGAGCGCGCTGAACGGCGCGCGAGCCCGGCGAGGTGCTGCAGCGCGGCGGCGTCGTTGTTGCCGCCGCCGGCCTCGAGGGAGGTCACGGCGCAGCGGCGGGCGTCGCCGGCGTCGGTGATGAGATCGTCGGTGAAGCCGATGAAGCGCGCCTCGATATCGGGCAGCCCGCGGACCGCCTCGGCGAGCAGCACGCCGAAGTGGCGGGCCCGCTCGAGGTTGTCGCCGTCCATCGAGCCCGAACAGTCGATGGCGACGCCGACGAAGACATCGGGGGCCGGGGCATGGCGCCGGGCGGTGAGCAGCCGGGGGTCCCCCTTGAGGACCGCGCCGACGAGAGCGCCCCGGTCGAGGCGCCGGCCAGAGAGGCGACGACGCTCGACGACGAGGCCGGTGCCGATGCGCAGCAGGCTCTCGCGCAGCAGGCGCGCAGGCCGGGCCACGAGGCGGGCGACTTCCCGGTGCCGCGTGATGTCGGCGGGAAGCCGCTCGATGCGGTCGATCGGCTCAAAGGCTGTGTCGTCGTCGACGTTGACGGCGCCGCCGCGGGCGCCAGCGCCGCGGCCCACCGGTCCGCGCGGGCCGCGGACCCGCTGACGAGGCTGCCGCTGCTGCGCCTCCCGCTCGGAGGCCACCGGGTCGACGCCTCCGGCGGAGAGCTCGTCGGCGCCGGCGTCCGTGAGGCGGTGGAAATCGAAGGCGTCGAGGACGCGGGTGTCGTCGCCGAAGATGTCGCGCAGCCGTCGCGCGATCGACAGCAGCTCGGGCATCGAGGAGGCCCGGAAGGTGTGGGCGGGGAAAAGGGCGAGGGCGGCCTCGACCTTCGGATCGGCGACGCCGTCGCGCCGGCCCATCCGCAGCGCCCGCATGAAGCGCGAAAACGACGAACCGTGGCGCGCCATGGTGACAAGGGCCGAGCCGACGTCGACGACGACGGCGTCGGGGCGACGCGCCACGGCGAGGGGGCGCGCCGTGAGCACGGCGAGGGCCCGCGGACCGAGCGCGGCGAGGAGCGCCTCGACGCCGAGCTCCTTGTGCATGTGCTGGAAGGCCCAGGCGGCGAGGGACTTGAGGGGCATGCCCCAGCGCTGGGGCTCCATCGCGCGCAGCCGCCGCTCGAGGTGCTCATCGGCCACGAGGTTCAGGAGCGCGTGCAGGCGCTCCTGCCGGGCGATATCCCAGATCTGACGGGCCTCGACGTCGGCGTGGAAGCGGTGGTGGCCGAGTTCGTGCAGGATGAGGCCCCGGACGATGGCCTCGCCGTCGCGCTCGTCGGCGAGCAGCGGCAGCGGGTTGACGCAGATGCGGCGTGTGCCGAGTCGCGTGTGGCCGAGCCCGTCGGCGATGAACGACACCCGCCAGAAGCCGCCGCAGAGCACCATCGCCTCGCGCTGCCCCTCGGCAATGACGGCGGCGAGGCGCGCCGACGTGGTGGGCGCGTCGAACGACGCGGTCCCGGGCTTCGGCGCCGTCGGCAACAGCCGCAGCCATCCCTCGAGGTCGGCGATGGCGACGCTGGCCTGCAACGCCGCCGTGACGACGGGGCCACGGTGGACCGTGGGCAGGGCGCGTGCGATCGACCACAGGTGCGAGGCGGGGATCGCGCCGTCGGCGAGGGCCTCGTGCAGCGCGGTGACCCGCTCGGCGTCGGTGGCGTCGATGTTCCAGGCCGCCGCCGCGTCGGCGCCGGTGGCGAGGGCCGCGAGGGCGCCCGTGCGCTGGCGCGGCGGGGGTGACGCTGCCGCCGTGGTCGGTGACGGTGGCGGGCCCCACATGGCCGCGAGGGTGAGCAGGGGGCCGCGGCGCGGATCGTCGGGCAGCAGCAGGTCGCCGCGGCCGACGTCGTCGAGCAGGCGCCGCAGCAGCCCGTCGGCCAGCAGGGCCTCGATGGCGCGATCGTGGCGGGCGCGGCCGACGGCAACGACGGCGACGATGCGTTCCAGCAGCAGCGTGCTCCAGGGGCCCTGCGTGACGAGGACGAGGTCGAGGAGCGCCCGCAGGCCGCCGGGGACGAGCTCGCACTCCTGCAGGAGGCGGCGGACGGCGCCCTCCGTCGTGCCATCGCCGTCGTCATCGCCGACGGTATCGACGGTGAGGCAGGCCGGAAGCGGCAAGAGCACGCCCGGGCAGCGGGCCTGCAGGACCCCCGCGACTGCGGCGACGTCGGCGACGGCGACGGCATCGCCGGGCGTGGGCCACGCAAGGGCCAGGGCTCTCGCCGCGCGGTGTGGGGGGTCGTGGGCCGCGAGGATCGCAGCGGCGAGGGGCGCGCTGCGCGGGGGCGGGTCGCTGCGCTCGCTGCGGCCAAGGACGGCGTCGGCGACGCCAGCCACGCGCATGACGCCGGCGCGGCGCAGGACCTGCTCAGGGAGCTGGTCCCACGGGGCTGCGGCCGTGCTCGCGTCGAGGGCCTCGGGGGGCGCGTCGCGGCGGGCGAGGGCCAGCAGCGTCGACGACGGTGGCGCCTGCAAGGCCACCCGGAGCTGCTCCGGCGCCCACACCGGCGGCGCCTCCCGCAGGGCGACGTCGAGGGCGAGTGGGCGCTGCGGTGCCGGCAGTCCGTCGATGAGCTGGGCGAGATCGACGAGGGGCGTGCTGCGGCAGAGGGCGGCGAGCACCGCGCGCGCTCCCGACGCCGTCGACGATGACGCGCAGCGCTGGAGGGCCTGGCGTGCGAGCCCCGCCCGGGTGGCGAGGCCGCAGCGCTCGACGCAGGCGCCGAGGGCGCGGAGCCGACGGTGCCGGAGCTGCTCGCGCTCGTCGTCGTCGAGTTCGGCGTCGACGACGTCGTCGGCGTCGATGGTCGCCCCCGCGATGCGGGCCGGCGCGCCGGGCCAGCGCTCATCGAGCGCGTCGAGGAGACTCAGGGCCTCGGCGGGAGCCGCCGCGAGCACGCGCCGCCAGCCGTCGACGTCGAAGGTGACGTCATCGCCGACGCTGCGGATGGTGCTGCCCACCGCGCCGAGCAGGGTGCGCCACGCGGCCCGGTCGGGCGCGCCGTCGGGAGGCAGCAGCAGCAGGTTGGCGTCGGGCTCGACGACGAAGGCGCGGGCGAGGTCGGCGACGGAGAGGCCGGCGAGCACCGTCGCCCATGGCCGCTCCGCGCACAGCCACAGGGCACCGGCGGCGACGGCGACGTCGGGGTTTCGGGGCTCGCTGCGCTGCAGCAGCGCGGCGACGTCGGCGGCGACGGTGGCGCTGCGGCCGCGGAGCCCGAGTCCGGGCAGGGCGAGGCAGGCGTCGCGTCGGGCGTCACGGGGGATCGCGTCCCAGGCCAACAGGGCGCTGCTGCCGAGCAGGCCGAGGGCGAGCAGCTCCGGGGCGAGGCCGCCGCGCAGCGCCGCGACGACGGCGACGGCGACGGCGAGCCGGTTCCGATCGGTGCCATCGAGGAGGTTCGCGCGGCCCGCGCGCCGCACGCCCTGCACGATCACGCGTCGCAGCGCGTCGTCGTCGGCGGCGAGGCCGATGACGTCCACGAGGGGATCGCTGTCGGCGGCGGCGGCGGCCTGCTCGAGCGCCGCGACGGTCGGAATCCCGCCGGGTATGGGCTTGCGGGGGAGGGTCCGCATCAGCGACGACGCCCGCGTGCCCCACGGGGCCGCGCGCAGCACAACCCGCGCGTCATCGTCGACGACGACGCCACGACGACGGGCGGACAGCACGGCCGGCAGGAACGACGGGTCGTCGGCGACGCGGGCGACGGTGCGGGCCCGGGCCTCGGCCGCCACCACCGGGTCGGCCATGAGCTCGACGAGCAGGGGGGCCGGCAGCGTCGGCGTCGCGATGGCGAGGGCCCGCACGTCGGCGCGCGGGTGCATCGCGGCATGAACGAGCCGCAGCGCGTGCCCGGGCGTCGCCGCCGCCGTCGCCAGTGCCGCGACGGCGGCCTCGCGGACCCGTCGGGAGCGGTCCTGCAGGGCGGCGACGATGGCCTCGATGCTCCGGCGGCCCACCGCGCCCGCCAGCTGCCCGCAGGCGGCGACACGAGCGTCGACGTCGGCCGCCCCGGGCTCGAGGAGGACGCGACACGCGTCGAGCAGCGTGCCGTGGCCCCCGCTCACCACCAGCCCCCGCGGCGGTCGGCCGGCGTGTGCATGGCGACGATACCGTCGAAGACGTCGGCGTCGGTGAAGCGGGAGCGGGCCGTGTCGTCGATGGGGCGACGGCGCCACATGCGCAGCCGCACCTCGCCGTCGTGGGCGAGGCACAGCAGCTGGGTCGGCGGCAGCGCGCCGATGGCGGCGGTGGCGATGCGGCCAGCCTCGGCGTCGACGCTGCGCTGGCTGCGGCGCGTGTGCCGGTTGTCGTCGAGCAGCGCGCCGGGGCGCTGTGGGTCGAGGTGGAGCAGCTCGTGGCACAGCGTCGCGAGGCGCGTCGGGGCGTCACCGTCGAGGAAGAAGCCCGGCCGCAGGCCGAGCTCGACGCGACGACGGCTGCCGGCGATGAAGACGCTGCGCGCCTGCCCGACGAGGGAGCGGATGCTGGCGACGGCACCGCCGTGGGCGGCGAGGCCGACGACGAGGATGTCGCTGGCGACGAGGTCCGAGAACGCCGGGCTGGCCGTGATGAGGCGCGCGAGGAGCCCCTCAAGGGCGGGGGTGAGCGCCGGACGAGGGTCCACCGCGTCAGCCATCCGCAGATCGGACCGGCGGGGTCGCGGCCTCGTCGGCGACGTCGACCTCGCGGGTGAAGATCACGAAGGCCATGCGCGGTCGCTTGCTGGCCTCGTTCGGGACGAAGCTCATGCCGTCGTAGACCCAGCCGGCGCGCGTCTCGTGGTTGAGGATGCGCGTGAGGGCCTCGTCGGTGACGGTGCTCGTCTCGACGACCCGGTACTCCGTGATGCGCATGTCAGGCGACCCGCCCGAGGAGGTCGCGCGCGGCGGGATCGCGCAAGCCGTCGAGGATGAGCGAGATGAGCTGGCCCGGCACCTCAAGCGGCTCGGCCTTCAGCTGCCCCGACAGCGCGGCGTAGAGCAGGCGCTCGGCGGCGCCGATCACGGTGAGCGTCGAGAGCTCGGCCGGGAAGGGCTTGAGCAGGCCGTGGGAGCGCACGGCAGCGGTGTGCTGGATGGCCTTCGTCGAGAGCAGGTCGGCGAGGCGGATGACGGGGGCGCGCGCGCCGCTCGCCGGCCCGCGGTTCTCCTGCAGGTACAGGAGGCACTCGTCGCCGTGGTGCAGGATGAGGGTGACGAGGCCCTCGGCGAGCACCTCGTAGGCGGCGGCGACCTCGGCGGGCGACTTCGCCGCGCCGATGGCGGCGAGGCTCTTGTCGAAGCTCTCGGCGACGGCGGTGTAGACGGGCGCCAGCAGGCTCTCGACGACGGCGACCTTGTCGTCGAAGTAGCGGTAGAAGCTGCCCTTGGCGACGCCGGCGCGGCTGGTGATGTCCTCGATGGTGACGGGCTCGATGCCGTGGGCGAGGAACAGCTCGAGGGCCGCGTCGGTGAGGGCCTTCGTGCGTTCCTTGCGGTTGGTGTCGCGGCGGCCGCCGGGCTGGCCGGGGCGCTCGCTGGGGACCTTCGCGCGCTCCTCCACCGGGACGAGGGCAGCCTTCGGCGCGGCCCGGGAGGCGGTCTTTTTCGCTGTCTTCTTCGTCGCCATCGTCGCTGTCGCATAGCGAAGCGCGGGCGCCACGGGAAGCCCCGCGACGCCCGCGCCGGTGCGGTCAGACGCCGTCAGCGGCTCACTTCGCGGGCTTCGCCGGCGCAGCCGGCGCAGCCGACGGGACCAGCTCATCGACGAGGTGCTTCGCGCCGTAGATCTTCTGCAGGGCCTCGAGGATGACGGCGCTGTGGACGGCGACCGCCCGGTTGGTGTCCGGGTTGAAGCCATACTCGCCGCCGAGGGAGTGGATGTTGCCGTCGAAGATGAGGCCGATGACGTGGCCGTCCTTGTTGACGACGGGCGAGCCGGAGTTGCCGCCGATGATGTCGTTCGTCGTCGACATGTTCATCGGCGTCGACAGCGTCAGCGACTTCTGGGCCTTCAGCCAGGTGGCCGGCAGCTTGAACGGGTCGGCGCCGGTGTGGCGCTCGAAGGCGCCGCCGACGACGGTGATGGGGTTCACGTCGGTGCCGCGCTCCTTCCAGCCGGCGATGGTGCCGTAGGAGAGGCGGAGGGTAAACGTCGCGTCGGGGTAGACGCTCGTGCCGTAGACGGCGAACCGGGCGGCGGCGACGGTTTCGTTGGCGCGGTCGATCACGCTCTCGACCTCACCCTCGAAGCGCGTCCGCAGGGCGCGGGCGTCGCTGTCGATGAGACGGGCGAGGACGATCATCGGATCCTTGCTGTCATCGATGACCTTGCGGTTGCCGGCGAGGACGGCGTCGACGAGGACCTTCCTCGCCTTCGGGTCGGCGAGCTTCGTGCCCTTCACGAGGGCGGTGGCGAGGGCCTCGGGGGACTGGGCGCCGAGGACCTTCTTCACGAGGGGGTCGTCGGCGGTGAGCAGCTCGCGCATCTTGCTGAGGCTGAAGGCGAGCTTGAGGGTGTCGAGGTCCTTGTAGATGGGCGCCGGCGACGCGAGCTGGGCCTTCACCGACGGGAGGGCCGCGTCGCTGTACTCCTTGAGGCGGGCGGCGTTCTCCTTCGGCAGCTCATCGGCGAGGCGCACGATGTGGCGGGCGTGCGTGAAGCTGTCGGACATGAAGGCCTGACGACCCTCGAGCTGCTGCCACGCGGTGCGGAACTCCTTGAACTTCACGAGGGCCGCATCGATGTCGGCGATGGCGCGCTCGAGGTCGCCCTTCATCTTCGGATCGCGCACGGCGGCGATGAGGTCCTGCTGCGCCTTGACCTTGCTGGCGAAGAACTTCTCGTCGAGGAGGGCCTCGTGGCGGCCGCCGAGTGCCTTGTAGCCGTTCTCGACGCCGAAGAGGTCGCTGCCGGCGATGCGGGCCTGCTCCTTGCCACGGTTGCCGAACTCGATGAGGCGACCGCGGATCTCGGCGAGGCGCTGCAGACGCTTCGGCAGCGTGACGTCGCGCTCGAACTTCAGCTCGGCGACGGTGTACTCGCGGCTGGTGTGGCCCGGGTGGCCTGAGACGAAGGTGAGGTCGCCCGCCTTCGCCGGCGTCGCCGCGAACGGCAGGAAGTGCTCGGCGACGAGGGGCTTGCCGTCCTTGTAGACGCGGACGAAGGCGGCATCGAGGTCGTAGCGCGGGAAGTTGAAGTTGTCGGGGTCACCGCCGAAGAAGGCGATGGCGAGCTCGGGGGCCCAGCTCAGGCGGACGTCCTGGTAGCGGCGGTACTTGTAGAGGTCGTGCTTGCCGCCCTTGTAGAGCGTGACGACGTCGCAGCGGAGGTCGTCGCTGGTGGCGCACTCCTTCGTGACCTTCGCGATCTCGGCCTTCTGGGCCTCGGCGTAGGCGGCGCCCGTCTTGCCGGCGGTCGCCGCGTTGATGCGGGCCGTGACGTCGCTGATCTCGACGAGCTGGTTGACCTCGAGGTTCGGACACTTCTTCTCCTCGGCGCGGGTCTTCGCGAGGAAGCCGTCCTTCACGAGGTCCTTCGCCGGCGTCGAGAGCTGGGAGACACAGCTGTGGACGCAGTGATGGTTCGTCATGACGAGACCATCCTTGCTGACAAACGACGCCGAGCAGCCCTGGGCGAGGCGGGCCGAGCCGAGCCGCACCTTGTCGAGCCACTGCTGGTCGGGCTTGAAGCCGTACTTCTTCGCCACCGCGTCGGCGGGGAAGTTGTTGTAGGTCCACATGCCCTCGTCGGCGGCGGCCGGAGTGGCGGCGGCGACGATGGCGGCGAGGAGCGCGAGACGACGGATCATGGCAGGTGCCTCCGGCGGCCGGGCTAGCCGAGGCCGGAGCGGGCCACAACCGGCGGGTCGTCGGTCAGTCGTCGAGGCCGCGGGCGTCGAAGTAGGTGGCCTGGGGGTGATGGAAGACCATCGCCGACACGCTCGCTTCGGGGTCCATCATGAAGCCCTCGGTGAGCTCGACGCCGATCGTGTGCTGCGGCTCGAGGAGCTTCCAGACCAGCGCCTGATCGTCGAGGTTCGGGCAGGCCGGGTAGCCAAACGAGTAGCGGCGGCCGCGATAGCGGGCCGAGAAGAGGTCCTGCATCGAGGTGCCGGGGGCGTCGGGGAAGCCCCACGCCGTGCGCAACGTCTTGTGAAGCCACTCGGCGGCGGCCTCGGCGGTCTCGATGGCAATGGCCTGCAGCGCGTGCATCCGAACGAAGGCGCCCTGCTGCTTGAGCTGGTCGGCGCGCTCACGCACCGACAGCCCCTTGCCCTGACACGAGGTGACGAAGAAGGCGACGTGGTCGACGAGGCCCGACGACACCGTGGGCACGAGGTCGGCGACGCTGCGACGCTCGGCGCGCCGCTCGCGGGGGAAGGCCACGCGCCCGAGCTCGCCGCTGCTGTCGGAGAAGACGACCGTGTCTTCGCCGTCGACGCGGGCCGCGCGGACGAAGCGCCACACGGCACGGACCTGCAGCCAATCGCCGGCGAGGATGTCGTCTTCGAGACTCTTGACGGTCTTCTTGAGCTCGATGGCCTTCTCGTCGCCGGCGGCGATGAGGGTCTCGAGGCGACCCTTGAGGCCGAGGTGCCGCGTATAGAGCATCATCGGATTGATGAAGGGCCAGATCTCCTCGAGCGAGAGGGCGTCGCGCACGTGGCGCTTGAGGTCGGGCGGACGCGGGACCTCGCCGTGCGTCACGATCAGCGGCCCGCGCTCGGGGATGGCCGGCCCGGGGCTCGCCGCGACCTCGGCGGCAGCCTTCTCGGCAGCCTTCTCTGCGGCGAGCTCGGCGCGCTTGTCGGCGAGCAGCGAGAACAGCGCCGGCCGCTCACGCGGGTCGGTGAGGCGGTTCGCCAGATCGAGGCCGCTCATGGCGTCGCGGGCGTAGAAGACGCCGGCCTCGCGGCTCGTGCCGGCGTAGGCGCTGGCGATGCGGCCGTAGGTGAAGCGCTCCGTCAGCGCCGCGCCGCCGACGAGGATGGGGACGTCGATGCCCGCCTCGCGGAGCTCCTCGGCCGTGGCGACCATCTCCTGGGCCGACTTCACGAGGAGACCGGACAGCCCGATGAAATCCGGGCGGTGCTCGCGGGCTGCGCTGATGATGGCCTGGGCGGGGACCTTGATGCCGAGGTTCACGACCTCGTAGCCGTTGTTGGACAGGATGATGTCGACGAGGTTCTTGCCGATGTCGTGGACGTCGCCCTTGACGGTGGCGAGCAGCATCTTGCCCTTCGCCGCGTCGGAGACCTTCTCCATGAAGGGCTCGAGGTACGCGACCGCGGCCTTCATGACCTCGGCGGACTGCAGCACCTCGGCGACGATGAGCTGGTTCTGGCCGAACAGCCGACCGACCTCGGCCATGCCGGCAAGCAACGGCCCGTTGATGATCTGCAGCGGTCCCATGCGGGTGCGCAGCTCCTCGAGGTCCTCGATGAGGCCCTCCTTGCTGCCCTCGAGGACGAGGGCGGCGACGCGCTCCTCGGCGGGCCGGCTGAGATCGCGCCCGGCCTTCGCGGTGGTGGCGCGGGCCCGGAAGTGGGCCGAGAACGCAGCGACGGCGGCGTCGTAGTCGGCGACGTCGGCGGCGATGAGGCGCTCGCAGGCGGCGACGTCCTCGGCGGGGAGGTGGGTGATGCGCTCGAGCTTCTCGGCGTTGACGATGGCCATGTCGAGGCCGGCCTCGAAGCACCTGTGCAGGAACACCGTGTTGAGCGCCTCGCGGCCGGCGTCGGGCAGACCGAAGGAGACGTTCGAGATGCCAAGGATGGTGCGGGTCCGCGGGAAGCGGGCCTTGATGGCCCGGACGCCCTCGATCGTCGCCACGGCCGAGCCGATGTATTGCTGGTCGCCGGTGCCGCAGGGGAACACGAGCGGGTCGAAGATGATGTCTTCCTCGGGCAGGCCGTAGGTGCCCGTGAGCAGGGCGTGGCTGCGCTCAGCGATGGCGAGCTTGCGGGCCACTGTGACGCCCATGCCCTGCTGCGGGTCGTCGTCGATGCAGCCGACGACGACGGCGGCGCCGTAGCGCTTGATGATCGGCACGACGTGGTCGAAGCGCTCGGTGCCGTCTTCGAGGTTGATGGAGTTGATGATCGCCTTGCCCTGGATGCGCTTGAGGGCCTCCTCGATGACGTCGGCGTCCGTCGAGTCGATCATGAGCGGCGCCTTCACCTTGCGGGTGAGGTGGTGCAGGAAGGCGATCATGTCCGCCTTCTCGTCCCGATCAGGGTTGGCGAGGCAGACGTCGACGACGTGGGCGCCGCCGCGGACCTGCTTGCGGCCGATCTCGGCGGCCTCCTCCACCTTGCCCTCGACGATCAGCCGCTTGAACGCGCGCGAGCCGATGACGTTGGTGCGCTCGCCGACGATGATCGGGCGGGTCTCCTCGACGTCGAGGAAGTCGACGCCCGACACCATCGGACGCAGGCGGGCCTGAGGCGCGCGCGGCTTCATCGTTGCGGCCATCGCGGCAATGGCACGAATGTGGTCCGGTGTGGTGCCGCAGCAGCCTCCCACGACGTTGAGGAAGCCGTGCTCGCAGAAGCGCCCGAGCTTCTTCGCGAGGCTCGCCGGGCTCTCGCCATAGCGGCCCTCGTCGTCGGGCAGGCCGGCATTGGGCATGCACGACACCGAGAACGGCGACAGGGCCGAGAGGGCGCGCAGGTGGTCGGCCATCGGATCGGGGCCGGTGGCGCAGTTGATGCCGACGGAGACGAGGCCGCCGCGACGGCGGGCAGCGTGCTCGACGGAGACGTGGAAGCTCTCGGCAGACTGTCCGGCGAGCATCGTGCCGGTGGGCTCGATCGTGCACGAGAGCATCACCGGGATGACGAAGCCGAGCTCCTGCTCGGCGCGCTCGATGCCGACGAGGCCGGCCTTGACGTTGAGGGTGTCGATGCTGGTCTCGAGCAGCAGGATGTCGGCGCCACCGGCCATCAGGCCGCGGGCCTGCACCATGTAGTGATGCGCCAGCTCATCGAAGCCGAGGCCACCGGTGACCGACAGCGTGCGCGTCGTCGGACCCATGCTGCCGGCGACGAAGCGGGGACGGTCGCGGTAGGTGTCGGCGACGTTGCGGGCGATGCGGGCGGCGGCCTCGTTGATGGCGTGCGCCCTGTCGCCGAGACCGTACTCGTCGAGCACGAGCGGCGTGCCGCCGAAGGAGTTGGTCTCGACGAAGTCGGCGCCAGCGTCGAAGTAGGCGCGGTGGATGTCGGCGATGACGTCGGGGCGCGTGAGCACCAGGTTCTCGTTGCAGCCGAGCAGGGCCTCACCGCCGAAGTCGGCGGCGACGAGCTGGCGCGCCTGCAGCTGGGTGCCCATGGCGCCGTCGAAGACGAGGACGCGGCTCGCCATCAGGTCCTGGAGGTCGGCGATGGTGAGTCTGGGCCTGGTGGTGGTCATGATGGGGGGCTCGCCGTCGTCAAGGGGAATGCTAAGAGATCCTCTGTTAGCGACTCGTCGCCAGAGGACAAGACATGCCCGTCGCCACGCCCGCCGCTGCCCTCGGTTCTCCGTGCCCGGACTTCACCCTCAGAGACGTTTTCGGTCGCCTGCACCGACGCGATGAGGTGCTCGTGGGGCCGGCCCGCCTCGTCGTGTTCTTCTGCAATCACTGCCCCTACGCGAAGGCCGTCGAAGACCGGCTGATCGCCCTGCAGCGCGAGCTCGGCCCGCGCGGGCTCAGCACCGTGCTCATCTGCTCCAACGATCCGAGCGAGCACCCCGAGGACGCGCCCGACGCCCTGCGCGCCCGCGCCGAGGAGAAGGCCTATCCGTTCCCGTCCCTCATCGACGAGAGCCAGGCCGTCGCCCGCGCCTTCGACGCCGCCTGCACCCCCGACCCCTACCTCTTCGACGGCGCCGGCCGCCTCGTCTACCGCGGGCGCATCGACGACAACTGGAAGCGCCCTGCGGCCGTGACCCGCCATGAGCTGCGGGAGGCCATCGAGGCCGTCCTCGAAGGGCGGCCGGTGTCGACGACGCAGCACCCGTCGCTGGGCTGCTCCATCAAGTGGCGGGCGTGACGGCCCGACGCCGGAAGACGCGCGTCGTCTCCTCGCTGAAGACCACCTCGAACGCCGGGTCACCCTGCAGTCGGGCCACGAGCCGTCGCACATGGCGGGCGTCGTGGGGCCACGGCGACGCGGCCGTATCGAGGACGACGACGTCGGCGCGGGCGATGAACCGCTCCTCCGGCAGCCAGATGTGCCGCCGCAGGGCGAGGTGCGGCAGGAAGTGGTTCTGGGCCACCACCGCGTCGTCGTCGTCGACGAGGGCGAGGGCGCGACGGTAGCGGGCGACCTCGTCGGCGCTGGCGAAGTAGGGCTGCTCGAGGTGGCGGAGGTCGGGCGTCCGCGCTCCCGTCATGAACGAGAGGCCCATGCCCGCCATGAGCAGGCCGGCGACCGCGAAGGGGGCGCGCCGCAGGCGGGCGGCGACGTCGACGGCGCCCACGGCGAGCCAGGCGGCGGTCACGAGGCCATAGTGGAAGGCGAGGCCCCACATCTCGCGCTTGTCGGCGAGGAAGCGCTCGGCGACGTTGGCGCCGCCGATGAGGAGGGCCGCCGGGGACGCGAGGGGGGCGTGGCCGAAGCCGGTCGTCGACGTCAGCACCGTCTGCAGCTTCTCGAGGGGCCAGACGACGGCGGCGACGGCGCGCCCCGGGTGCAGCAGCAGCGACAGGGCCGCCTCCTGCAGCGAGCCCGCCGGGGCCTCGCCGACGCCCCGGAAGCGGGCCGCGTGGATCATGCCGCCGCTGCCCTCCTCGAGCAGGCCCGGCTGGATGACGCCGACGACGACGATGAAGCCCCCGATGCCGACGACGGCGACGGCGGCGCCAACCCGGCGCCAGCCCGGCTGCAGGAAAAGCAGATACAGGCCGAAGGAGGCGACGCCGAGCCAGCTCGATTCCTTCGTGCCGGCCCACACCAGCAGGACGACGACGAAGGCGCCGATGCGTCGGGCTCCCGGCGGGTCGTCGACGAGGAGCAGGGCCGTGAACAGCAGCAGCGGCACCGGGGCGATCTCGTGCACATCGAAGAGCAGGGCGGCCTGGGTGCCGACGTGGAAGAGCCAGGCCACGACGATGGCGGCGCTGGCGACCGGATGCAGGCCGCGGCGGCGGGCCAGCAACGCGAGGGGCACGGCGGCAGCGACGACGACGGCGTTCTGGGCGACGGCGAGCCAGGCGGTGTCGCCGGTCCACTCCATCCACCACGCGAGCGGCGCCGTGAAGACGAGGCTTGGCATGAAGTGGTTCGTGCCACCCCAGAAGGCCGCGTCCCCAAGCACCGCCGAGCGGGCCGTCACCGCGAAGGCGTCGCCGTGGGCGAAGAGCCAGGCGTTGTGGACGTAGCAGCCGTAGTCCCAGGCGCCCGATCCGAAGCGGCGGTGCCGCTCGACGGCGTAGACGCCGTAGACGACGAAGGCGGCGGCGGCGAGGGCGACGGCGTGCCACCCGTGCGGCCCCGTGGCCGGTACCGCCAGCGGCGCGGGGGGCTCCCGCCGCGACCACCACAGGCCGGCGGCGACGGCGCCGACGACGCCGAGGGCGGTGAGTACCCCGCGGGTGCCGCCGTGGAGTGCCAGGGGCAGGGCGAGGCCCACGATGCCGGCGACGACGACGAGGGGCAGGGCGCGGGGGCGGAGGCGGCCGAGAACGGCGCCGATCAGGCAGAGTGTGAGGAAGGCGACGTCGACGACGACACCGCGTGCGGCGGCGCCCATGGCAAGGGCCACACCGACACCACCGACGCCGAGGGCGACGGCGCCGGCCGCGGTGGCCTGCCCCGGCGTGCTGCCGACGTCATGCATGGGTGGGTGCGTCCCGGAAAAGGCGTGGTAATGCGGGGGCCATGAAGGTCAGTCTCGTCGTGCCGTGTTTCAACGAAGGGGAGAATATCCCCCGGCTCGTCGAAGAGATCGATCAGATGGCGAGCGGCTTCGCCCACGAGGTCGAGGTCCTGCTCATCGACGACGGCAGCCGCGATCAGACGCCGGAGCTGATCAAGGCCCAGGCCGCCCGCGACCCCCGCTACCGGGCCATCGTCTTCCGGCGGAACTTCGGTCAGACGGCGGCGATGGTGGCCGGCTTCGACCACGCCACCGGCGACGTCATCGTGCCCCTCGACGCCGACCTGCAGAACGACCCGGCCGACATCCCGCGCCTCATCGCCGAGCTCGAGAAGGGCTTCGACGTCGTGTCCGGCTGGCGGAAGAACCGACAGGACAAGCTGCTCTCACGCCGCTTCCCGTCGGTGCTCGCCAATCGCCTCATCGCCCGCGTCGGCGGCGTCGACATCCACGACTACGGCTGCACGCTGAAGGCCTACCGCCGCCACGTCCTCGACAACGTCCGCCTCTACGGCGAGATGCACCGCTTCATCCCCATCCACGCCGCCTGGGCGGGTGCGCGGGTCACCGAGCTCGTCGTCAACCACCGGGCGCGCACGGCCGGTGTATCGAAATACGGCATCAATCGCACCTTCAAGGTGTTGCTTGATTTGCTGACGGTGAAGCTGCTCGGGTCGTACGCGACCAAGCCCATCTACTTCTTCGGCTTCTACGGCTTCCTGCTGATGGTGCTCGGTGGCCTGTGCGGCGTGGGCGTCGCTGGCGTCAAGCTCACCCAGACCCTCACCGACTGGGGCGGCTGGCAGCACACCTTCTCGCTGGGGCTGCTGGGCGCCTTCCTGATGCTCCTCGGGGCGCAGAGCGTGATGTTGGGATTGCTGGCGGAGCTGCAGGTTCGAACGTATCACGAATCGCAGCGGAAGCCGATCTATCTGGTGCGTGAAATGGTCAACGTCGCGACGTCGACGTCGACGGCGGAGGTCTGATGCGGGTCGCGGTGGTGGGTACGGGCTATGTGGGGCTGGTGACGGGGGCGGGGCTCGCCGACGCCGGCCTGGACGTCACCTGCATCGACATCGACGAGGCCCGGGTGGCGCGCCTGAAGGCCGGCGAGATCCCGTTCTACGAGCCCGGTCTCGAGGAACTCGTGACGCGCACCGTGGGCGCCCATCGCTTGACGTTCACGACCGACCTCAAGAGCGGCATCGACGGCCGCTCGGTCGTGCTGCTGTGCGTGGGGACGCCGTCTCTCCCGAGCGGCGCCGCCGATCTCACCGCGGTGGAGGCCGTGGCGCGCGCCGTCGCCGCCAACGCCAGTGGTCCCCTCGTGATGGCCACCAAGAGCACCGTCCCCGTCGGCACGGCGAAGCGGCTGCGCGAGCTCGTCGCCGGCTCGCCCCATGCGGTGTGGGTCGCGTCGAACCCCGAGTTCCTGAAGGAGGGCGACGCCGTCAACGACTTCCTCAAGCCGGAGCGGATCATCATCGGCGCCGACGACGACGAGGCCCGCACGGCGCTCGAGGCCCTCTATCGCCCGCTGCTCTTGCGTGAGCCCCGCCTCTACGTGATGTCGACGACGTCGGCGGAGCTCACGAAGTACGCCGCCAACGGCATGCTCGCGACCCGCATCAGCTTCATGAAC